>TBL_comb47_HYPODRAFT_10002305_pt1 | contig 23690 bp, 19 predicted proteins | sample TroBogypolimnion_40_FD_10682 | JGI IMG/M metagenome (IMG submission 10682)
AACAATTTGATTTAAAGCATTAGCATTAGGAAAACTTTGAAACAGTGTTCTTTGCTCATCATTGTAATATGCTATGTCAATATTTAAATTAGCCATTTTACAATTCCCCTTTAAAAGCCTTGTCTAGCAAACTTGGCATTAGTTGTTTTAATTCTCCTTCTTGCTCCTTGTGTGTTTTTTTTATCTCATTAGATTTTTCAAGTAATTCAACAATTCTATTTTGTTCTTCTATTGTAGGCATAGGAATTTGAATATTGTAAAATCTATCCATTTTTATTCTTACTCTATTTGTAGTTCCTTCACTTGCTTCTTTACAAGCATTATCAAAATATGGAGTATTTGAAAAATGGTAGAAAAACAATGGATTAATACTATCAGCAAAGCCAAACAATGGAAAATCTCCGGTTACTAATGCTTCATCAAGTTCTTCCGAAATCATACCCATTGCTGCATTTCTTGCATCAATTTTTGAAATAATAAAGTCTCCTTTTTTTGCCAAATATTGTTTTGAACCAATTTCACTTCCCTTAATCAAACATCTTAATGAAACTCCTCTATGATTGCCACTTACAGTAACTTGTTTGTAAATTTTATCTAGTTCAATTGTTACACTTCTATTTTGACTTACTAAAACATCGCCAATTCTGGTAGAAGTATAATTTTGTTGTAGTTCTAAAAAAACACTGTATCTAAGGTTGTTCATTTCTTGCTCCTGCTCAAGTCTTAATTTATTTATTGTTTCTAACCTTGATTTTACTTCTTCAATTTTTGAAATAATGCATCTTTGTTCTGTTAATGAGGGAAGTGAAATGGAAAGATTTAAAAATTTTGATTCCCTTAAATATTTTCTATTTGTAGTTCCTTCGCTTGCAGCAATACTAAATTTTGTGAATTCTTGTTTGAAGCAAAGTAATTCCAAAAATTTCCTTTCAATGATTTCTTCGTTTAAGTTATAAGTCCAAAAATTTCCAGTAATAATGCCGTCATCACAATTTTCGGGAACAATTCCAAATGCACCATTCATAGCATCAATTTTTGACAGTAAAAATTGATTGTATTTTACTTTGAATTGATTTTTTGTTCCTATTTCAACTCCTTCAACTTCATCTCTTAATTCAATTCCTTGACCTTTTGTCTTAATAGTTATGCGTTTATATTTAGTATAACTATCTACTGAAACACTATCGTATTGTCTTTCTAAAAAATCACCTAAGCGATATGGTTCCCAGTTTTTCATTTTATAACAATCTCGGTTTTAATTTGGATTTCAATTTCTTTCATCAATTGCATTATTTTCTTTTCCTTTTCCAAAATTGAGTTTAATAATAACGATGGCTCTTTGTATTCAAAATCTCCTTTGCGATTGGGATTTTTTACATCAAGGTTAACATTAATAAGTTTTCCATTTTCATCACTTAGAACAATATCAGTTATTTTAACTTTCCAAGCATTGTCATTTTCTTTTCGTTTGTTCCACCATTTTTTTATTTCGTCAAATTCTTCAAACTGAATTGGTTTTGTTTTGCTGTATTTCTTCTTATCAGCAGGTGGCAACAATTCATAATACCAAATTTGTTTAGTTGGTTCGCCTTGTTCAAAAAATAATAAATTACACGGAATATCTGTGTACGGTGCAAAAATCCCTTCTCCTAACCTAACAATGGTGTGCAAGTTGAAGTCATCAACCAACTGCTTCTTTACTCTTGCTGCAATGCCATCAGCAAACAAAGTGCCTTGCGGCACTACAATGGCGGCTCTGCCGCCATCTTGTGTTGGCTTTTTGCGCTTTAGTTTTCGCATTATCAATTGCAAAAAGAGTAAAGCCGTTTCGGTAGTTTTTTTGTCGTCAGGAAAGTTGTTTAAAATTCCTTTTTCTTCTTCTCCGCCAAATGGAGGATTGGCTAATACAATATCAACTCTCTGATTGTCGCCAATATCTTTTAACGGTACTCTTAAACTATTTCCGCTATCAATGTTTGGATAGTTCAAACCGTGAAGCAATAAATTCATTTGCGAAAGCAAATAGGGAAGTGGCTTTGCTTCACCACCAATAATTGACTGTTCTTGAAGAAGTTTTTTATGCTCTACCGTTTTGGCTTGCTTCTTCAAATATTCAAATGCTTCTACCAAGAAGCCGCCTGTTCCGCAAGCTGGGTCTAAAACCCTTTCGCCAATTTTTGGGTCAAGCATTTCTACCATAAAACGAACTACTGGTCGAGGAGTATAAAATTCTCCTGCATCTCCGCTAGCATCTCTCATTTCTTTCAAGATACTTTCATATAAATGCGAAAGTGAGTTTAGTTCCTCATTGCTTGTAAAATGTATTTCATCAATTTTATTGATGATGTCACGAAGTAAGTAACCATTAATCATTCGGTTGGTTACACCTTTAAAAACGGTTGCTATTACGTCTTTGCGTTCTGCTCCCGTTTCACTTTGCAAGGCTCGTAAATAGTAGAATAAACCTGTTCTTTCTTTACTATCTGCAAGTTTTACTTTCTCGTTATTTACAAAAGCCAATAAATCATCACCTGTCAAATTTTTGTCTTTCGCCCAATCTCTCCATCGATAAGGTTCTGAAATGGCTGATTTGTATTTTTTACCTTCGAGTTGCGCGTTTACTTCTTGTAAGTTTTCGTTGTCGTCCAAAAATTTTAAAAACATTATCCAAGTCAACATTGGCAAACGATCTCCATCACCGTTCATTCCTTTGTCCTTGCGCATAATGTTTCTACAGGTTTTTATAATTCCACTTAAACGCTGTGCAGGTGTTTCAATGACAACTGGTTTCGCTTCTTTCTTCGGTGCTTTTTCTTTTTTTGCCTTTGCCATTTTCTATTTTATGCTGCTTCTGTGTATAGCAGGGTTTGTAATTCACTAATTGCTTTTTTAAATTCGTCCATTCCACCAAATTCATTTACTATTTCTATCGGATTGCCTTGCTGTGCAATTGGTTCAACCGAAATAATGTCGGGTCTGATTTGATTTAAACCATAGTCAACATATTTTTCTAAAATCAAATTCAATACTTCTTTGGCTCTTTCGCTGTAATGAGCAAAAAAGTCAGGTTTGTTTTTCTTCAATAAATCTGCTCTTTGTTTTCTTGTAATTGGCTTTAAGTCAAAGGCAACAAAACAAAGCAGGTCGAAAGGGTCAACATCTTGTTGTTTGGTAATATCCATTAATTGCTCAATAGAAATTCCATTGTTTTCCAATTCGTCTAAAATGTGTTGGCGTTCTTGTAAGTCATTCCACTTGCTACGAAAATCATTCATTGACGGAAACAGTGTTGTTATCTGTTCCTTTGCGTATTGTGTAAACTGAACAGTTCTTAATTTACCATTGACGTCTAAAATCTGAACACTTTCGGCAACTATTGAAACTGTTCCCTCACTTATGTAAAACTTTTGTCTCGATTGTCCACTGCTACCACCTGTTTGTGGTACGGATATATCGTCATCATCTTCCCAATCATCATCTCCTCCTGTTGGTGGTGGGTCAGGTGTTATTTCTCCACCTCCTGTTATGTTTCCTTCTCCGTCAATTTCATCTTCAGTTACCAATGGTGGTTCTCCATCAAAATCAGGGTCAGCAAAATTTCGTGTTGCGCTCCCTGTATAATCTAGAATTGTGAAAAATAATTTTTCTTTGTCTTCTCTTACTCTTGTGCCTCTTCCAACAATTTGTTTAAATTCAGTCATTGAATTGATTGTTCTAAAAATCACAATGTTTTTGCAAGTTGGAACATCAACACCAGTGCTTAATAATTTTGAAGTTGTGACAATTACTGGAATTGGTTCGTCAATGTCCATAAACCTACCTAAATGCCCTTTTCCAATATCGCCTTCCTCTGAAACAATGCGAACAACATAATCGGGATATTGCTGAACTAAGTCAGTATTTAAGTTGCTTATTTCTCTACGGAATTGGTCAGCGTGTTCTTGGTTTACGCAAAACACAATGGTTTTATCAAATCTTCCGTATTTCACCATAAAGTTGTAAAGATGCTTTACAACTGCTCTTGTTCTTGGTAAATAAGAAAGTATATTTTCAAAATCGGGAGTTGTATAAATCCCATCAGGAATTAATTCTCCGTTATCGTCCAGTTGCCCATCTTCGGGTCTGAAACCAGTTGCATCTGTTTCGGTAACTACACGATGAACCAAATAAGGAGCCAAAAAACCATCCTCAATTCCTTGTTTCAAACTATAGATATAAAGTGGATTTTTAAAATATGCGTAAGTGTCTTTGTTATCGTCTCTTAATGGCGTAGCCGTTAAACCAATTTGAACAGAAGTATTGAAATAATCTAAAACTCCTCTCCAATTACTTTCGTCAGTTGCACTTCCTCTGTGACACTCATCAATTAAAATCAAGTCAAAAAAGTCATTTGGTAATTTTCTGAATGCTCCAGTTCTGTTGCTATCCTCCGCTAATGATTGATAAGTAGAAAAATATATTTCTCTACTACTAGGTAAACCTTCTTCTGGGACTAAACATCTTGCATCACCAAACACTGCAAAATCTTTGGCATGTGGGTCTGAAACTAAAATACTTCTATCCGCAAGAAACAGTATTTTTGGTCTACGATATTCTCCTTTTGTATTCCAACGATTATTCCAAAGTTTAAAAATAATTTGAAAAGCAATTGTTGTTTTTCCTGTTCCAGTCGCCAAAGTTAAAAGAGCCCTTTTCTTTCCTTCTAAAACAGCTTTAACTGCTTTATTAATTGCTATTGTTTGATAATACCTTTCTGGTTTATTAAGTATTGGTAAAAATGGCTTTAATAATATTTCTTGAATTTCAGCTTTTATTGGTTCATCTTGATTTAATCTATTCCAAAGCTCTGCTGGTGTTGGATACTTATTAATTTTAGTTTCAAGCCCAGTAATAAAGTCAAACTCTAAAATTTCTGTTCCATTTGTTGAATAAGCAAATTTAAGATTTAAGATCTCCGCATATTCTTTAGCTTGTTGCATTCCATCGGCAGCTAATTTATATTTTTTCTTTGCTTCTACTATTGCAATTGGAAAATTTTGTGAATAGCGAAGTAAATAATCAAATCGTTTTGCTTTTTTCCTTTTTGCTTTCCTTCCAATCACAATTATTTTGCCATCTGTAAAGGTCCTTTGCTCTAGTATTAACTCATCTGTCCATTGACTTTCATACAGTTTAGGCAAGACTTCCTTTCGGCAAGTATCTGCTTCACTATCATTATCCTCGATATGTATTTTTTTATCTCTCATTTATTTATCATAAAAATTAATCAAAATACTTTCTGTAAATAGATTATAGTAGAAAAAAAATAGTTCTGTCCATTATACGAATCAAATATATAAAAATATCCTCACAAATCTATACAACCCTTATCTTTCCCTTTAGATCTTCACAATATAACATTTTTTAAATTTTTAGATTTTTATTCCACTTTGATTCTATTAACACAATAATAATTCTTAATTTATTTTTGTCAATAAAATCTAATCATTGGCACATATTATAGTATCCAAAAGACCAGTATTTCAAAATCATACAAATACACTTTATTCTAATACAGTTAAACAAATACTACATTTAAAACAATTTCCATTACTAGTATCTCTAAAACCCATTCTATCAGACCCAAAACCAAAGCTATTAAAGCCACTCCCATTAGTAACTACAATTAAAACTAAAACAACCTACCTAAAAAAATCATAAGTACAACTACTTTCATTAGTATCATCTTTAAAACATTCTATAACAAACATAAAAACATAAGATCTCTTTTTACTTCCATCAATCACCACTATATAAACATTAAACACCAATTACTTTTACCCTACTATCATTAGCTTCGCTTATAATAGCACTTCATTCGCAAATGACACCAACACTTCCGCATTTACTATCAAAATGCACTCACTAAATAGCAATATTTCCGCACACAAAAACAATGCTTCCGCAACTAAAACTGTTAAATTCGCACTAATCATGCAGTTATTCGCATAATAATTCATTACATTTACACAACCGTTAATCCAATTCCTAAAAGCAACCAAGATGAAACGAATACAAATCAAAAAGCTCGAAATGTATAGAAGAGTACATAAACTACTAGTTGATGTACCCGCACCCATAATCGCACGAATGCCACAAATGGCATCAGCAATTGCAACGCTAGGCAACAATATCATAAGCATAGCAGCAGAAGCCCAAATACAAATCAGAAATACCAAAGGAGCAACAGAAGCAAAAAACATACTACGCGCAGAAGCTACAAGCATAGCCATTAACATCGTCGCAAAAGTAAGAAGCTACGCCACTGATACAGAAAACTACAAACTCTTGCAAGAAGTAAAATTTACTAAAGCAGGGCTTAACAAACTTTCAGGCCAAACATTCATCTCTAACCTAAACATCTTGCATATAGAAGCCTCTCAGAACCTTGCAGGGTTAGCAATCTATGGCGTAGATGCAACAACCCTAGCCCAATTAGCAACAGCTAGAGACAAATTTGCAAAAGCACTATACAACCCAAGAAAAAATAGTAAAATTAGAAAATTAGCAACATCACGCCTAAAAGATGTTTACACCGCCACAGATGCACTCTTTACCAAAAGGTTAAACATCTATATTGGCATCATTCAAGACACTGAGCCTAAACTATACGAGGAATACCAACTCAACAGAAAAGTAAAAAAACCAATCCGCAAAACCCTAGCCATTCTTTGCACCGTCAAAGACGAAAACAACAATCCAATTCCGGGAGTAAAAGTCACTGTAGAAGAATCAACAAGAACATTCAAGACTAAAAAAAAGGGAGGCTTCTATACCAAAAGCTTCCCAAAGGGAATACACCTATTCACATTCTATAGAATAGGCTACCAAACACAAACCATTCCAGTAATCATAAACAAAGGCTCAAAAACAGACATAAATATAGTCCTATCCCAATCCGAAGAAACCTAAAACCACAAACAAAAAAAGCCACTATTACTAGTGACTTTATCTTGTGACCGCGAAGGGATTCGAACCCCCAACCCTCAGAGCCGAAATCTGATATTCTATCCAGTTGAACTACGCAGCCATTTAAAAAAATAGATGATTTATATTTATTCTATATGTTCCTTTATTCTTTTTCTATATCCGATGTTTGACCTTTATAAAGTCTACCATCTACTTCACTCTCTAAAATATAAACAAAATATTCCATTTCAAAGAAATCATTTATACTACAGTACACTAATGACCGCGAAGGGATTCGAACCTCCAACCCTCAGAGCCGAAATCTGATATTCCCTGCCTGTCGGCAGGCAGGTATCCAGTTGAACTACGCAGCCTTATTTTAATTATGAATTTTAAATTACGAATTACGATTAATAATTCGTAATTTAAAATTCGTAATTGATTAAACCAACAACTTCTTTACAATAGCCGAAATAGTTTTCCCTTCAGCTTGTCCGCCAATTTGTGCTGAGGCTAATCCCATTACTTTACCCATAGCGGCAATTCCAGTTGCTCCCGTTTCAGATATGATTTTAGCAACAATAGCTTCTACTTCTACCTCTGATAATTGTGCAGGAAGGAATTTCTCGATGATAGCAATTTGAGCCAATTCAGGACCTGCTAAATCAGGGCGATTTTGTGTTGTAAAAATTTCAGCACTGTCTTTACGCATTTTCACCAATCGTTGAAGTATTTTTATTTCGTCAGCTTCAGAGATTTCCTCTTTTGACCCTGTAGAGGTTTGTGCCAACAACAACTCCGATTTGATAGCTCTTAAGGCTTCTAATGCTACTGTATCTTTAGAACGCATGGCATCTTTCATTACGTCCATTATTTTAGTCTGTAAGCTCATTTTGATAGTAATTTTAACTATTAGATATTAAATATAATCTGTTTTACGTCTTCTTAAATTAGTTGAAAAGCTGCGCAAAGGTAAAAAAAATAACCCGAAATTTCAATTGAAGTTTCGGGCCATTCCATTTAATTAAATTTATTATTAATCAACATTATCATGTAAGAAAGAATTGTTGGAACGCAATTGAATATCGTCATTGCTGTCTGTTCCTAAAGACATTCTTGAATTAGTATTTTGATTTCTATTCTCTGTCAAATCAACGCCCAATCTTTTATAAGCAGGCTCTTTTTCTAACTCTTCCACACGTGATGGATTGTTATGAAACTTATAATTGAAGTCTTTCAACTTACGTCTTCTTTCGTCGGCGCGTAATTTTAATGTTTCTTCGATAGTCATCTCCATTGGAGAAAGATCATCTGAATGTGTAGCATAAGTTGGTTTTGTTGGTTCCGCTACTTTCATTGTAAAGTTTAATGACTCCTCAATTGGCTCCATTACTTTTTCAGCAGCAGGTTTAGACCCTAACAAATCGTTTTCGATTTCCATATACTCTTCAAGAGAATATTTAATAATTCCGTTTTGATTCAATTCTGTTACTGGAACAAATTCGATAGGCTCATTAACTTTGATATCACGAGTTTCTGCTGATAAATCAAAAACAACTCTTTCTTCTTCTACTCTATTTTCAACTGGTTTAGCAATTGGCAAATCGAATGAAAATGTGATTTGCTCTTCTTCTTTAGGAATGAATTTTTGCTCAACAGCTTTGAACTCTTCTACTGCTGGTGTTGTAAAGGTAAAATCGATATCTTTAATAGGAGAAACAATTTCAAAAGTAACATCTAAATTACGAATGAATTCATTCATTGCAATTAAATCAGTATCAACTTTAGCAACTACTGGCTCAGCTTGTACTTCGTCTTCAATCAATTCAAAGACAATTTTTTCTTCTTTAACTTCGGCAGTAACCTCAATTGGAGCTTCTACCTCCGATTGAAAAAAATCAACTGGCTTATTAGTTAAGTCACGAACTAATTTTTGTTCATCTTCTAATGAATGAATTATTTTTTCTGGAGCTGTATTTACAATTTCATTTTGTTGTTCTACATTGAAACCTGTAGCAATGATAGTAACTGCAATAGCGTCACCGTGAGATTCGTCTTCACCAACCCCCATAATGATATTAGCATTATGCCCTGCTTCTGCTTGGATATGGTCATTGATTTCTCCAATTTCATCAATAGTGATTTCGCTAGTACCTGAAACGATAAGCAACAATACGTTTTTAGCACCTGAAATTTTATTGTCATTTAATAATGGAGAATCTAATGCAGAAATAATAGCTTCTTTAGCTCTGTTTTCACCACTAGCAATAGCAGAACCCATGATAGCAGTTCCACTGTTAGCCAATACAGTCTTAGCATCTTTTAAATCGATGTTTTGAGTATAGTGATGTGTAATTACTTCAGCAATTCCGCGTGATGCAGTAGCTAAAACTTCATCTGCTTTAGAGAAGCCCGCTTTAAAACCAAGATTTCCGTATACTTCTCTTAATTTATTATTATTGATAACAATTAATGAATCTACTTGTTTTCTTAATCTTTCTACACCAGCTAATGCTTGGTCTTGACGAACTTTTCCTTCAAATTGAAATGGAATAGTAACAATACCAACAGTCAAGATATCTCTTTCTTTAGCCAATTGAGCAATCACAGGCGCAGCACCAGTTCCTGTTCCACCACCCATTCCTGCAGTGATGAAAACCATTTTGGTGTTGCTGTCTAACATTTTCTCAATATCAGCAATACTTTCGATAGCTGATTGTTGTCCTACATCAGGATTAGCTCCAGCACCTAAACCTTCTGTTAGGTTTACACCCAACTGAATTTTATTTGGCACAGGGCTGTTTTGTAATGCCTGAGAATCAGTATTACAAACGATGAAATCTACACCTTTGATTCCTTGTTTAAACATGTGGTTGATTGCGTTGCTTCCACCGCCACCAACTCCAATAACTTTTATAACATTTGATTGATTTTTAGGTAAATCAAATGATATGCTTCCAAATTCTGAGTTGCTCATCATACTATTTTGGTTTTGTTTGGTTTTATTCTGTATTCTAGTTTTGTTTTTTCTTAATCACAAATTTCACAAATTAGCTTCAATTGAATTTTATAATAAATCCCACTACTAAGATGAAAACTGTTCCTTTTTATTCGGTTTCTACACTCCTAATTGAGCACTGAAAACTGAAACCTTTTTTTACTCTGCGTTGTCCAAAAAGTCTTTGATTTTATCTACATACTTATCAAAGAATGATCTTCTGATTTTGTTTTCTGTAGTTTCAATTTCTCTTTCAACTTTATTTTCAACTTTTGGCTCTACCACTTCTTGAACTGGTGGTGCAAGTGGTTCTTCAACAACAGGTCTTACAATCTGTCTGGGTTGAGGAACTGCTTGAGTTACTTCCAATTTGTAGGCACTTTGCGTATTGTTAGCAATACTATTCATCACCAATCCAACCGCTGTTGCAAACAAAGGGCTTGAAATATCTTCACTTGAATTTCCAGCTAAATGCTCGTTTGGATAACCAATTCTAGTATCCATTCCAGTGATATATTCCACTAATTGTTTGATGTGTTGCAATTGTGCTCCACCACCTGTTAATACTATACCGGCAATTAATTTCTTTCTTGGATCTTCATGTCCGTATGCTTTAATTTCAGCAAAAACTTGCTCAATAATTTCAACCACACGAGCATGGATGATTTTAGATAAGTTCTTTAATGATATCTCTTTTGGTTCTCTTCCTCTTAAACCAGGAATAGAAACAATTTCATTGTCTTTATTTTCGCCTGGCCAAGCGGAACCAAATTTTACTTTTAATAATTCTGCTTGCTTTTCAATAATCGAACAACCTTCTTTGATGTCTTCTGTAATTACATTCCCACCAAAAGGCACTACAGCAGTGTGACGAATGATTCCGTCTTTGAAAATAGCTAAATCGGTTGTTCCACCACCTATGTCGATTAAGGCTACACCTGCTTCTTTCTCTTCTTGACTCAAAACAGCATCTGCAGAAGCTAATGGCTCTAAGGTCAATCCAGACAATTCAATACCTGAGCTCTGTATACATCTACCAACATTGCGAATAGAAGATGCTTGTCCAACCACCACATGAAAACTAGCTTCTAATCGTCCACCATACATCCCAATTGGTTCTTTGATTTCTGATTGTCCGTCAATTTTAAATTCTTGTGGCAACACGTGAATAATTTCTTCCCCTGGCAACATCGCCAATTTATTCACTTGGTCAATTAACAATTGAATATCTTTTCCGCTAATTACTTCTTCAGGATTACTTCTACTGATGTAATCGGTATGTTGAATACTACGAATATGTTGACCCGCAATACCAACAACCACATCGTTGATTTTGTAACCTGAGTTTTCTTCAGCTTCCATAACGGCTTGTTGAATAGACTGAATAGTTTGAGTGATGTTATTTACAACGCCTCTTGCAACCCCTAAACTTTTAGCTTTTCCAATGCCTAAAATTTCAAGTTTGCCGTATTCATTTTTTTTACCAATCATTGCTACGATTTTCGTAGTTCCGATGTCTAAACCAACTGCTATGTTTTCTCTATTCTCCATATTGTCAATATAATTTGCCAATTTATTCTTGTGTTGAGTATCTTACTTTGTGCAAACCACTTGTTGTGTGAATCTCAAATTTATTTTTTTGTATTTATAAAGCGTACTATCTAAAACTGCTTTCTGAAAAAAAGCTTTATAATTTTTAAACTTTCTATCTACATTAATCATTTTCCCAAAATCTATTTGATAATCGAAGTTTCTATTCGTCATCATTAGTTCGTCTCCAGATAAAATTTGCACACCAATTATGTTTTTTTTCAAAAACTCATCATCATAAATTATCTTCAAAATTTTAGATAATTCCTTTTTGTTTTTATTGGTGATTTCCCCGGAAACCAATGGCACTCTTGCTGTATTTATTTCGGAAAGAGGCATTGTATTTCCCTCGTAATCAATATAAAAAGAACCTAACTCATCAAACACTCTTGCAATGGGTGTTTTTTGTTTTACCATTACCTTTAGAACACCATCAACTGTAACAAAAACGTCAGATTTTTCAATCATCGGATGTTGGTTGATAGATTTTTCCAATTTGTTCAAATTTAAGTCCTCTTTTGCTATAGTATGCACATCACTTTTATTTTCTATTAACAATTTATTAACCGTTTCCTGTTTAACAAAATCGTTGTTTTCTCCAACAAAAATGACTTCTGATTTCTTTAATTTACGATGTGAATTTCTGTTTGAGGTAAAGGAAAACAAGAAAATTACCAATGCAAACATTAGTACTAACCTGATATTGTTCCAATTGAAGAATTTCATAATAATGCTTTTTTAATTGACGGAACTAACTCACCTATATCCCCTGCACCTATCGTAACAATTACTGTAGCATCAGAAGCTAAAATTGACGGAATCAAATCGGTTTTTGAAACTAATTTTTTATGTTCATTTGTCATTTTGGACATCAACCAAGACGTCGTAATTCCTTCCATTGGTAATTCGCGTGCTGGATAAATATCTAAAAGTAAAACTTCATCAAATTGCGATAAACTTTTGGCAAAATCATCAGCAAAATCTTTGGTTCTACTGAATAAATGCGGTTGAAAAATGGCCAACACTTTTTGATTTGGATACAATTCACGAACCGCTTGATGCACTGCATTTATTTCAGTTGGATGATGGGCATAATCATCAATATAAACTAAATCTTCGGTTTTTATTTGATACGAAAATCTGCGTTGCACTCCTTTAAAAGAAGCCAAGGCTTTAGCAATGGACTCGGTTGGGGAACCATAAGTTTTTGCCATTGCTAAAGCCATTAAGGCATTCATTAAATTGTGTCTTCCAGGCAATCCGAAAGCGATATTTTGTATAGTTTCTAATGGTGTTTGTACATCAAAAACGTAAGCACTATTTTCTATTCTAACATTGAATGCTTTGAATGTTGCCTCCTCATTAACCGCAATGGTTAATCCTTCTAAATCGAGCCCTTTTGGGACAAACATTTTGGTTTTATCCGATACTTTATCTGCAAATTCCCTAAACGATTCTTCGATAGCATTTTTATCTCCATAAATATCTAAATGATCGGCATCCATTGAAGTTACGCAGGCAATATTTGGATGTAAATGCAAGAAGGAACGATCAAATTCATCGGCCTCTACCACAGTAATTGTTTTGCCGCTTCCGATTAAATTAGAATGGTAGTTTTCGACAATACCGCCAAGAAATGCTGTTACGTCTTCGCCACTTTCGTATAAAATATGCCCAAGAATACTTGATGTAGTTGTTTTCCCATGTGTGCCAGCCACTGCGAAACAGAAGGTATCTTTGGTTATGATTCCAAGCACTTCTGCACGTTTTTTAATTACATAATCTCTTTCGATAAAATAATTCCATTCCGAATGAGAAACAGGAACAGCAGGCGTTACAATTATTAAGGTGTTTTCGACATAATAATCGTTTGGAATTAGACTAATAGCATCTTCAAAATGAATGTCCATCCCCCCAGCAATCAATTCGTCGGTAAGCATGGTTGGAGTTTTATCGTATCCTGAAACATTTTTACCAATGTTTTGAAAATAACGAGCTAAAGCACTCATTCCGATGCCTCCAATTCCGATGAAATAGACGTTATGTATTTGGTTTAGGTTCATATTTCAGTTTCAAAAATCAATTTCAATTCAAAGCTCAAATTTTAATATTGATTTTTGAAATTGAAATTGCTATTGCTATTGTATTAGTTTTATTATTTGTTCAACGATGTCTTTTGTTGCGTTTGGCTTTGCCAATTTTTTGATGTTTTGACTTAATTCTTTTTGATGACTTTCATTTGAAATTAATTCTGAAAAAGTAGTTTCAAATTTGTTATCCAATTCGCTTTCTTTTAAAAGGATTGCTCCTTTTTTATCTACAATTGCTTTTGCATTTTTGGTTTGATGGTCCTCAGCAACGTTGGGTGATGGAATGAAAATAGTTGGTTTTCCTACCAAACACAATTCTGAAACTGAAGATGCTCCTGCACGAGAAATCACGAAATCGGCTGCGGCATAGATTAAATCCATTCGGTCAATAAAAGCAACCACCTGAACGTTTTCTTTGTCATTATATTTTTTATACTCTTCAAAATATAATTTTCCGCATTGCCAAAAAACTTGAATACCACTGCCTAAAATAAAATCCAATTCTTTTTCAATTAATTGGTTTACTCTTCTAGCTCCAAGGCTTCCACCGAGGATTAAAAGCGTTCTTCTATTGGCATCTAATTTAAAATGGGTGATGCCTTCTTGTGTTTTGGAATCACTATCTAATAAATCTTGACGCACAGGATTTCCGGTAAAGACAATTTTATCTTTTGGAAAAAAACGTTCCAAATTTTCGTAAGCCACACAAATGGCGTTGGCCTTTTTACTTAATATTTTATTGGTAATTCCAGGATAAGAATTTTGTTCTTGAATTACTGTTGGAATGTTGTTACTATTTGCCACTTGTAATAATGGTCCGCTTGCAAAACCTCCAGTTCCGATAACGGCATCGGGTTTGAATTTCTTAATGATTTTACGAGATTTCCACAAACTACTTACTAGTTTGAATGGAAACATCATATTTTGTAACGTTAGTTTTCGTTGCAAACCAGCAATCCATAACCCTTCAATAGTGTATCCTGCTTGAGGTACTTTTTGCATTTCCATTTTATCTTGAGCTCCTACAAATAGAATTTCGCAATCAGGAAAACGCAATTTTAATTCATTGGCAATAGCCACCGCAGGATAAATATGTCCTCCTGTTCCTCCACCGCTTAATATGAATTTATACTTTTTCATTGTTATTTTCAGCCACTGAGGCGCTAAGTCACAAAGTTTATTTTTTATTTAAAACTGCTTTCATTGGATTTTCTGTAATAGAATAATCGTCTTGGTCTTCCATTATTTTATTTTTTATGGAAGCCTTCATTTGATTTACTTTTTCTTGATTTTCATCCTCTTCATTTTCCTCTTCATCTTCTTGCAATTGTTTATCAATTAGCTTTCTTAAGGCCTCTTCACGTTTTTCTTTTTCCGCTAATTCTTCGGCAATTTCTTCTTCTTTTTTGGTCACGCTTAAGATGATTCCGATAGCGATACACGTCATCCAGATAGAACTTCCTCCAGAACTTATTAAGGGTAATGTCTGACCCGTAACTGGCAATAATTCTACTGCAACCGCCATGTTAATTAAAGCTTGAAAGACAATTGGGAATCCGAGTCCAACTACGACGAGTTTTCCGAAAAGCGAATTGGCTTTGTGTGCTGCAATTATAAAACGGAATAACAAAAGCATGTACAATCCCAAGATTAGTATCGCTCCAAAAAGCCCATATTCTTCAACAATAATCGCAAAAATAAAATCGGAAGAGGATTGTGGCAAGAAGTTTTTCTGTACACTTTTTCCTGGTCCAAGTCCATAGACACCCCCTGATGCAATGGCTATTTTAGCTTTTTCTATTTGATAATATTCGTCTGGATCTTTAGCATTATCATTTTTATTAAAAAAGTTTCCAATACGTTTTTCCCAAGTTTGTACACGATTTGGAAAAGCATTTGGAAAAGCTTTAACTACTAAAATAAAAAATACGAATGACACGATTCCCATTCCAATAATAATTCCGATATATTTTAATGGGTATTTTCCAATAAAAGTTAACATCGTTACCATCGCAAAAATTAATGCTGCCGTAGAAAAGTTGGCTGGTAGTATTAACATTAATGTTATAAAAACTGGAATCCACAATTCGATGAATGACTGTTGGAATGTCGGTTGTGTTTCTCTGGATTTTGATAAATATCGAGCCACGTAAACATAAAGAACAATGGCTGCTAAAGTTGATGTTTGAAACGAAACTCCAATAAACGGAATTTGTATCCAACGACTGGCATTGGCTCCTTCAATAACAGTTCCTTTGACTAAAGTATAAATGAGTAATAACCATACAATAGGTAATGCAATTCTAGAAATTCCTCTAAAATAATGATAGGGAATTTTATGTATTTGATAGATAATTATAAATCCGATGAAAATGTGAACGGCATGTTTCAGTAAATACGTTATAGCATTTCCAGAACCGTGACGCATGTATGCCAAATTACTACTAGCACTAAAAACAGGCATAAATGAAAACAACGCCAAAAGGGACACGAATGCCCAAATGACTTTATCTCCTTTTAAACTGTTTATTAACTCTTTCATTTTTAATATTACAAATTCCTAACTTCTCTTTTGAATTGATTTCCTCTGTCTTCGTAGTTTTGAAATAAATCGAAACTGGCACAAGCTGGTGATAATAAAACCGTATCTCCTTTTTCTGCGATGTGTCTTGCGGTGTTCACCGCATCGTGCATATTATCAACTTCCACCATCATGTCAACCACATTTCCAAAAGCATCGATTATTTTTTTATTATCTACTCCCAGGCAAATAATTGCTTTTACTTTTTCATGAACTAATGCCATTAACTCCGTATAATCGTTTCCTTTATCAACGCCTCCTAAAATCCAAACCGTTGGAGTTGTCACGCTGTCTAAAGCAAAAAATGTTGCGTTTACATTGGTAGCTTTGCTATCATTAATGTATTGTACATTTTGAATTTTAAGGACTTTTTCTAAACGGTGTTCTACTCCTTGAAAATTAGACAAACTCTCACGAATAGTTTGCTTTCTGATTTTCATCAGTTGAGCGACAGAAGTAGCTGCCATTGCATTTTTCATGTTATGTTTTCCCTCAAGTGCGATTTGAGATGTTTCCATTAAAAATTCTTCTTCGTTGATGTTAATTTCCATAGTATTGTTATTTAAAAATGCTCCGTTTTCAACTGCTTTTGAAATTGAAAAAGGAATTAATTGTGCTTTTACTTTGTTATTTTGTAACCATTCGTTGATTGCCTCATCATCTGCATCGTAAATAAGATAATCTTCTTCGGTTTGATTCATTGTTATTCTAAATTTAGAATTGATATAATTTTGATATTTATACTCATATCTATCTAAATGATCTGGGCTTATGTTTGTAATAATAGCAATATGTGGTTTGTAATTAATAATTCCGTCTAATTGGAAACTGCTTAACTCTAACACATACACTTCATAATTTTCTTCGGCTACTTGCCACGCAAAACTTTTTCCAATATTCCCACCTAATCCTACATTCAACCCAGCTTGTTTTAGAATATGATAGGTTAATGATGTAGTTGTGGTTTTACCATTACTCCCAGTGATTCCAATTGTAATTGCATTGGTAAATTGTGATGCAAATTCAATTTCAGAAATAACTGTAATTTGTTTCTCTAACAACTTTTTAATTATCGGAGCTTTATCAGGTATTCCAGGGCTTTTCATTACAACATCAGCATTCAGAATTAATTCTTCTGTATGCTGTTCATCTTCCCATTGTATTCCATTAATTATAAGAACTTCTTTATAATTTTCCTTTATTTTTCCGAAATCAGAAACAAAAACGTCGTATCCTTTTTTCTTTCCTAAAATGGCTGTCCCTACTCCACTTTCGCCTCCACCTAAAACTACTAACCTTAACATTATCTTAGTTTTAATGTTGCGATTGCTACAATAGCTAACAAAATAGTTACAATCCAAAAACGAGTTACAATTTTACTTTCGTGATAGCCTTTCTTTTGGTAATGATGGTGCAACGGAGACATTAAGAAGATTCTTCTTCCTTCTCCAAAACGTTTTTTAGTATATTTAAAATAAGATACTTGTAAAACCACTGAAAAAGTTTCGGCAAAGAAAATGGCACATAAAACTGGAAGTAACAATTCTTTCCTAACTGAAATTGCCAAAACGGCTATTATCCCTCCAATAGTTAAACTTCCTGTGTCACCCATAAATACTGAAGCTGGATAAGAATTGTACCAAAGAAACCCAACTAATGCTCCAACAAATGCTGCAATAAAAACTGTCATTTCACCAGAATTAGGAATGTACATGACATTTAGATAGCTTGATAAAATAATATTACCCGATACGAATGTGAAAATCCCGAGGGCGAGAACTGAAATTGCTGATGTTCCTGCTGCCAATCCATCTATTCCATCTGTAAGATTAGCACCGTTTGAAACTGCTGTAATGATGAAAATAACTATTGGAATAAAGACTAACCAAGCCCATTTTTCATAACCATCACCTGTCCAAGCAATAATTTTTGCATAATCCAACTCATTATTTTTCATGAATGGAATTGTGGTTGTAGTCGATTTTATTTCTTTATCGGATTGACTTATTACACTTTCACTTTGATTAAATGTAATAGGTCTAGAAGATTTTTCCCTAACGGTAACTGCAGGACTGAAATATAATACTGAGCCTACAATTATACCTAACCCAACTTGGCCAATAACTTTGAAAATCCCTTTTAATCCTTGTTTGTCTTTTTTGAAAATCTTAATATAATCATCAATAAATCCAATAGTCCCCATCCAAATTGTAGTCACTATTAAAAGAATGATATAAATATTATTCAATTTTGTTAATAACAAAACTGGAATTAAAGTCGCAATTATTATGATTAACCCTCCCATTGTTGGCGTTCCTGCTTTTTGAGTTTGCCCAGCTAATCCCAATTCACGAACTGTTTCTCCAACTTGTTGCTTTCTTAAAAACATAATGATTTTTTTACCATAAATAGTAGAAATCATCAATGAGAATATCAACGCTAATGCAGAACGAAATGTAATGTATTGAAAAACTCCAGCACCAGGGACATCCAAAGTTTTGTCTAAATATTCAAATAAGTAGTATAACATATTGGTTAGGTTTGTTGTGTTACTTGTTTAATTGTTCTAAAAATTCCTTAACTATTTTCATGTCATCAAAATCATGGCGAACGCCATTAATTTCTTGATAAGTTTCGTGTCCTTTTCCTGCAATTAGAATAATATCATTTGGATTCGCTAATTGACACGCAGTTTTTATTGCTTGTTTTCTATCTTCTATAGAAAGTGATTTTTTGAAATTCTGAGGTTCTACTCCGGCTTCCATTTCAGCAATTATGGTTGCTGGATTTTCGGTTCTTGGATTATCTGAAGTAATGATTGCTTTATCACTCATTTGTGTAGCAATATTAGCCATAATAGGTCTTTTTGTTTTATCTCTATCACCACCACAACCAACAACAGTAATCAATTGTTCATTTTTAGTACGGATGTCATTAATGGTTTTCAGCACATTTTCCAAAGCATCCGGTGTATGAGCATAATCAACAATTGCAGTGATTTTTTTATTAGAAACAATAAATTGAAAACGACCGGAAACACTTTCTAATTCCGATAATAATCGTAATGCTTCAAAACTTTCTACACCCAATTGAACTGCCGTTCCATAAATTGCTAATAAATTATATGCGTTGAAAGTCCCAATTAGTTTTACCCAAACTTCATTTTCATTTATTTTTAAAAGCAAACCTGATAATTGATTTTCTAAAATTTGAGCTTTATAATCAGCGTAAGACTTTAGCGCGTAAGTCAATTTTTTAGCATAAGTGTTTTGTAACATTACTAAACCATTCTTATCGTCAATGTTGGTTAACGCAAATGCCGTTTTAGGCAGATGATCGAAAAATGATTTTTTAACATCTCTGTATTCTGCAAAAGAGGGATGATAATCTAAATGATCATGTGATAAATTGGTAAAAACCCCACCTTCAAAGTGTAATCCTTCGGTTCTTTTTTGGTGGATCCCATGAGAACTCACTTCCATAAAACAGTATTCACAACCAATCGCTACCATTTCATTTAAATAATAGTTGATTGTCAAAGAATCTGGAGTTGTATGGGTAGCTATGTGCTCCACTTCATCAACCATTATTTTCACAGTTGAAAGTAAACCTACTTTATATCCCGCTTTTTTAAATAATTGATACAAAAGAGATGCTACAGTTGTTTTACCATTAGTCCCTGTAATCCCAACTAATTTTAATTTAGAAGATGGATTATCGTAATAGTTATTAGCCATAAAAGCTAAAGCCGAATTGGTGTCTTTAACCTGAATATAAGTAATTCCTGTAACGATAACATCTGGAAGTGTATCACAAATAACAACAACAGCTCCAAGATTGAGAGCTTTCTCAATGAAATCATGCCCATTAGAAAGTGTGCCTCTTATAGCAACAAAAACATCGTTTTCCTGAACTTTTCTTGAATCAAACTCAATTTTATTCACAGCGATTTCTGTTGAACCCTTTACAGCTTCAATGGATACTTTATATAATATGTCTTTTAAAACAATCACAATAATTCTAATGTTATAGTTGAATTCTTAATTACTGGTTGGCCTGCTTGAATAGATTGACTTTTCACTTTACCAATCCCTTTTACAATTACTTTTAACCCTAAATTGCCTACTATCGCAACAGCATCCATTCCTGGCATACCTTTTAAATCGGGAATAGTATTTATGTCCTGTACTTTTGTATAATCTTCAACATATTTTGTTTCTTGCTTTGCAATTTTTCTATCAATGTTGTTGATTTCATTTGTTGAAGGAACATCAGTAAATATTTTTTGTGCTATCCTTTTAAAAACAGGTCCCGCAACATCGGCACCATAATAATTATTTTTTGAAGTGTTTGGTTTATGAACCACTACAATACATGAATATTTAGGGTTTTCTGCTGGAAAATAACCTACAAAAGAAGAAATATAATGTTTGTCTAAACCACCATTTGTACCATATCCTGCCTGCGCTGTCCCCGTCTTCCCTGCCATTGAAAAATCTTTAGAGTACAATTTTGCTGCAGTTCCTCTTTTAACTACATTTTGCATTATTGCTCTCAACTTCTTAATCGTCTCATCTGAACAAATCTTTGGGTTGATTACTTGTTTGTCGTATTTTTTGATGGTTTTATTCCATTCTTTAATTTCAGAAACAAATTGTGGCTTAACCATTTCTCCATTATTTGCAATGGCATTATATAAGGTTAATGTTTGCAATGGCGTTACTGCAACTCCATATCCAAAAGCCATCCATGGCAATGACAAAGCACTCCAGTTTTTATCTGATGGCTGAGGAATTCTTGGATTACCTTCTCCTTGAAAAGGCAACCCCAGAGGTTTATTCAAACCCATTCTATCAATTCTATCAACAAATTCTTTTGGATTGTCTTTATAATTTTCATAGACAGATTGAACCATTACTGTATTTGATGAAACTTCGAAACCTCTAGCTAAAGATATTTTTCCATAACCTCCATCATGTGAATCACGCACCTTTTTCCCTTTAAAATCAATTATACCACCATGACTATCAAACACTTTACTAGTATCTATTTTATGATCATCTAGTAAAGCAATCATATCAATTAATTTAAATGTTGACCCTGGTTCATGTGCTTCAGCAACCGCATAGTTTATTGTTTCATAATAGTTACCTGATTTTTCATCTCTTCCAAGATTCGAAATAGCTTTAACCTGACCTGTTTTTGTTTCCATTACCACCACACAACCATGCTCTGCTTCATATTCTTGTAATTGTTTTAAAAGTGCATGATGTGCAATATCTTGAATATAAACATCAATAGTAGAAATTACATCGTACCCATCTTGAGGATCAACTTCATTAATATCCCGAATTGGTTTCCATTGCCCTTTAGCAATTTTTTGTTTCAAAACTTTTCCGTCTGTTCCGTTAAGATATTTCCCAAATGCTCCTTCAATTCCCACTCGTTTTCTAAATCCGTCTTCATCGACTTTATCATAACCAATAGTCCTCTCTGCAATTTGACCTATTGGATGCTCACGGACTGTTTCTTGTTCTACAATAATTCCTCCTTTATAGGCACCTTTATTAAAAAGAGGCATTTTTTTAATTTTAGAATATTCTGTATAACTCAAATTTTCAGCAATTAAAGTATATCTACTTTTATTTGCCCGAGCAGTTCTTAATAATGAATTATAAAAAGCGGCTGGTTTTCCTAAAAGTTTAGATAAACTCACGGCTAATGAATCCACTTTTGAGTCAAAATCAATTGTTTTTGGAGCTACAGCATCAAATCTAATGGTATAATTAGGAATTGAAGTTGCCAACAAACTACCATCGGCTGAATATATATTTCCTTTATTTGCAGGAATTACAAAGGTTTTAACAGTTCTATCTTTAGCTAACTTTCTATAATAATCACCCTCAACCCATTGAATGTTGGTTAGTTTTACTGCAATTGCAATCGCTACCAAAAAAATAGCAAATGCAACCAAGTAAATCCTATATGAGATATGTTTATCTTCTAATGCCATAGTTTTTTTAACAACCCTTTTTCTTCTGTTTTTTTTACTTTGATTTTCTGTGGTGGAACTTGAGATGAAAAAATTCCTCTACTTTCCATTTTCTCTGAAACTGTTGATTCCATTCTCAACTTCATTAATTCAGAACGACGATCTACAAATTCGGAACGCAATTCTTTAACTTCATTTGTTAAATCACTAATTCTATATATTTTTTCATCAAATCGGTGTGAATTCGCAATCATAATAATAGCCAAAACAACTATAAAAAGTATGAATCGCCAATTTTTTGTAGCATCTTCATTTACAAGAAATCTTGCTTTTAATATGTTGTAAACTCCTCCTTTCATTACTTTTTCTCTGCAATTCTCAACTTAGCACTTCTAGCTCTGTTATTGATTTTAATTTCTTCTTCTGATGGAACTATTAACTTTCCTATTAAAGTAAAGGGAACTGAAAAATTCCCAAAAAAATCGCGCTCTGGTTCTCCTTCAAACATTCCATTTTTCATAAACCTCTTCACTAATCGATCTTCTAATGAGTGATATGATATTACACTTAATCTCCCCTCTGGCTTTAATATTTCTAAAGATTGTTCTAAAAATTCTTTCAAAACATCCATTTCCTGATTTACTTCAATTCTAATTGCTTGATAGATTTGTGCTAATACTTTATTTTTAAATTGTTCTGGCAAAAAACGTTGCAATACAGATTTCAATTCTTCTGTTGTACTAATAAGCTTATATTCTCTCGCTTCGATAATTGTTCTTGCTAAAACTGGAGCAATTTTCAATTCTCCATAGTCCGAAAAAATTCTTTTTAAATTAATATCATCATATTCATTTATCACTTTGAAAGCATCTAACTCATTTCTCTTACTCATTCGCATATCCAAATCGGCATCAAATCGAGTAGAAAAACCTCTTTCCGGAACATCAAACTGATGTGATGAAACACCTAAATCAGCTAAAACTCCATCAACTTGTTTTATTCCATGAAACCTTAAAAATCGTTTGATATATCTAAAATTTTCTTGAATTAAAATAAACCTTTCGTCAGTTAATGCATTTACCCATGCATCTTCATCTTGATCAAATCCAAATAATTTCCCATTAACCCCTAAACGGCGTAAAATCTCTTTAGAATGTCCGCCTCCACCAAAAGTGACATCTACATAAACTCCATCAGGTTTGATATTCAAACCATCAACTGTTTCTTTCAATAAAACGGGATTATGATATTCCATTTTCGTCGTCATTTACATTACCCATTACATCTTCCGCCAAATCAGCAAAATCAACGACAGAATCATCAATAGCTTTTTCATACAAATCCTTATCCCAGATTTCAATAATATTAACAGCCGATGAAAGAACAACGTCTTTAGATATTTGAGCAAAAGTTGTTAAATCTTTTGAAACTAACAGTCGTCCCAAATTATCAATCTCAACTACTTTCACACCTGCAGTAAAACGACGAATA
>TBL_comb47_HYPODRAFT_10002306_pt1 | contig 23689 bp, 7 predicted proteins | sample TroBogypolimnion_40_FD_10682 | JGI IMG/M metagenome (IMG submission 10682)
TTTTAGGCCCCATTACCGGCTGATCGAACGCATTGTTCGACAGCTACCGGCCAACCTCCGGCTGCTTGCTACAACGGCAACGGCCAATGACAGGGTCATCAAGGACCTTCTGGAAGTGCTCGGGCCACAACTGAAGGTCTCTCGCGGTGACCTGCACCGGAGCTCCCTCAAGCTTCAGACCATCAACTTGCCCAACCAAGCTGTTCGCCTGGCCTGGCTAGCTCGATACCTGCCACAGATGCCTGGCAGCGGGATTATCTACACACTGACGATTCGTGATGCAGAACAGGTGGCTGAATGGCTGCGCTCATCAGGGCTTGATGTTGAAGCCTATCACTCGGATTCGGGGGAGATTCGCCCTGGCCTGGAAACGGCCCTGCTCGACAATCGCCTCAAGGCCCTGGTCGCCACGTCCTCCCTGGGCATGGGGTTTGATAAACCCGATCTGGGATTCGTAGTTCACTATCAGGCCCCGGGGTCTGTGGTGGCCTACTATCAGCAGGTGGGGCGAGCGGGTCGTGCCCTTGAACAGGCCTATGGCGTCATGCTCAGTGGGCAGGAAGACTCGAAAATCACAGACTTCTTCATCAGGTCAGCCTTTCCTACACCCGCTGAGGTCGGAATGGTCATCGAGGCCTTGGTAGCTGCACCGAAAGGTCTCTCGGTTCCAGCCCTACAATCTGTCCTGAACATAAGTCAGGGGCGAATCCTGAATACGCTTCAATTACTCGAATTGGAAACACCACCGCCCATTACAAAAGATGGAAGTGCCTACACCCTTACTACCGCCCGGTTGTCTCCTTCGTTCTGGGAACGGGCCGAGCGTCTGACAGCCCTGAGACGGGATGAACACTGGCAGATGCTGGAATATGCCGCACTGCGGGAAGGGCACATGGACTTTCTGATCCGTGCACTGGACGGAACCACAGGTGGAGGAAACACCCCAGACATTTCAGACTTGTCCACAAGCTTGGACCCAGCCCTTGTCCAGGAAGCTGTGACCTTCTTGAAAGGGATCAACCTACCCATAGACCCCCGAAAAAAGTGGCCCGCCGGGGGACTTCCTACCTATGGGCTCAAGGGCAACATTGCATCCGGGGAATTAGCTCAGCCTGGCCGGGCACTCTGTTGGTGGCGGGATGCCGGCTGGGGACAGCAGGTTGCCGGGGGGAAATACGAGGAAGGTCGGTTCGGCGAAGACTTGGTGCGGGCCGCGGCCAATATGATCCACGATTGGGCCCCTCATCCTTCCCCAGCCTGGGTGACCTGTATCCCGTCCCTGAATCACCCCGAGCTGGTGCCGGAATTCGCGGCACGCCTGGCCCAGATTCTGGGACTCCCGTTCCATACTGTGTTGATGAAAACCGGCCATAGACCCCCCCAGAAAGAGATGCAGAACGGCCCACACAAGGCTCGGAATCTGGATGGTGCCTTCTCTCTAGGTGTCGACGCCTTGCCGAAGGGTCCAGTTCTGCTTGTGGATGACATGGTCGATTCCGGCTGGACCCTTACCGTGGCCGCCTGGTTGCTTCAGCGCGGGGGCAGTGGCCCAGTGTTTCCAATGGCGCTAGCCAGGACAGGGGCCGGCGAATGAGTCACACATTGACCCCCAACACCCAGGCCATCCTACTCCTCACCGCCCCCCTCCTTGCCGGTCGAGGGACCCCCTCGCAGGACCTTTTGAAGCCTTCCGAGTACCGGCGGCTTGCGATTCACCTGCGCGACCTCACCCGCCAACCTTCGGACCTGCTGGGCGGGGATGCGAGCTCCCTTGTACAGGAGTGCAGTGGCCTGATCGACCCAGAAAGGATGCGCCGACTGCTGGAACGGGGGTTCCAATTGAGTCTGGCCGTTGACCGATGGCAGTCCCGGAATATTTGGGTCATCAGTCGGGCGGATACCGGCTATCCAAGACGTTTGAAGGGACGCCTGAGGGAAGATGCACCCGCCGTGCTGTACGGATGTGGCCAGCACAGCATCCTCGAACAGGGTGGTCTGGCTGTGGTCGGCTCCAGGGACGCTGACCCCGAGCGATTGGATTTCGCAGGCCAAGCGGGACGTCTGGCTGCGGATTCAGGGGTAGTCCTTGTTTCAGGAGGGGCAAGGGGCATTGACCAAGCCGCCATGAATGGAGCGCTGGGGGATGGAGGCCGGGCCATCGGCGTCCTGGCAGACAGTCTCGAGCGCGCCGCGCTGGCGAGAGAACACCGCGATCTCCTGATGGATGAACGGCTCGTCCTGGTATCGGCCTACGATCCATCCGCAGGATTCAATGTTGGCCATGCCATGGAGCGAAACAAGTTCATCTACGCACTGGCAGATGCTGCCCTGATAGTTAGCTCGGATTACAAGAAGGGCGGCACGTGGGCAGGTGCATGGGAGCAATTGGACAAATTTCGCTTCGTTCCTGTCTACATTCGTCCGCCCCGCAAAGGTGAAAAGGGCTTGGAAGCGCTCCGCGAAAAGGGCGCACTTCTATGGCCCGAGGCGTTGGATGTCACTGGTCTTTCGGGTCTTCTGGCCGATCCCCCTGTCGCTCGTGTGCAGGACGGTGGTGCTGTTGGGTTCTCATTTGGTGAGGAATTGACCACGGATTCCCATGAATCCCATCCCTCGGCCACCCCAACCGTTCTAAATAAGGTGGAGACCATCAGACCTCAGACATCGGCTAGGGAAGTGTTGTTCCAAACCGTGAGGGATCTCGCCACTGGATTGCCTGGCCCTGTGGACGAAGCAAGCTTTGGAGAAGCCTTAGGACTCATGAAGGTTCAAGCCAAGGCCTGGTACAAGCAACTCGTTGAGGAAGGTGCGCTGAAGAATTTGGAGCCGCTTTCATTGCCGAACAACAAACCGGCGGAAAAGAATCAAACAGACACTCCAACCAAGCCCAAGAAACCGCGCAAGGCCAAGAACGCAGGAAAGGCCTCCGAATCCAACACAGATCAACCTCCCCTTCTCGAGGAACTGCCTTGAAGGGCCCGAGGAAACAGTCTCCAGTCAATGCAGCGTTGGGCTCCTGATGCTCCCCATTCTTGTCGCTCGTCAGATTGAAGAAGGTCTCTCCGCCTTCCTGAAAACTGCCTTCCCGGTCACCACTCCTGCCTTCCAGCGGCATGATGCCGAAGGCAAGCCCACGGATCGGTCTTTCCTTGATGATTTTCTGGATACGCCTGGTGCCCTGTTCAAGGGGCCTTGGCTTGAAGTGAAGCTGCCATTCCGTCAGGCCGCAGAGGAAAGCGCTCTGCCATTCAAAAAGCTCCAGATGGCTTTTACGCCCTACCAGCATCAGGTGAGGGCCTTTGATCGGCTATGTGGAGCCGCGGCAAGGTCAACCTTGGTGGCAACCGGGACTGGGTCGGGCAAGACCGAGTGCTTCATGTACCCCCTGCTGGACCATTGCCTGGTCAATCGTGGGAAGGGCATCAAGGCCATCATTGTTTATCCCATGAACGCCCTGGCCACAGATCAGGCCCGGCGCTTTGCCAAGGAGTGCGCCAAGCTGGTTCAGGAGGGGCTTCCGAGCCTCAGCGTAGGACTTTTTACAGGCGACCAGGGAACCGATCGGTCCATGGGGCCCGAGCAGGTGATCACCAATCGAGAGACCCTGCGCAGCAATCCTCCGGACATCTTGCTAACCAACTACCGGATGTTGGATTTCCTCCTGATGCGACCTCAGGACCAGCCCCTGTGGCAGCACAATAAGCCCGGCGTACTGCGCTACTTGGTGGTGGATGAGCTTCATACCTTTGACGGAGCCCAGGGCACGGACCTCGCCTGCCTGATTCGCCGACTGCGAGCCAAACTGGAGGCTGGGGCGGAGCTGGCCTGCGTTGGGACCAGCGCCACCATTGGTGGGGCGGATGCGGTCGAGCCCCTGCGGGCCTATGCGGGGGATATTTTTGCAACCGAATTCGAAGTGGAATCCATCGTGTTGGAGGACCGACTGAAGGTGGACGAATACCTTCATCGGGAAGTGGGCGGCCAAGAGGTGATCGCCCGGTGGCCGAAGGATGCGATCGCCGACCTTCGCCCCCGCGACACGGACCAGCCAGAAGCTTTCCTGGCGAGGGCAGCCGAGGTCTGGCTGGGTATTAACCTAGGCCTAGACTCATCCGACCTTGGCGCCCGTCGAAGGGCTGAGGTAGAGCTAGGACGGATCTTGCCCCGCCTCACGGCCTTCCAGGAGTTGCTTCGGAAAGCCCATTCCCTGTGTGATGTGGGTGGCCTGGCTGATGAATGGACTCAACGCCTGCGGCTGAAGAATAGGAAGGAGGCAGAGACACTCATCGACAGCCTCTGCTCACTGGTTTCCGCTGCTCGAACCTGGAAGAAGGAGGACGAGAATACAAATCCCTTCCTTCAGGTGAGGATCCAACTTTGGCTGCGCGAGTTGCGGCGCATGGTCTCCAAGGTAGGCGGGGAGCCTACCCTAACTCATGCCGACGATGTGTTGGATCCCAAAGACCCACTGCACCTCCCGGTGCTGCATTGCCGCGAGTGTCATGGGGTTGCCTGGGGATCAGTGAAGCCCGAAGGCGAACAACATCTTGAACCAGATCTTCAGGGTTTCTACCAGTCCTGGTTCCAACAGCAGCCGGACGCGGTGCTGCTCTACCCCGTTATGGGTCAAGAGCTTGAATCGCGAAGGCCTAAGGAACTCCGTAGGCTCTGCCTTGCATGCCGCGGCTTGACCATCTACCGGCCCGGGAAAGAGGAGAACGGCACCTGTCCCGACTGCGGCGGAAGGCGGATTGCAGTCTGGATGCCGGATATTCAGACACAGGCAGAACGCCATGGCGAGAACCGCACCATCGTCAGCCATGACTGCCCCTGTTGCGGAGCGAAGGAAGGCATGTCCGTGGTGGGTTCCCGCGCCGCGAGCCTTGCCAGTGTTTCGATCGCCGAACTATTCGGTTCCGCCTTCAATGACGACCAAAAGCTCATTGCCTTCTCGGACTCGGTTCAGGATGCGGCCCACCGGGCCGGGTTCTTCGGCGCTAGAACCTACAGTCAAGTGCTGCGGCATGCCATGGCAGGGTTCATCCGAGAACGTGGCCAAGGGCTGACACTGGCGAAGGTCGCCGAAGGATTCCCGAAGTACTGGCTCCAGAAGAAGGTGAATCCTGCCAGCTTTGTGGGCACCTTCATCGCGCCCAACATGGAATGGCTCAAGGGGTACAGCGACCTTAAGGACACCGATGCCATTCCCGCCGGGAGTGACATCGCCGACCTGGTTGCTAAGCGGATGTCCTGGGAAGTCTTTTCGGAATTTGGCCTTCGGAGCCGGATCGGCCGAACCCTGGAACGATCCGGGGTTGCTGTGGTCCAGCCTGATGAGGACCATCTCCATGTTTGTGCCACAAAACTTGCTACCAGGTTGCGTGAAGAGCTTGAGCAACTGAAGGGCATTCAGACAGCGGAGGTAACCCGCTTCCTGATCGGTTTTCTAACTCGTGCCAGGCAAATCGGGGCTTTCTACACCGATGATCTGCAGCGGTATGTTCAGGAGGGCGGCGAGCGGTATGTTCTAAATGAGTTGAGCAAATATATGCCTATTTTCGGCACAGTCAGCCGCCCCCCGGCCATGCTGACCCTGAAACGTGTTTCCAGGGAGTTCGAGAATGTCTTGGCCGCCGGTTCCTGGTTCGTCGATTGGTTCGAACGCTGCATGGCGGAGAAGTTTCCTCTCGCTCAGAACGAAAGGGAGCAGGCCTTTTTATTGGTTCTGAATGCGCTAGAACGAGAGGGCTGGCTCCTTCGTCATGAGGTTAGGGGTGACGCTGTCTGGGGATTAGACCCCCTTCGCTGGAATGTGACGACGCAGATTCAGGAGTTGGCCTGCTCACGTTGCCAGCACCATTTCCCGGTTCCGGCAGAGCAGCTTCACTTGATGCTTGACCTTCCTTGCATGAAGAAGGGGTGTGATGGTTCGTACCGAGCCACACGGATGCGCCAGAGAAGCGGGGTCTATCGCACGCAACCCCATAGACTGGTCCCGAGTGAACACACTGGGCTCATGGAAGGGGAGGACCGTCATAAGGTAGAAGAGTCCTTCATTCACGGGAAACGCGAATGGGACGTCAACCTCCTGTCGGCCACACCCACTTTGGAGATGGGCATCGATATCGGGGACCTCTCTACGGTTATGCTCTGTTCCGTTCCGCCCGGGCAGGCCAACTATCTCCAGCGCATTGGACGCGCCGGTCGCCGAGACGGGAATGCCCTGGCTTTGACCATTGCCAGTGGAAAGCCTCACGACCTCTTCTTCTATGCCGAACCAACCGAGATGATGGCTGGAAGCATCTCCACCCCTGGTGTTTTCCTGAAGGCCATGGCAGTGCTGGAGCGCCAATTGATTGCCTTCTGCTTTGACCGCTGGGTTGAGACGGGGCTTGATGGCAGAGCCATCCCCAACCTGCTGAAGGAAGTTCTGGATGCCGTGGAATCAGGGCGGAAGGATGTCTTTCCACACCCCCTCTTGGCGTACGTGGAGACCAAGGCTTCATCCCTCCTAGAAGGGTTCCTGGACCTATTTCCTTCTCAGGACCCAGACCAGGCGATACAGGCTCGTGAGGCGGAGGAGCGACGACATCACTTTGCCCAGTTCATTGAGGGCGGTGGGGGAAAGGGAACCCTTGGATGGCGTGTGCTCAATCGCCTGACCGAGCTGGTTCAGACTCGGAAGGGTCTGCAGGAGCGAATCAAGGAACTGAAGAAACGGATCGACCAATTGGTCGCTCAACCAGAGGATGAGGAACGGAATATCCTGTTGTCGGCATGTCGGAATGAACGTCAGGCTCTTCTCACACTTGTGAGCAGCATCAACCGCCGGCAGACTCTTAATTTCTTCACGGATGAAGGCCTGTTGCCCAACTATGCCTTCCCTGAAGAAGGCGTGACCTTGAATTCCGTGATCATCCGGCGCAGGGAACGTAGGGACGATGACGACGGCGGAGGGTCCAGCGAGAAATTCCAGCTCTCCTTTCAACGTTCTGCCCAGGCGGCACTCGGAGAGTTGGTCCCTGACGCAAAGTTTTATGCTGCAGAGCATCGGCTGAACATTGAACAAGTGGATCTGAAACTCTCCAAGCCCCAAGCTTGGCGCCTGTGCCCAGCCTGCCAGTATTGCGAAAACACAGAAGAGACCGGTGATCTGCATAGCGCGTGCCCACGGTGTGGCAATGGACTTTGGGGAGACATAGGTCAAAAGCGTACCTTGCTCAAGCTTCGCCAGGTGTACGCCCGGGCCGATGCTAGACGAGACCGAATTGGCGATGACAGTGATGAACGGGTGCCCGCCTTTTATCGTCGGCAATTGTTGGTCGATGTCCCACCGGAGTCCCATGCTGGGGCCTTTCGCATCGAACGAGCGGACCTTCCGTTTGGATTTGAATACCTTCGAAGCGTTTCCTTCCGTGAGATCAACTTCGGTGAAGTCGGTAATGGCGCTGATGCGTTTCAGGTGGCCGGTCGAAACGAGGTTCGGACAGGATTCCAGATCTGTGGTGAATGCGGCATGGTTCGACGCCGATATTCAAGGAAGGGACAGTTCCCCCATGCCTTGGACTGCAGGTTCTCCCGCCCTGGCATAGAGCCACAGGAAAAGGATTGGATCAGCAGCCTGTATCTCTATCGAGAGCTTCAGTCAGAGGCAGTCCGTATTCTCCTGCCGCTGGCAGACGTGGCGCAATCCGAAACCACCAAGCTGTCCTTTGTGGCCGCCCTGATGATGGGGTTAAAGGTCTACTTCAAGGGTGAGGTGCATCACCTGGACATCACGGAGATGCAGGAGCCGTCCGCTGATGGGTTCAGCACGAGCCAATACCTAGTGCTTTACGATCAAGTGCCAGGAGGAACGGGTTACCTCAAGGAATTGATGCGCTCACCCGAGAATCTCCTCACGCTTCTTCAGAAGGCTCATGACCGCCTAGCCACCTGCGCTTGCGGGGAAGATGAATCCAAAGACGGTTGCTATCGTTGCATTCTGGCCTACCGGAATAGTCGAAACCGTGGGCAGATCTCCCGTCACAGCGCCATGAAGCTGCTCCAGGACATTCTGAATGCAAGGGATGCCCTGCATGCCGTTGATCGGCTGGGGGACATGGCCGAGAGCCATCTGTTGGAAAGCAAGCTCGAAGAACGATTCATCTTCGAATTGGGAAGGTCCAAGGGGCTGAGTGTCCTGAAGAAGGTCGTCAATGGAAAACCCGGGTATTGGATCCATACCCAAGGGATAGATGGTGTCCCGCGGGATTGGGAACTCGAACCTCAGGTTGAACTGGGACTGATGGACGGTGTGAAGCTCAACACCCGACCCGACTTTGTGCTTCGCCCCGTTCGCGAAGGAGATCGGAAGGCGATTGGACAATGGGCTCTATACCTAGACGGCTTCACCCATCACTGGAACAACCTTCTGGACGACACGCGAAAACGAATGGCGGTCATTGGTTCAGGCCGCCGTGTCTGGAGTCTGGGGTGGCATGACTTGAACCCTCCTGGTGAACAACAGGAGGCATCAGCCACAAGTTACTTGTTGAAGCACCGGAAGCCAGCTCAATTGGCGATGTACGACAAACTGGCTGAACGCGGGGGGTGGGCTTCGTCGAGTGTGTTGACGGGTCTTCTGATGCATGGCCCCTTCCACATGTTGATCAAGTTGATCCAGGATCCTGAGCCCACCCTGTCTCAGCTTCAGCAGGCCTCAATTTGCAATGCCATCGCCTGGCTTCATGCCCCGTCACTGAAGTCCGAAGTATGGAAGGACCCCAGCCTCGGGTTAAAGTCGGCCGTCCCTTCGGGGGCGTTGGAGTTCTATGCCGGTTTACCTGAAAACCTTGGGGTGGGTGGGTTACTAGCGGCCATTGGTTCTGATGCTTCCCCACTAAAACTGGGTGTCTGCATTCCAGTCGGTGCGTTGAATTCGGCGGAACGCCTGAAGCATGAACTTGGCGTTCACATTGCATTTGATGAAGCGACAGCGGTCCAAACGAAGGAATTTGAATCGGATTGGCGCGGCCTCTGGCATTGTGCAAATGTCCTTCAATTCTCTCCTCGGTTTACCTTTGGGGTCGGATCGGACATGACGGGAGATGTTTACAACGGTCTTCTGGACGGTTGCTTTGAATCAGGGACTCCCTCTGGGGATCACCAGCCTGACGATCCTGCCTGGGATGAAATTGTCAGCCTAAGCAGTATTGATCCTTCGGATCTCAGTGCTCTTAAGGCTAAAGGTATCCCACTGCCTGAGGTAGGGCTGGACCTGGTAGTTGGAATCGAAACCGTTGGCACAGCCGAGCTCGGCTGGCTGGACCAGAAGGTGGCCATCGTCGATAAGGAAAACGAGCAAGCTGCGGTCCCGGAGGGGTGGGTGATTGTTCGACTTTCCTCCCCAGGGTGGATGGATGATCTCGTCAATGCATTGAATGGATAGGTGGAAGACATGAACAATCTCAAAGTTGCCATTGGGGATGATTTCCTGGAATCATTTGCCCAAATCCCCAAATCTAAGCAGAAGAAGGTCATGGAATTCGTTTCGAAATTTCGCCATGATCCGAGGGCGTCAGGAATCAATTACGAGTCCATCAACGATGCAAAGGATGAAAATTTTCGATCTGTCCGACTAGACCTTGAATACCGCGGCATTGTTCTGAAACCTGCCCAAGGAAATGTCTACATCCTGCTCTGGGTAGACAAGCACGACGATGCCTATCAGTGGGCTCGGCGCCACCGCTGCGATATCCATCCAACCACCGGTGCCCTCCAGTTGATGGAAGTCACCAAAGCTGATCCGCCTTCGGTGGCACCGTCCGCCGATAGGGCGGTTACCTACACCATCAAGCCGTTGTTTGAGGTTCCTGAAGATGTCTTCCTTCGTCTCGGTGTTCCGGAACTCCGGTTGGATTGGGTCAAGGGCCTTACCAGCATAGAAGCCCTGGAGATGGGTCAGTCCCTGCTGCCCGTGGAAGCCTTCGAGGCCCTTTATTTGCTGGCAACGGGGATCCCGCTTGATGATCTGCTTAAAGATTACGCACCTCAGGTTGCCACGCCTGTGGATACGACCGATTTCGCGAGCGCGTTGGAGCGCGATGCCACCAAGCGTCGCTTTGTCGTGGTCGACAACGAGATGGAGCTGGTGGAAATGCTAGAAGCTCCGTTGGAGAGGTGGCGCGTTTTTCTGCACCCCTCCCAACGGCGCCTGGTAGAGCGCCATTGGAATGGCCCAGTGAGAGTCCTTGGCGGTGCTGGAACCGGGAAGACTGTGGTCGCCATGCACAGGGCCAAATGGCTCGCCGACAATGTGCTGGCCGATGGTGAGCGCATTCTGTTCACTACTTTTACGAGCAACCTGGCTACAGATATTGATGAAAACCTGCGGAAAATATGCTCGCAGAAGCAAATGGAACACATCGAGGTTCGCAACTTGGATGCATGGGTGACGCGATACCTGAAGGGCCGGAACTACAAGCTCCGAATTGTCTACCCAGGCGGGAAGGGGAAGGAATATGACACTTGCTGGGATCGAGCCAAGGCTGTAACGCCAGCCCAACTAGGGCTTCCCGATTCATTCTTCGTGGAGGAATGGGAAAGGGTTGTTCTGCCGCAAGCCATCAGGACTCAGAAGGAATACCTTTTTGCAAGTCGGACAGGTCGAGGCGTAGCTCTAACCAGGAGGCAACGTGCCGAGATTTGGCCCGTGTTTGAAGAGATGCGAATTCAGCTTGGCCAGAAACAACTGACCACCATCGAGGATGCCGTCCACGATGCCATTACTGAATTGGAGAAGGACGTACAGGTCTCTGGGCGCTACCGAACCATCGTGGTGGATGAAGGCCAGGATTTCGGGCCCGAAATGCTACAACTTCTTCGTCGCATGGTGAAGTCCCAGGAAGACGACCTTTTCATTGTGGGGGATGGCCACCAGCGCATTTATCGCCGCAAGGCGGTGCTGGGGAAGTGCGGTATTGACGTCCGGGGTCGAAGCCGAAAACTGAAAATTAACTACCGGACGACAGAAGAAATTCGAACCTTTGCTACTTCCGTATTGGAAGGCATTCCCGTGGATGATCTGGATGCCGGTGAAGATGGATCAAAGGACTATCGATCACTCACACACGGGGAGCGTCCGACCATTGAGAATTTCGATACGTTGAAGTCCGAGGTGGATTGGATTCTCACCCAAGTAGACGACTTAATAACTGAAGGGCTGAGGCCAAGGGACATGTGCATCACCGTCCGAACCAATCAGCTCCTAGACGAGGTCCAGGGTCTTCTCTCTTCCAGAAGCGTGGAGTCTAGAAAGCTTTCACGGCAGCAACCAGACAACAGGAATCTGGAAGGGATCCGACTTGCCACCATGCATCGGGTCAAAGGCCTCGAGTTCAAGGCAGTCTTCATGGCTTGTCTGAATGATGGGGTGGTCCCCCTCCGAGTTGCAGGCAACGCCACGCAGGACCCCGTGGAACGAAACCTTATGGAGGCCAGCGAGCGTGCGCTCTTTCATGTGGCGGCGACACGCGCCGTGAAGCACCTATTCCTTTCCTCAAATGGAAAGATGAGCCCATACATCTCAAGCACGCTGACTCGCTAATACCCCGGAATCTAAGGTCCATTCATGCGTGCATTGCAGTCTTTCCATCAAGAAAATCCTCGTAACTTCGGCGCCTGGTTTAGGCTGATCATCACCGATCGACCACTACCATGGTCCTGGGATGCGGAGGAGGCCGCGCTCCTGCTTCGTTGGTACCACCACTTCGGTTGGCACCAGCATCTGATGGATGCCAATCCAACTCCGAGTGGGGCTGGAGCGGCGCTGGGAACCCTTTTGGCGCAAGCCTACCAAAGCTGCTTCAACGGTGATGGTGATACCGCTGTGTGGATGCGCCTCGGCCAGGTAATGGGCATCCCTGATACATCATTCGGGGGGCACGTCACCCGGTTGAGCCAGCGTCTCGGGCTGTACCAGGACTCTACCTCAGAGAGTGATCTCATTCACGTCATCCCCTTTCTAAAACTCGTCGGCTGCCCGCAACAGTCCCTTCCTGTCCTTGGGCAGCAGTTGAGAAGTAGCCTGCCCATTGGGAAACGGTACCGCGCTCTGGTAACCGCTCAATGGGGACCGCAAGCGGAGTCCCTTCTGAAGGGGTGGATGAAGGAAGGGCAATCGATGCCATCCTTCCTTTCACCTGCCGAGGGCGATCTTATCCAGCGAGATCCCGAAACCAAAAAGGCTGATCTTGGATTTCAATGGACTGTTTTTGAGTTGGCGAGCGGGGCTTATCAATTGTCCCTGGTTCCTACGAAGAGTCTTGCTCAGGGTGACTGGGTGGGGAGCTCCCGGCAGTCGGTTTCATCAGAAATAGCCAAGACCTATGGAATCCCACAGGAACTGGGACGCGATGGATTGGTTCAAGGCCCAGGACAAACATTGGACATTGATTGGCCCAGCCGACCGAGTTTCTGGAGTGTTACGAAGCCAACACCCCGGGGGGTCAAACAGGTCTTTGAAAAGACCAAGGGAATTAAGCCGACCCTTGTCTGCCTGCCCCCGCAGTGGTCCCTTGATGGTGATCCAGAACCGGGATGGAGATGGCAGAGCATTAAGGGGCAAACAACCCTGTTTGACCCAAGTGGCACTCCCTGGCAAGCCAGGGAAGAATCAGCTACATGGGATGCGTTGGATGGGATCAGTCTTCTTGATCATCCACATATTGCTGTCCTTCATAAATTTCCTGAGGACCTGCCTGGGCTGGAAGTTCTGGGTGGTCGTTTGGGGAGCACGCTCCAGGAGGGAGTGGCCTGGAAGAGGGACCAATTCGCACTTCCACCGCTTGGCCATCTCCGTCTTTCTTGGCTTACCAGACATGGACACCGCCGTCAGAAGGAAGTCTACTTCCTGCCTACCCTCCAGCTCACCAAATCCACCGCTGAACGCCCTGTCGTCTGGATTCGAGGCATGGAAGGGCTTGTCGACCGGGAGAATGGAAATCGATGGTACGAACTTGCAATTGAACCTAAAGCCAGCCAGTGGCTCGCTACGATCGCCTTCAAAGGTTGGGGGTCGGCTCCCGTACAGCTGTGCCTTGAAGGGCGACTCACACGATGGGGTGCCTTTTTATCTGGGTGGCGATCCCATCATCCTTGGACTTCCCATGGTCCATGGCATGTAGGCCCCCGATTCCCGATGGAAGTATACGAGGCGAACCTCCGCATTGAGGTTGCTCTCCCCGCAGATGTGGAAGGACGAATGTGGCTGGATGGGGCAGCCCCACTCTGGGAGGAGCGAACCATAAAGCACCAACGGAAATTGGGGCCCCTTGAGTTTCATGACCCCCTGAAGCCACTGTGGGGAGTTATAGAACCGATGGGGCGGCCCGTTCGTCTTCACTTGGCCTGGCCGAACCCAGCAGACCAAGAGGCCGAAAAACTGAAATCGGTACCCGTATTGCGAATTTTCCCCCGGGATGCCCCCCTAAGTGTCAAAGGCCTAGGCTCCTGGAAGTTCCGCATTCGATCTCATTCAAATGAAGGAGCCGAGCTTTGCCTTGAAGACTGGGATTTCCGGATTCGTTCGACCAAGCATCCAGGATCAACCTTCCGAGAGAATTTGGCCGCTTTGAAAGTACAGAGAACTAGCGACGGAGTGATGGTTGAAATCCCTGCGTTCGATCCGGGTGATGGACCCTATCACATTGGGGTGAGGGATGATCGTTCGTTCGGACATCCGATCAGCATCCATGTCGATAAGCATGGGAACCCGATCGCCCGTGCTGTTGAGGCGCACTGTAAGGCCGTCCGAGGAAGGATGATCGGCGGGGTTGCGATACGAGAGGACCTTCCTGATTTCAGAGACCAGTTGTTGGCTTTTGCCTATGACCTGGCGGAAAGTCAGAATCTCCTGGAGCTGCTTGAGAGAGATGAGATTGACCACTGGCTTGACTACTTAAGTGATGACTTTGTGTTCAGCCAACCATGGACATTGGGGATCGCATTACGGCATCCGAAAATGACTTTAAAGCATATTGCCCGGGCGGCTTGGGGAGATGAGGAACGACTACAAGCTCTAGGGAACCTTGGTCAAAGCGGGTGGTCCTGGTGGTTGGTTCCCCCGGCGGACCTGGAAACCATGGATCCTGAGCTGCGGTCCATCATTCTTCAATCCGCATCCATGTTGGCTCGCCGTAGGATCACGGCATTGCATGGAATCACAAATCCTGCCGTTCGAACCTCTGCGGTTGCTCGGCTTTGTGAGGAAGGCCTGTTCCTCGCGCTCGAGCCCACGGTGCGGCGCCTCTACCTAGAGCAGATGGGTTTCCCCGTGGACCTCATGGAGAAACCCTGGAATGCGAACGCCTTGGCGGCCCGTATTTGCCAGCAGCAAGATGATTTCCTGGGTGGGCATATTCAACGAATTCTTCATCCGAGCCCTGAGCCTCCTCCCTTGTTACCGAAACATCCAGCAACGGGGCTGCTTGGACTGCCTCCAGTATTGGATCGGATTACACGATTATCGGGATGGGGGAAGGCCTATCGGCAATGGGCGTCAGAAGAGTCGGGATCGCTTATCTCAGCCCCGCACTGGCACAAGGCCACCCCTGAAGTATTCAGGCACTATGGCCCTCTTTTCACCTTCTTTGCGCTTCTAAATTGGCAGGACTAGTCGATGCATGAGCCCTTGGCTGTCGTTCATGAAGTTCGAGATGCGTTAGCGCTTGCAGCGCTAGAGCGCATCCCTCCTTACCTAAAGCAACAACGAAGCGCCCTTCTGGATTGGTTTTCACAGCCCCAGGGGCCCCTTAGCGACCCTCTCATTGAGTTTGACCCGCCCTTTGAGGACTCAGAATTGAGTTGGGAAGAGGTTGTGCAAGAGGGCCTGATCCGGCCGGAAACCCTTGCGCTACTGCGGAGAGGGGGCACGATTAAATCCGTAAAACCCTACCGGCACCAACTTGAAGCAATTCGGTCCGCTCGGCAAGGGAAGAGCATCGTCGTCAGCGCCGGGACTGGTTCGGGAAAGACGGAGTGTTTCCTCATCCCGATCCTAGATGACTTGATCCGTGAGTCATTGGATACCCGACAGAGTCTTCGTGGCCTTCGTTCTCTGCTGATCTATCCCTTGAATGCCCTGGTTTTTGATCAGATGGGCCGTTGGAGGGCCGTACTCGGGCATCAAAAGGAAATTCTTGGTTCAGTGCCCATTCGACTTTCGATGTACAACGCCTTCCTCCGGCGGGGCGTTGAGGTGGGGGCAGACCTGCTCCCGACATTTCAGGCATTGGGAATGGACGAAAATGATGCTGATCTTCGTCCCTATCTCCCGCTTGAAGAAGGGGAAGTGACACGGCGCGAAGGCTTCCTCTCTGGTGGGGAAAAGGGTGCGAATCTTGTCATTACGAACTACGTGATGCTCGAGCTGGCGCTCCTTCGACATGTCGATCAGAGGTGGTTGAACGAAGCGAGTGGATGGAAACACCTTGTTCTGGATGAGGCCCATAGCTACACGGGTGGGTTGGCCGTTGATATTGCGCTCCTTCTTCGCCGGATCCGTGATCGAATCGGACCAACGAGCACCCCACAGGGGTTTGCTACCTCCGCCACCTTCGGTGGGAGTGATGCCAAGCGTGAGCTTTCCGACTTCAGTTCGGTTCTCTTCGGACAAAAGGTCAGCAACATAGAGGTTATTCAGGGGCATAGAGTCGCGATTGCACCTGATCCCAAGGCTCCAAAGGATATTCAGAAGGATTACTCCACCCTGATCGGGTTTTTGAAATCAAAGCAGGATCCTGAAAAGTTACGCCCGCTGATTTTTTCTTCAAGCGAGCTGAAAGAGATTTTCCCATCAACGGGTGAAGATCCAAGTGTGCGACTTGGTCGCTTTTTGGGAAGGTGCAGCGAAGCCAGGAGCTCGAATGGGCAGCGTGCACTGCTTCCTCACAGGCTTCATGCGGTCCTCCGACGACCAATCCCTTGGGCAAGTCAATGCATCAATCCGAGCTGCCCAGGTCAGACTGAGATCAAGGGCTTCCGACGGTGGCCCATGCTTGGCTGGATAGGTCAGGATCCGAGCGACGACAAGTGTCCGAAATGCCATGGTCCAATGTTGCTTCCAGTAACCTGCGGGTATGAAGGCTGCGCCCAAGAGGGGCTTCTTGGTAAGGCAATCTATACTGGGTTCCCTCCTCGCCTGAGCGAGTTGGTGCACCCCCTCGGTCCTTCTGCTTCGGGTGTTGAAGGATCAGTTCTTCTTGTGCCAAAGGATGAATGGCCGGAGGACCGACCCTCCCTACCCGCCATCCTGAAGGCAGGGGCAGTGTGCGAGGTCAGCGAATCGGATGCGCCGTGGCGGATAGTCGCCATTGGATCCGATGAAGAAGGGAAACAGACCTGCCCCCGTTGTGACCAGCCAGAGACGCTTGAAAACACCTGGAGCAACAAATTCCATGCAGGTGCTATGGATCTAATTGCTCTTGATCGACTCCTCTCCCTTCAATTGCCAGATTCAAGAGCTCTTGACGAGCCAGGTAAAGGGAGGCGGGTGCTTACCTTCGCCGATTCTCGGCAAGGAGCCGCAAGGCTGGCACCACGACTTGCATTTACCCACCGAGTTCTGCTGGTCAGGCGATGGATCATCGACACCTTGGGTTCACTTCCGGACTCCATCCCCCGATACGAAAAATTTCAAAGCCAACTCGAAGGACTTAGGCGTGTGAATGAGGGTGGCCTGATGGATGACATTATCCGTCAGAAGGAAGCAGAGTTAGCCACCCTTCAAAGTGGAGAAACCATACTGGGCCTGGTTCAGGAAATGGCAAAGGACCAAGCCAGGTTGACTTCCTGGGCTAAGAGTCTTGAAGGCACTCGGTTTCAACAGCGATTCAATGGCATTGCCCTATTGTCGGGAGCGAAATACGGCAAGGAGCCTGATCTTGAGACATTGTGGTACGGCTTGATCCGTAACGAGGTCGGGAAGGGGGCTCTGAATTCCCTCAGTATCGGCAAACCCGGGAAGGATCCACTCACCCAAAGCCTCATGGATTTCATGACGCAGGAGCTTCTCCTGTCGGTTCTACGCGAGCTCTGCCGACCTGCAGGACGCACTCCAACTGCTACAAAGCTTGGGTTGGTCCAAATCCAGTGGCCCAGCCTGGTCGGTACCCTTGAATCACTAACCGCTCAAGGGATTCCAGAACCATTACATCAAGAAGTATTCGAGCGTGCCTGTAATCTCATGCTTGAGCAGCGATGTGTGATGCTTCCCAGACCATTCACTGGGCAAGAGGAGGATTGGGGTCAGGCTTTCATGAATCGTCGGGCTGTGCTTCAAGAGTCAAGCAACCCAGGTGTATTTAGCTTCGCGAGTGATCGCATTGGCATGCGGAAATTCACGGCGTTCCTTGATCTCCTTTGTCAGCATTGCAAAGGCCGCACCGATGAGACTTGGAACAAGCGAGTGTACGTTGCACTTTGGGAGGGGCTAAGACAGGTCGCGCAGGGCATGCCCATACTCAACTTCACCTCAGTGGATGGGGTTGATTCTTTGCGACTGAATGCAGAGATGATCCAGATCCGGTCTGGGAAGGGCGCATTCCTTTGCGAGCGATGTGGTTCGACTTCGCCATGGGGACTGCTCAAGGCTTGTTCTGAGCCTAGGTATAGAGATGCCAGGGGGAAGGAACGATCCGAGCCGTGCGCTGGGATGCTACTGCCGATAGACCCTTCACTCGACCAGGGCGCTGATTCAGACGCCTATCCTCATGCTCACAATGTGCTGTTACGGCGAGAGCCGCCTGAAGGCTTGACGGCTTTTGAGCACACGGCGCAGCGAAGTGGCGATCAAGTTAGAAGAGATGAGCTACTTTTCAGGCAGGCGAAGATGAATGTGCTCTGTAGCTCAACCACACTTGAGATGGGTATTGATCTTCCGGATCTTGATAGCGTTGTTCTGATGGGGGTGCCACCCGCTGCCTCTAACCACACGCAACGAGTCGGGCGTGCAGGTCGATCACGCGCTCGTTCTTGCCTTGCTTTGACCTTCGCGGGTGAAGATAGCTTTGATCGTTGGGCCCATCGTGACCTTAAGGCTTTTTTGAAGCGACCAGGCATCACGCCACGAGTAGATCTTGAGCGAGAGGAAAAGCTGCGACAGCACTTTTTTGCATGGCGCCTTGGACTGCTTGTGCGCGGGGGAGACCTCGTCAAGGTGGGGTCCGGAAGCGAAGTCCTGAACAAGATCTCCGTATTTGCCGGGATCGACCCAGAGATCAGAAGGAAGTCGATTGATGATTGGAATTCTCGGTATCCCGAGACACCTTGGACGCTTGATGTCTCAGCTCCGGGCTGGGGTGATGAGGCAGTCAAGCGCTGGGAGACGTTGACAGTTGAGCAATGGACCCGTGGACAGGCCCTATTTGGTAAGGGTCAGAAGATTCTTGCTGGCTGGTTGAAGGAAGGCCGGAAGGACCTCGAAGAGCAGCTACATCGGATCCGGAAACAAGTTCTAAGGGTCGAGGAATCGATCAGCAACGGCCCAGAGCAACAGACAAAATTCATGCGTCTCCTTGTGCATTCATTGCGGCAATACGACGCCCTTCAATGGTTGGCGGAGAATCATCTCCTTCCTCGATTTGGATTCCCTATTTCATCGGTCAGTCTCAGGCCACCTAAGGCCATTGAGGTCGCAGGAGCCATTGAGCGTGATCGGCGTCAAGCTGTCATGGAGTGGACGCCTGGTGCGACCGTGGTGGTCGCCAATCGAAGTTGGACGGTCAAAGGGCTGACCTCAGATGTGCGACGAGGTCAGTCCGATACCCACCATCGGCTTTTCACCCTACTTCGGTGTCGAAGTTGTGGTCATCAGCATGTTTCGCAGTCTGCAGATCTGGGTTCATGCCCTGTCTGTTCGAGCAGTGATCACGACCTTCGATCCATTGTCATTCCATTTGCCTTTGCCTCGGAAGATGGATTCAAACTCGCAGGCACCAATGCCGAATTGCCACCAGGTCGTTCCTCTCGAATACTGACCCTGGATGATCGACAGTGGCCCGAGGGAATGATCACGTTCCGACCATCTGTCCACGTTGCATTCTTGAATCTTGGGCACGAGGAGAACGGGTTCTGGCTGTGCTCCGGATGTGGACGGATGCGTCGGGTAGTCACAGGATCGCGCGCTTGGACGCCCTGTTGTGCCAAGGACACGACGAAGGAACCTGAGGCTGTTGTATTGGGGGAAGTCGTACGAATGGACGTGCTGAGGATTCGCAACCTGACTTCAGTAGGTTACGAAGGAATGCGCGCTGCTTCACACGCACTGCGGCTTGCTGCAGCCTTTTTGTTGGAGTTGGACCCTCATACCTTGGCATTGTCAGACATCACAGAAGATGCGCCGGACACCCTTTACCTTGTCGATCTAACCAGCGGTGGCAGTGGCCTGCTGGCAAGATTGCAAGAGAAGGACCGACTTTCGGAGTGGTTATCACTTGCCAGAAGCATCCTTTCCCATGAGCACCGTCCGTCTGACGCGTGTGCAAATGCGTGCCCAGAATGTCTTTTAACCCATGACAACCGAGCCGAACATCGCATCAAGCCACTTCGCAGGCTAGCAGGCGTCGTAGCCATGGATCTATTGATGCAGAACTTGGGCGAAGCCTCGTCAGGTCGAACGTTCGACAAGCCAGCGACCACGGGGTCAGGCACATTACGTGACACCAAGAGCAGCGATGCTTGGTCCTGGGATGATGTTCTGGAATTTTCAACGGTAGGACACCCGATTCTCAATGAGTTGAAGCATAAAGGTGTCCCCATTCCAGAGGTCGGACTTGACCTTGTTCTTGGGCAAGAGACAGTTGGAACGGCCGAATGGTGTTGGCCAGAACAAAAGGTGGCAGTGGTTCTTGGGAATGATCCGGTGGCTGATCTCCCAGGATGGACAATGATCCCCTTCTCGGATTCAATCGATGCGTCGGCCATATTAAGAGCACTGAATATTTCTTAAGCTGGGTGAAGTTGACTCGCAAAATTGGAACGATATTCAACTAAGTACTAACCTTCAAAAAATGTGAACGCGGCTGCCTATGGGTGGTCAATTCCCATTCAGACCGAAGGCCCGGGAGCCCAGTTTGGCCTTCCAAAGAGCCTCCATTTGAATCACTTCTTCAGGAGTGGATGATGGAGACATCACCTCAAGGATAGAGACCTGGTAGGGTTTCGGTGCACGGGCCTTCAGTAGCTTGTTCCCACCATGATTAGTGGCGGCGTAGGTCAGAAATCGACCTAGGAAGCCGTCCTCGCCGTATGCGGAACCAACGTACTGCTCGCCCGTTTCAAGGCAGGTAAGCAGGTAGACCCCACACACGGATTTCAGGACTTCTCGCCATGCCGAGTAAAGGGTTGGCACCTCTGAGACATGGATCAGGAATGAATCGAATCCAGGGAAGGAGGGTTCATGGAACCTCCGCTTGAGCTCAAGAAGGGGTTTTGGCTGACGCCCGGCCCATTGGATCCAGGCCCGTGTTCCCAGTCCCCAGTCGATCACCAGGCGGCCGCAATACGCATCCAATCGGGGATCCGCCAACATGTCGTACTGAACATGCTTGCTGAGATCCAAGGCATCACCAACCAGCGGGCAGATGGTCCCTGGAGGGGCAGGTCGCCGGGCATTTACGGAAAATAAACCGGCGAAAAGGGTCTGTCCATCCGGCGTTACCACGAAGCTGGCGATGGTAATGCCGACCTTCATGATGCAATCAGGGCCTTGTAGGGATTGGTAGGCATCGAATCGCCCATCTCCGGCCAACCATAGGTGATAGGGGGTGCCTCGGGCGATGGTCCTGGTGTCCTGATGCCGGACGAGCTGGACCTGGGATGGGTCGAGTCCAGCCTTTTTGAGTAGGTCGCTGAAGTCAAGCATGGGGCCTCTGGGCAAAATTCATTGAAGGCAGAATGGCATATGGAAGTCATTAAGGTTGCCTTCGCGGCTTGTGCTCAACGACAGCAATTGGATCATTCACGGCACAAGGACCTACCCTTGTGCGAACAGTGCTTCCCCGGCGGGACCTCGTCCCGCCTCAGAACATCTAAGAAGGCCAGGGGGACGGAACATTCCAGCCCCAGGCGTAGGGAGGCGGTGGACGTTTGCGGTGGCGAAGGCGGCGCAAGGGTTCACCGCCGAACCAACGGCTGCTGGAAGGCGGGTGTGATCCCTGGAACCTCGGCCGAACCACCGGTTGGACGAGGTTGGTAGGGATCGGGCCGGGCTTCCCGGAAGGGTAGGAGGGCAGCACGGGCGCTGGACGCCCGCGATGGGATAGATGTCCAAATGTCTCAGACTGAATCGCCGGGGTTGCTTGGTCGGCTCAGCTCAATTCATCCAGGGTGAACCCGAGTAGGAAGTGCTGGTGCGAACGTGGACTCCAGAGTGGGCGGATGGCTGAATAAGGGCAAATATTGCCTAAAATCGTGAACCGAAACCCTCGATTCGGAGCGGCATAAAAGTTTATTTTCCCTTGGTGTAACGGCGATAAAAGCCAGAGTGCAAATGGCTAAACTCAATATAGCCAATAGTAGCCATTGATGAAGATTCATTTAGAACCATGCTTTATCACGCCTGTATGGGCTAAGGAGAAAGCGATGGCCAACACACGCCTCAAACGCGAAGTCGACAAACTTCTTGCGGGTCGTAGGACCTGCAAGGTGGAAGCAGAACTGCACGGGCTAGCGGCAGAGAACTGGATGAGCCTGCTGGACCAGGCCAAGGCCCTCGGGATCCCCTCAGGGGGTCTGTTGGCTCTGTCCATCCGCCAGTCCTTCACCCCGCTGTCCCAGGCACTCGCCAAACAGATCCAGGCAGAGAGGGCTGGTGCTGAGGGTGTCGCCGAAGGTCAGGTGAGCACCCTGCAGGTGGGGGCCGTTAGGGACGGTGCGCAGCAGGGCCGTTTCAAGGCCGGTTTCGGGCGCGGGTGAGGAGTACCATGGCAGACCTTCGGGCGTGGATGGCGGGCAGTGACGTAGGGGATTCCCCTACGTCGCCCGCTTCCGCCCGATCTTTCCGAATGCGTCACCTCATGGCGACTCAAGAAGCTGGATCGCTGAGGTTCCTCGACCAGTACGTGACGAGGGCGGGCTCAGTGAGAGCCATCTTCCATGATCCAGATCATTGGATAGAAGTCGGGGCCACGGAAAAGGAGATCCAGGATGGAATCCTGGCAGATGACCTTGCCGATGCACTGCTCCATGGGAGAGACCGGTGGGGGAACCGTCTATGCCGGCCAGTACCTGGTGGATTCCATCGAATGGCACACGGTCTTATTACCTTGCCAACCGAGATATCCGAAGAATTTTCACGAACCGGGGATCGGCTGGATCCACTTGGGCTGCATGACGCCCTGCGGGCGGTCTTCTTCAGGCAGATAGAGGAAGAGGCTTGCCGGGTTTCTCATGGGAGTGGGAAAGGGCCTTACAGGGACCGCATCACTTGGCAACCAGCTCGGATACTGGGGCTCACTTATCCCCACGGTTGCAACAAGCGCGGTGAACCAGATCATCACCAGCACCCAATCATCTTCAGACCCTGTGAAACGATCGACGGAAAGGGACGGGCCATAGATCTTGGCCAATTCGTTCGGAATCTCCAGCAAGGTGGCCGAGCTGAGTTGATGCAGGTGGTGGAGACGCATTTCGGCCTGTATGGGTACACCCTCAAATGGACCAAAGGCTTGTCCCGAGATAACCCGGGCGCGGAACCTGGCGTGACTTTGATCCGACCCGATGGATCTCGGGTTGTTGCCGGTTCCATTGTCCGTCAGCGGAGCATCGAAATTGGGGCGTGGCGATATATTCATCGGACTTTTGGTGAATCCCGAGGGCAATCCTGGGCTGATGTTGAAAAGTGGCGCAAGGCTTTGCGAAATGGCAATCGTCTGGATGGCCCTCAACTGCTCAGAAAGCTAGGGCTGTGGGCAGGGGATCCAAATGGAATGGATCTTGTCCTGGCCCGGGCAGAAGTCTTGGCTGTTGCCGAAGTTGTCGGCCTCAAGGGCGGCGCTATTGCTGAGGCCATTCGAAGCATACGGAGCGAAGTGATCGTCCTCGATCGAACCATTGATATGGCGGACCACGATCAACAGGCTCGACACATGTTTTCAGTGCGGGTCAATTCCATCTTGAGGGCAGTCCGGGACGGTCCCATTTCTGACCCAGAACGTGCCGAGGTAAAGAAATTCGCCAAGATCCTCAAACGATTCAATCTCATTACATGGAAACCCGATGAACATGATCCAGAACTCACTCGTTGCGGGACAGACTTCCTTCTGGGGCACCTCGACGCCGCTGAACTGCTCGGACTGGGCGATCGCAGTGGTGGAGATTCACTTGGCCGAGCCGCGCTGGCGGCAGGCCCCGTATCAGATCCTTCCGGACGAATCGGCGGGGGAAGAACTCCGTCGGGAGTTGTCGAGGACCCTCCCTGTCGACTGGGAGCACCTCCTCCGACCACGGCTGGCGACGGGGGTCGCGGAGACCTACCTCGGTCCGCCACCGCGAAAATGGAAGAAGCCGGAAACGGCTGCGGTGGTGGCGGAACTGGCCAGCCGGGTGGCCTGCGGGGAGTGGCAGCCGCCCACGGAGACGGACCTGGTGGATCGGCTTGTCACGATGGGAGCTCTGGGGGCAGAGGCCATCTCTCAGATGGAGGCTCAGC
>TBL_comb47_HYPODRAFT_10002307_pt1 | contig 23685 bp, 19 predicted proteins | sample TroBogypolimnion_40_FD_10682 | JGI IMG/M metagenome (IMG submission 10682)
TTTTCTCAACTGCTGGTGGAAATCATTAAACTGAGCCAGCTCTATTCGCCGGATAAAATAACCTATACCGGCAATCCGGACACCATCCGCGAAGTGTTCGAACATAAAGAAAAAAATATCAATGTCATTATCATCACCGCCCACTACGGCAACTGGGAACTGGCGGGCTCCGCCTGGGCTGAAAAAACCGGGATTCCGATGGTGTCAATCATGCGCCCGTTCGGCAACCCGCTGATCGGCAAATATATTCTCCGCAACCGCGAATCCGGCATCCATCAAAGCGTACCCAAGTCAGGTGGAATCAAAGGACTGCTGAAAGCATTGCGGGACGGCAAAACCATCGCGGTTCTCGCCGACCAGCATGCGGGTTCCAATGAAGGGGTTGAAACTCTCTTCTTCGGACAGCCGTGCCGTACCCATTCATCCCCTGCCCTGCTGCACCTTAAAACCGGCGTTGCAATCGTTCCGGAAATCACCCGCCGCAAAGATGATAATTTCAACTTTGAATTCGTCGTCGGCGACCTCATCCGCTACACGCCGACCGATAACAAAGAACAGGATATTAAAACCGTCACCCAGATGTACACGACCGCGCTGGAAAAGCTTATTGCGGAACAACCGGAGCAATGGCTGTGGGCCCATCGCCGCTGGCTGAATATTCATCGCAATAAATAATCCATCTGCGAGGTATACTTTGAAATCTTTTGGACAGAGGCTGAACCTATTCTCGCATATCATTATTTATGTACAATTGTTTATTTTTGCTCATACCTGCTATTGGTCGCATTGTGACGCCACAAACAGCCCCATGTTTCCGATAAGATTTTCAGACCTACTGGAAATTCCACTCATATATGTAAACATAATTGAATCAATTTACTTTCTTTTCTCGATTCCTCTATTTTTATTATTATCATTTGTCTTTTTCATTTTTAGTAATGAACTTTCAATAAAAAATGCAGGCTATAAATTCATGGCTCATATAATTATAAGTTTATCCCAACTCATAGCTATTGCGCCGGCACTATCATGAAGAAATTATCTAACAACATGCGTCGTCCTACCCTATACACAAAACGCTGAACACTACAACTAATCTTCAAAATCCTGATTCTTTATAGCTGCCGCTTTGATATTTCCTTGTTGCCGGATTATTTTTACTTCATGTTGAAGATTTAATTTCAAATCAACTCAAAAATGAGGGTTCAAAAATGAAATGGCTCACTTGCATGTTGTTGGCCTCAGTCGGCTTCGTCGCCGCTTCACAAGTATCGGGACAGGACGCGAATAAACAGGACGGTTACCGGGTGGTGAAGCAGGAGATCATCGGCGGCAACGGCTCGTGGGACTATCTGACGATATCTCCGGAAACACAGCGTTTATATATTGCGCGCGAAACGCGCGTCATGGTTGTGGACATGAACACGCTCAAAGTCATCTATGAAATCGCCAACACCAATGGCGTTCACGGCGTGGCGCTGGTTCCGGAGTTCAACCGGCTCTTCACCAGTAACGGTCGCGACGGCAAAATCGGCATTTATGACCTGAAAACCCTGGATAAAGTCGGCGAAGCCCAGGCCGGCGACAAACCTGACGCGATCATCTACGATCCCGCATCACACCGCGTTTTCGCCTTCAACAACGGCGGCACCACGGTCACGGCGCTGGATGCCAAAACCGGCGATGTTGCCGGCAATATCGAACTTGGCGGCGCGCCGGAGTTTGCCGTCGCGGACGGCAAAGGCCACGTCTACGTCAACCTCGAGGATAAAGCAGAAGTCGTTAAAATTGACTCTGTAAAGCTGACCGTTTTGAACCACTGGCCGCTAGATCCGGGCAAGACCCCGACCGGCCTGGCGATGGATATCGAACATCAACGGCTCTTCAGCGGCTGCCGCGGCACCAAAACAGTTGAAGTGATGGATGCGGACAACGGCAAGATACTGGCGAGTCTGCCGATTGGTTCCGGAGTGGATGCGGTCGCATTTGATCCGGGCTCCCAGACCGCTTTCAGTTCAAATGGCGATGGCACCCTGACCGTGATTCATGAAGACACCCCGGACAAATTTCAGGTGATCCAGACCGTTGCCACCCAAGCCGGGGCAAGAACATTAGCCCTGGATGCGACCAAACATCAAGTATGGCTGGTCACGGCGGAAACCAAGTCCACGCCGCCGGATTCGAAAGAAAAACGCCGCAGAATCATCGTACCGGATACCTTCAAAGTCCTGGTCGTAGGCAAAAACTGATTATTCCCGCAGTCGCGGGATCCCCGCGACTGTAGAACCAGAGGTTTTAACTGCTTCATATTTTTAGTGTATTTTGTGTGTTTTGTGGAGAAAATGTTTTGGATTCCGTCTTCTATCGGAAGCAAAAACGCCGACGGCGCGGAATATTAATAGCTTTAAAATCCTACAAATAAATTTTTAGCTCCAACAGAGCGACATATTACTATAATATTCCAAACCATGAAAACACCAAAAAATATTTTTTCAGCAAAATTCATAAATATAAAACATTCGGCCGATAGGCTAATGAGAAAGTAATAAATTTCAGAATTGAAGTTTTGTATAGAGAGGAAAACATGATATTATAAATGAAGATGTTATTATTTTTTACGAGGGGAGTTATTTCAAACTAGGAATGATTTTATATGAACATTAGACAGATTGAGAACAACCTGCCAAAACAGATACAATCTTTTTCGAGAAACATTTCCATCTTGGAGTATATGTCCAAACGTTAAAAAAAGTGATAACGGAAGGAGTTTATTGTATGAGTAAAGGTTCAAATAAATTAGTTTTTGATATTCTCATTGATGAGTCTTTCTCTACAATTAATACAGACAGTTCGCTTAGGCCAGTTAAGAACAAAATGGTTCTCAGTATAATAAATGATTTTGAAGATGGCAGTTGGCGATATAAAAAATTTCAAAGCTTTATATGGGATAACATAGCAGAAACAGCCTTGTCTTACCAAGAAAGAGAGAGTCTTCTAAATCATTCTTTGTTGACTGCGGCAGCACAAAATCTCCGTCTTACAGATAAAAATGATAAGATTGGGAATGGCAGTGAATTAGCAGAAATTGTTCTCTATGGGATTATGAAATACCACTATAATGCATTACCCGTCGTTCCAAAGATATTTTATAAACAAAATGCTCAAGATAACGCCAAGGGAGCCGATAGTGTTCACATTGTTCTTGAAGATAATGGAGATTTTTCCATATGGTTCGGCGAAGCCAAATTTTATAATAGTATTGATGATTCTAGGTTGGATACAATCATCCAATCTGTTGAAAATTCTCTCAAAACTAATAAACTTAAAAAAGAAAATAGTATTATAACAAATGTTGCTGATATTGATTATCTGATTAATGATGTAAGTCTTGTAGAAAATATAAAAAAAGCACTATCGCCCTCCAATTCTATAGATAATTTGAAGCCCAAATTACATATTCCCATTCTTTTGCTTCATGAATGCAAAACCACTCAAAATACGACCTCACTCACCCCAAAATATAAAAATCAAATATTGGGATTTCACAAAGAGAGGGCGCAGGCATATTTTAGTGAACAAATTTCAAAAATTAGTAATAGTATTCACAGGTACTCAGAAGTTAAATTCCATATAATACTATTCCCTGTTCCCGATAAAAAAAACATTGTCAACAAATTTTTAAAAACCGTCAAGTTTTATAAGGATTAAATCATCATGAAAGATATTTTCGATGTTTGTCATGAAATTAATGATCTAATTCTTGCTGCTAGGGAAGTAGACGCAAGAAACGAACTAATAAAATTACTTGATTATCATAGAATACATAATATCAAGTATACTCCTGTGGTTAATCGTTTAATTAGAAATTTAGGGTTATATCCATACTTACAAACGGAAAATGCGACATGGCAAGATCGCCTCGCTTACGAGGCATTTAAAGTAGATATCGGCGAAAAAGAAGCAGTCACATTGCACCGGGAGCAGTCACTTTTATTAAAGAAGCTTATTCTCGGAGAGAATCTTGCTATCAGTGCTCCTACAAGTTTCGGCAAAAGTTTTGTGATTGATGCATTCATTTCTATTAAAAAACCTGATAATGTTGTTATAATTGTACCCACAATTGCCCTTACAGATGAAACTCGAAGAAGGCTATACCGAAAATTTGCACATGAGTACAAAATTATAACGACAACGGATGTTGAATTTGCACAAAAAAATATTTTCATTTTCCCACAAGAGCGAGCTGTAAATTACGTCAACAAGATAAAAGTTATTGATATACTGATTATAGATGAATTCTATAAGGCTAGCCAAGAATTTGACAAGGAACGAGCACCTGTGCTTATTAAAGCAATTTTAAAACTCGGTGACATATCTCGACAAAAATATTTTCTTGCTCCAAATATCTCGGATATAAACGATAATCCTTTCACAAAAGATATGGAGTTTATTAGCCTTGATTTTAACACTGTTTTTCTTAGAAAATATGAATTTTACAAAGAAATCAACGGTAATGAAAAAGTAAAGAGCAGTTATCTATTAGATATATTAAACAAGCATCCAGGGAAATCTCTTATATATGCAGGTACATATCCAGAGATTGAGAAGGTATCTAACTTACTTATAGAAGATAATAAACAACCTATTGCCAGAAAATTACTAGAACAGTTTGCTATATGGCTTACAGAGAATTATGACGTAAATTGGAAGCTCACCAATTTGGTCAAGCGTGGTACAGGAGTTCATAATGGACAACTACATCGCTCGTTAAGCCAAATTCAGATCAAGTTATTTGAAGAGCCTTCTGGATTGAATAATATTATTTCAACTTCTTCAATTATTGAGGGAGTTAATACCTCTGCCGAAAACGTTATTATTTGGCGAAATAGAAATGGGCGCTTTAAATTAAATGATTTTACTTACAGAAATATCATTGGGCGTGGTGGACGTATGTTTAAACACTTTGTAGGTAAAATTTATATTCTAGAGGAACCTCCGCCATCACAAAACACCCCATTAAACCTTGAATTTCCAGATTCGTTGTTGGGCGAAGTTGATGAATCCAAGCCAGAGTATGAACTAACGGCAGAACAAGTTGCCAAAATAATTGCATATAAAGAAGATATGGTAAGACTTTTGGGCAAGGAAAGCTTTAATAGGATTATTAATGAAGGTAACATTCAGACATGCGATTCAAATTTAATCATAGATATTGCAGTAAACATGATTAACAAGAAAAATGAATGGAATGGACTAAATTTTCTTAATTCAAAAAATGTAGATGAATGGGACAGGCTTCTATTTAAAATTATAAATCTTCAGCCAGGAGGATGGGAAGCTAAATACACAACATTTGTTGAATTTATTAAGATATTGTCTCAAAACTGGTTCTGTTCAGTTCCACAATTATTGCAACAATTAGATAAGTATAATATTGGAATTGATGATTTCTTTAAACTAGAGCGAAATGTTACATTCAAACTTGCGGCACTATTAAACGATGTAAATGTAATACAAAAAGAAATCTTTAAAGACGATAGCATTAATATTTCACAATTTATTGCGAATATCTCACATGCCTTTCTCCCATCAGTTGTTTACCAGTTAGAAGAGTACGGTATGCCAAGGATGATATCGAAAAAGATTCAAAAAAGTGAATTAATAGACTTTCTTGATAATAAATTGACATTGCATCAAGCTATTGATATACTAAATAGTATTGGTCGAAATCAGCTAAAATCCAAAACACCAGACCTTAATGAATTTGACTGCTATATTTTGGAGTATTTCTTCAGCGGTATAGAAGTAATGAATAAAAATCCACGCTCAGCTTTTATATCGGATCGGACATAATTTAGAGTTTTTATCTTCATTTCCTTCAAGTCCTTCATGGTGAAAAGGCTGTTCCTCTGTGTCCTCAGTGAGCTCCGTGGTTAAACCTGTAAACCTGCTTTTAGATTTTTGCCGCCAAAACCATGAGTTTCAAAAATGCATTTTACGGCGTTATTTGAGAGAGTTGTCCGTTTCCAAACAATATAATATATTCAACTCAAAACCACAAAAGCTAGAGCATCCATCGGCGTATTATTTCAACTTCTTAATGCTGTTGCCGTCTGTTAAAAGTTTCATCTGCTGAATGGCTATTTTATTCAAGCGGATCAGACGTTCAGCCTGGACGATTCCTTCATTGATAAAATGAGCATTTAAATTTTCCAGATTAGAAAGGCAAACCAGTTGGGAAATATCGGCATAATCGCGGATGTTCCCTTGCTTGCCGGAGTTTTTATCCCGCCAATCTTTGGCGGTCATCCCGAATAAAGCCATGTTCATAACATCTGCTTCAGTAGCATAGACCAGATTAACCTGCGTTTTGGATAATTCTGCCGGTATCAGATTTGCCTTTATTGCATCTGTATGAATCAGATAGTTGATTTTGGTCAGATTACGGCGAATATCCCAGCCCAACTGCTTCCGTTCTTCGTCTTTAAGCCGCTGAAATTCTTTGATGAGATAAAGTTTGAACTCCACCGAAATCCACGACGCAAATTCAAAAGCTATGTCCTTGTGCGCGTATGTGCCGCCATATCTGCCTGATTTTGATACAAGACCAATCGCTCCGGTTTTTTCTATCCATTGTTTCGAGGTGAGAACAAAGCTGTTTAAGCCTGCCTGTTTTCTAAACCCATCGAATTCGATGGGTTTAAAACCTGAATTATTTAATTGCTCCCAGATTCCTAAGAATTCAATTGTTGTCCTATTGCGCAGCCAATTCTGTATTATATAATCAGTACGTTCCGGATCTTTATATTTTGCCATATCGGTCAGGCATATATAATCCTCATCATTTTTGAACATATATTCCGACTTCCTTGTCCAGCACATTTATTTTTGCCATGTTAAACTCCAATTATAAAATTAATTCCCTCGAATTCGGGGGATTTAAAATCCGGGTTAGGCCTTATATATCCTAATTTAACCCGTAAAAGTCATGAATCAACAGCATTCTCCGCGTTACTTTATAGTTAAATAGATTTTCCCCGCAAAAACAATGAGTTTCAAAAATGCATTTTACGGCGTTATTTGAGGACATTGTCATCGTTTTTGTTGACAACATTACTATATATGTAGGGACAATTGAAAATTGAAAATTGAAAATTGAAAGTGGAAAATTGAAAGTGGAAAATTGAAAATTGAAAATGGGGAAACGGGGAGCTTCACTGGAAAATTGAAAGTGGAAAGTGGAAAATTGAAAGTGGGGAACCGGGGAGCTTCACTGGACAATTGAAAGTGGAAAATTGAAAATTGAAAATGGGGAAACGGGGAGCTTCACCATGAAGATATTGAAGTTAATGAAGGACTAACAATTGAAAATTAAAAACATTATGTTCGACGGGTCTCTATTCCCACGGAGTGATCCACAGATGACATTTACCCGCCGGAGGCGTGGCAGATGAACGCAGATGTAAAAAAAACGGAACGGTTCTGCTCAACGACTCTCCAAAGTGTCGGAGTGATCCACAGATGACATTTACCCGCCGGAGGCGTGGCAGATGAACGCAGATGTTAAAAACGGAATGGTTATGCTCAGCGACTATCCAAAGTCTCGGATTTGAGTGTCTCCCGCGACTGCGGGATAAAGAACGTGACTGGTGAATGGTAATTGGTGAATAGTAAAAGCAAGGGAAAAAAGTTTTGGTTACTTGGTGTAAAATCAAGATTTCTCTGTGTCTCTGTGTCTCCGTGGTTAAAAACGGTTCCGCTCAACGACTCTCCAAAGTGTCGGAGTCGGGTGTCTCCCGATAACGTGAATGGTGAATGGTGAATAGTAAAAGCAAGGGAAAAAAGTATTGGTTACTTGGTGTAAAATAAAGATTTCTCTGTGTCTCTGTGTCTCCGTGGTTAAAAACTGTTCTGCTCAACGGTACTCCAAAGTCTCGGAGTTGAGTGTCCAAAATGGACAGAAGTTGAAAGCGAGAAAAGCAAGAAAAGTGGAGTCTAGAATGTACTCAGGGGCTGTCCAAAATGTGTAAAATAAAGATTTCTCTGTGTCTCTGTGCCTCCGTGGTTAAAAACGGTTCCGCTCAACGGTACTCCAAAGTGTCGGAGTTGGGTGTCCAAAATGGGTTTATTGTAGCGCCGTCCGTATCGGACGGTTTTGGACAAGGTGTCCAAAATGTTGTTTGAAAATCTGAATTAAAGGCATTGTGTTCAGGAACTCTCCAGAATCTCGGAAATGTGGTTTGTTGTAGTGTCGTCCGTATCGGACGGGATGGATCGGAATTCCTCTCGCAGAGCGAGAGCACTACACAGACAAACCCAATCCTTTTACGACTTGCGCGGCGGATGTGATGTCAGGGGCATAATCATCGTGTTAAGCTGTTTCAGCAATTCCTGTTTTTCTTCAGTGGTGGAGGCATTACGAAGCCGGTTCATAAGTTCAGATCGCTGCTTCTCGTAGAAATATTTCTTTATCGTGATGATGTTGTCGGACACGGCTTTATTTTTATTGGCGTCCTGTTTGGTCGGGTCTTTGGTTAAAGCCATGCTTTGTTTGGAGCCGATCAAATCCATGCTGAACTCCGGAGCCGCGAGAAACATGCTTAATCTGGAGTCTGAACATTCACTGTTTATTTTCGCCAGACTGGCATTGGCGTTTTTCCACTCGCCGTTAATGGTCAGATTTATGAGTTCGTTCAGCGCTTTGCCGATAGGCGTCCGGCTGATCATTTCAGTTGACAGTTCTTCGGAAAGGCGCAGGCAGACGTCTTCGAAATTCAGCGCCAATGCCAGCAGGGTTTCTTCGGCATGGATAATCTCTGTCGGCAGGTCAATGATTTGCTCCTGCGACGGAGTGACGACCGGTTGTTCATTGTCCGCGCCGGGTTTTACAATGCTTCTGAACGCGGAAGATTCGTTCTGGCGGATTTTATTGAGTTCCTGATAGATCGAATCCGGCTTGATGTTGAGCATTGCCGCGAGCTTCTGGATATAAAGGTCGCGGGCGACCGGTTTGGATATTTTCCGGATAAACGGAATCACTTCGGCGACTGAACGGCTTTTGCCGAACGGGGTGGTCTGGTCGAACTGGCCGAGAATCTGGCGACAGAGAAATTCAAAGAAGTCAACGGCGCTATCCACCATGAGTTTCAGGCCTTCGCTGCCGGAATCGCGGAAAATCTCGTCGGGATCGCGTCCGGCGGGGAACTGGATGATCTTTACTTCAAAATCCAGCGGCAGAACAATTTCCAGCGCCCTGACGGCAGCCTTAATCCCGGCGGAGTCGGAGTCGAAGGAAATATATAGTCTATCGGTGTAGCGTTTAAGGATTCTGGCTTGTTCGTCGGTAAAAGCGGTTCCCTGCGGCGCGACGGCATTGCAGAACCCGGCGCGGTGCATGGCAATGACGTCAAGCTGCCCTTCGCAGAGAATGGCGAAGCCGAGCTTCTGGATTTCCTGCCTGGCCAGGCAGAGCGCATAAAGGATGTTGCCTTTTTTGAACACCGGGGTTTCCGGGCTGTTGACGTATTTGGCGCCTTCCGTATTTTTCTCGATGGTCCTGGCGCTGAACGCGACAACTTTCCCCTGCTCGTTCCAGATCGGGAAAATCAGGCGGTTGCGGAACCGGTCATAGAGCTTGCCGCTGCTTTCATTGGAAGTCAGAATGCCGGATTCAAACAGTTCGTGTTCGGAAAAAGCAAGCGACATGCCGTGGTTGCGGGAGGCATCCCAACTGTCGGGAGCGGCGCCGATGCGGAATCTGGCGGCGATATCGTCAGGAATGCCGCGGGTCAGCAAATACTGCGCAACCGGAGATTCCGGATGCTCATGCAGTTGCGCGGCATACCATGCGGCAAATTCTTCGTTAATGGCGTAGATGCGTTCGCGCTGATTGGTGCGTTCCTGCGCCTGGCGGCGTTCCTCCGGATTGGTGTAAGTCTTTTCCGGGATGACGATGGAGCATTTTGAGGCCAGCAGGTGAACGGCGTTAGGAAAGTCAACGCCTTCGCGTTCCATGACAAAGCTGAACACATCGCCGCCTTTGCCGCAGCCGAAACAGTGATAATGCTGGCGCTGTTCGTTGATGTTGAATGAAGGGGTCTTTTCCTGGTGGAACGGACACAGGGCCTTCCAGGTGCCATGCCCGGCCTTTTTGACTGGAATGTAACTTCCGATAAGATCGACGATATTGCACCGGGTGCGGATTTCGTCAACTATTTCATCAGAAATTGCTCTATTCATAATCAAATGTACCGCAAATTAATTGTAACTTAAGCAGGCAACCGGATTTATGACGGGAAACGCACAGGCTTATTTACCGGTCAAATCCTTGATTCGTGCGTTAATTTCCTGCTTTTTCTGTTCCATTTCCGGATTGCGAGCCGTAACTTCCACATATTTCTGATAATACTTCAACGCGCGGTCCGGCTTCCTGACGTACTTATCGAAGAAAATACCGAAGTTCAACAGCACCATATGATTCTCAGGGGCCATGGTGTAAGCCTGGGAAAAACAGGCGGCGGCATTGCGCAGATTGCCTTTTTCGGCATAATAAACGCCAAGCTGATTCCAGGGTTCATAACGTTTTTTAAATGCGGGCAGCGCAACAATCTGATTGTAGTAATCGGTGGTTTTAGGCAGGTTCAACTTCTGGGAAGAATCCGCCAGCAGCACCAGCGTATCCGCGTCTCCCGGACGGAGTTTCAGCGCCCTGAGCAGCGGCTCCACTGCGTCCTGGAGTTTATTCTGGTCAATGGCATACAGTCGTCCCAGCGTATATTGCGCCATGAAATTGTCCGGTTCCAGCTTGACGGCTTTCCGGGCAGCTTCTATAGCCTGTTCGTTTTTGCCGGTATTTTCATAAGCCATAGCCAGCAGGATGAACGCCGGAGTATTGGCCGGTTCGCGTTCGACCGCCACCTTGGCAAATTTAAGGGTTTTCTTCCAGTTACCGCTCTGGGCCGCATCAGTCGCCTGATCCAGCAGTTCGGTAGTGGTCATTGATGATGTTCTGCTGCAAGCGGAAAGGGAAACCAGCATTGCCGCAATCGAGATAATTGAAAACGTTATTACTGTATATTTAAAAGTTTTACGCATAATCAGCTACTGCCATATATTCATTAAAAATTATAAAACCGAATTAAAAGGTAACGGTAAAACTTAACTGAAAACTCATATTTTTCAACCCTTTGAAACCGGTTTATGTTAAAAACCTTTTGTGTTTGAGGCAAGCACAAGCATTCAGCGGGCCGGTTATTTTTTGAAGATACGCTTTGCCGCCAGCCGGTAAAGAACCGTCAGAACATAACATCCGCCGGCGATAACCACGATAATCGGGCCGGACGGCAGATCGCACTTGTAACTGACAATCAGCCCGCTGGAGGTGAACACCAGGCTTAACAGAATAGCCAGCGACATCATGGACCACATCCGCCGGGTGAAGTACCCGGCGACGGCGGCCGGCAGCGTCAGCAGCGCAATTACCATGATAATACCGACGATGGTCACCATCAAAACGATGGTCATGGCGGTCATGCACAGCAGCAGCAGATAGGTCAGTTTGATGCGCAGCCCCCGGAGTTCGGCAAAGCGGCTGTCAAAACAGACCGCCAGAAAATTATTAAACAGAAGTATTGCCGGAACCAGCACCACCACATCCAGAATCAGCGTCACCTTGAAGTCATCGGCGTTAACCAGCAGGATATTACCGAAAAGGTAACTGTGCAAGTCAATGTAGCCCGGCGTTTTAGCGAGAAACAGCAGCCCGATGGCCATGCCGATCGCCCAGATCGCCCCGATCACGGTGTCTTCCCGCTCTTTGGCGTACATGCTGACCAGCCCGATGATAATCGCGGAGAGCAACGCCGATACAATGGCGCCTAACATGGGAGTACACCAGGCAAGCTGATAATTCAATTTAAGGTATAACGCAATCCCGATGCCGCCGAGGACGCAATGCGCGATTGCTCCGGCAATGGCGGTAATCCGCCTGGTTACCACATAAGTTCCGATGATCCCGAATGCCACGCTGGCGACCGCGCCGGTAAGAAAGGCGTAAAGCAGGAATGACATGCTGGGATTGGCAAGCTGTTGTATAAACTCAAACATGGCGGTGGCCCTCCCCTGAACAACGGTGATCGTGGCGGATCATACTCACATCATAACCGTAGATGTCCCGGATCATACCGCCGGAAAGATCATTGGTGGGATGCACCTGCACTTTACGGTTTACGCAGATTACACTGTCAATCCGCTGGGAAACGAAGCCCAGGTCATGCGAAACCATTAAAATCGACATCCGTTTATTCAAAGCTTTCATCGTTTCATAAAACTGTTCTTGAATACACGGGTCCACATTCGCGGTCGGTTCGTCCAGCAGCAGAAGCTGCGGATCGCAAGCCAGCGCACGGGCAATCAACACCCGCTGCCGCTGTCCTCCGGAAAGTTCGGAGAAAGGCCTTTTAGCCAGATCGGCGACAGACATTTCATCCATTGCCTCCATTGCGATTTTACGGTCTCCGGCGGAAAAACGTCCGAAGAAATTTCTTGAAAGCCTGCCCATCAGGACGACATCCATGACGTTTACCGGAAAATCGCTGTCCAGATTAGCAAACTGCGGCATATAGCCGATCTTCATCCGGGCTTTTTCCGGCTCAGTGCCGAAAACCTTGATTTGTCCGCCGGTCGGCCGGATTAACCCGAGAATCAGATACAGCAGAGTGCTTTTGCCGCCGCCGTTAGGCCCGACGATACAGGCAGTCTCCAGTTCCCGGAAGTTCAGGCTGACGTTTTCCAGAACCGGATTGCCTGACTCATAGGCAAAACTCAGGTTATTAATAACAATAATATCAGAGCCTTTTTCTTTCACCGGTTAATTTCCTTTCTGCCCCTCAGTTGCCAATGAGCGGGCCAGTTCGGTAGCTATATAATTGTAATTTTCCAATACATTCGGGAGTTGCGGGTCGATCCTTACGATTTTCGCGCCGACAGCCTTGGCGATCACATCCGCATATTTCTCATTGAATTGAGGCTGAACGAAAATTATTTTTATGTTGTCTTTTTGGGCTTCGTTAATTAACAGCTCCAGATGCTTGGGCGACGGGCTCTTGCCGCCGGTTTCCACGGATTCCTGAATCAGTCCGTAATGATTGCCGAAATATCCGAATGCCGGATGATAAACCAGGAACTTTTTGCCTTTATACGGGGCAAGCATTTGTTTCAACCGCTCATCCAGCGCCTGCAATTTTTCAGTGAATTTCCTGAGATTGTCCGCGTAATAACCGGCATTTGCCGGATCAGCTCTTTGCAGCGCTTTGCAGATGTTCCCGGCAATTATCAGATTATTCGCCGGGGACATCCAGACATGAACATCCAGATACTGGTCTTCGTCAGCGGAATGATGGTGCTCTTCACCTTCTTCGCCTTCATGACCGTGACCTTCATGGCTGCGTTTCTCAAATTCCTTGCTGTCTTCCGACAGCGCCATCCGTTTAATGCCTTCCGCAACGTCTATTAATGGTATTTTGCTGCCCTGCAAAATATGTTTAAGCACCTGTTCTTCCAGCGGAATTCCAATCGCAAAAAATAATTTTGCCTGTTGCATGCCATTGACATCTTTCGGGGTTGGATTATATGAATGCACACTTTTATCCTGCGGGATAAGAGAATTGGATGTGATTTTGTCACCGCCTATTTCTCCGGCGATAAACGCTATCGGCCCGATGGTGGAACAGGTAACCAGTGTTTTGCTGTTCTGCGCCCTGTCCGGAGGCGGAGTGTTGTCGGAACAACCTGCCGAGAGCAGTGTCAAAGTCAAAGATGCCATAATCAATCCGGCAATATTTTTCATAGGTATTACTCCTCTTTGTGTTGTTCCTGATGGTTGAATTCGCATGAGAAATGCCCGGCTTTGCACTGGTCGCAATCTATAATCGGATGATGTTTGGTAAATTCTTCCCAGTGTTTATGCTGATGCGGGGTCAGGATGCCGCTGCCATGACAAAGCGGACAAGTGTTATTAAGCGCGGTAAGGATTGCCGACCGGATGAAGTCTGAACGGTTGGCGATACCCTTCATGGCATTTTTAATCGTCTCATCCACTTTAAAAGTAATAGTCTCGTTTTGATTACTTCCGGCCATAGTGTTCTGAACTGCTCCATATTATAGTATTGACGGTTAATATCAATTTCCACTAAGGTAATACAAAGTAATATTCATTTCAAATAATATATATATTATTTCCAGTATAATTTTGTATAATATTCATAAATAATTCACTCTCCAGATTGAATTATTCCCGAAAAGTCTTACAGTATACAGAATTGCTGGTATCTCTACCTCAAGAACAAGAGTTCCTGTGAGATTGCCGTAACGATTTGTAAACCAAAAATATTGTATTGAATAAATTTATTGTATTGGGGATATAATGATAAAGATCTTTTTGACAGGCATTACCGGTTTGGTCGGAAGCGCATTTACAGTCGCCTTGCTTCAAAAACGAAAAGATATCAAAATAGTTACTTTGGTAAGAAAAGGAGCTGTAAGGAGCGCGCAAAAAAGAGTTGAAGACATTATCACCGACCAGTGCAAATTTGACGGGTGCCCGGAAATAGCTCAAGACATTCTGAAATCAATTGAAGTGATTGAAGGCGATGTTGTAAATCTCAATCCGCAGGAGATGGCTGCCAATGAAATGCTCCAGGGCGTAAGTGTTATTTTCCATTGCGCCGCTGACGTCAATCTGAGCAAAGACCTCGACGGCAAAACATACCGCATTAATTACTGTGGTACCGAAAAAATGATATTGCTTGCCAAATTGTTGAATGTCAAAGAATTTCATTATGTCAGCACGGCCTATGTCGCCGGGCAGCTTAGAGGGCGCGCAATGGAGAGTGAAGCAATTGATTCCGGCTTCAATAATCCATATGAGAAAAGTAAGTTTGAAGCAGAGTCGCTGGTTAGAAAATCAGGAATTCCATTTACGATTTACCGTCCTTCGATCATCACCGGCCGTCTCTCTGACGGCAGGATCAGAAAGCCGCTGGCTTTCTACAGAATTCTGGAGTTCATGGCGAAACTTAAAAAACATCGTTGCGCCAAACTCAAACTTAACCCGCTGGAGTGGGTGGATCTGCATGTCAGATTTAAAGCGATTCCGTCTGAACATGTTTATTTTGTGCCTATTGATTATGTGCAGAAAGCAATTACCGCGCTTTTTCAAAAACCGGTATGCAATAAGACCTTCCACATCACCGGCAGCAGTCCGGTAAGTACATTGCAAATTGACCAGATGATATGCAAAGTGCTCAAGATCGGCGGGGTCTTAATTGCTCCGATCAGACCGGATGAGAGTATGGATGAAAAACTTCTATCCAGGTTTCTCGGCGACCTCCTGCCATATTTCTCCTCTGATATTATTTTTGACCAGTCCAATATCAAAGATGTGCTCGGCGACGAAGCCTTGAACTGGGAAATCGGCGAGCGCGGCCTTGAAATTATGATGACCTCTTTCTTTAAAGACTATTTCCCGAATGTGGAATGGCTGCAGAAAGTAATACAGTCTTAATTCAGACATGATTGTTGATTTCCATACTCACTTCTATCCGGAAAAAATAGCCGAGAAGGCCTTGTCCGCGGTTGCCGGAATTCCCGGCATGGTACCTTGCACCGATGGCACATTAAACGGCCTGATTGCTTCCATGCGCAATGCCAAGATTGATATTTCAGTCGGATTGCCGCTGGCGAATACTGCGGAAAATGTTCACGGCGTCAACCGCTGGGCGGCGCTGCACAACAAGCTTCCGGTAATATTGACCGGTTCGATTCATCCGGACACTCCTGAGCCGGAAAAGGTAATCCGCTGGATAGCCGGGCTGGGGCTTAAAGGAATCAAAGTACATCCGGAATATCAGAATTTCCGGTTCTCCGAACGCAGACTTGACCCCATCTGGCAGGCTTGCATTGATTGCGGGCTTTTCGTTATTACTCATGCGGGTGCGGATATCAACTTTCAACCGCCGTTCCGCAGCAATCCCGCTGAACTGGCGGATTTTCACCGGCGTTTTCCTGAATTGAAACTGATCCTGGCGCATCTTGGATCATGGGGAATGTGGGATGAGGTGGATAAACACCTTACCGGACTGCCGGTTTATTTTGACACTGCGTTTATTCCCGGACATCTGACTCCGGCAAAAGCTGCTGATATCATCCGACGGCATGGACCGGATAAAATACTTTTCGGATCAGACAGCCCCTGGCGGGATCAGGCGGAAGCCGTACAATTCATCAAAGAATTGCCGTTTTCGCAGGAAGAGCAGGAGAAGATTTTTTACAAAAACGCCGCCGGACTGCTTGGGCTGGAAAAATATTGAACCTTAAATCATACCGCTTTTCTGCAAGGATTCAGACAAACGTCTGGTTTGAATCAGCAAATCACAGCTCCCTTCAATAAAGAGCCTGGCTTTGACAATTATCAATTGCCTGCTTTCCATATCTTTAAGCATGGATTGACAGGCATCGGCCAGTTGTGCCGGTTCAGCCGGCGGTACCAATATGCCGGTCTCCCCGTCTTCAATGACTTCCGGTATGCCGGCAGTCCTGGTCGCAATTACCGGCACTCCCAGCGCCATGCTTTCCAGAATTGCCATGGGAATTGAATCCTGATCTCCGTCAGGAGTAATTTCTGATGCAATAACAAAGAGATCTGAAACTCTCAACTCGTTAATGGTTTTCTGTCTGGAAAGATTACCGCAGAAAGTCACCGACTCATCCAATTCGAGGCTCTTAGCGAGTGAGCTCAGATTATCTTTTTCTTCGCCTTCACCAATAATTCTGTAGGTAAACGTCATTCCACGCTCTTTTAAAAGCTTCAAGGCCTGAAGTACCGTATGGATGCCTTTTTTCCTTTTTAGCGCACCGACAGTAATCAGTTTGAACGGCTCGCCCGGAATATTGATTTTCCTGTTGAACGTAAAATTATTCAGGTTTACCGCCGGCGGCAATGATACTATCGCCGGCTTCCGCAATTTGTTCTTGAAGATGTCTTCGCAAAGATGCTTCCGGTCATACGCAGATAACGTGAGGATAAAACTCGCTCTGGAAAGCAGCAATGCCGTTTCCAGTGATTTATGACAGTAAAGGTTTATCGGCAATACGGTAAAACTTACTTTCAATCCGCTGAAAACCGATGCAAACACTGCGACTCGGGCAGTTTCCGGAAATGCTTCGCTATGAATATGGGTTATTTCCAGCGGAATAATATCTTCATTGACTGCCAGCACCGCCTGAAGATAGTTTTTCAGGACTTGCAGAGGATGCCATGAGCAAAACAGGAATTTCAACATCAGACAAAATGCTTTTACTGAATTTACCGGGGTTATAATGAGCATCAACACCAGAGTTCCAAGCCCCTGCAACAACCGTACCGGTGAAAAATCCAGGAACTTGATATCCTCACTGATTCTGCCGGCGCTTGAATAATCACTGTTTTTCAGGACGATAATATACAGAAAATTTCCCATCTGCTCCAGGAGCTCAATCTGATCTGAAAAACCGGGCTCCTCGCTGACTGGAAACTCATTAAGTATAATGCATATTTTGCGCGGGTCTTGTTCCGTCATGCTTACTATCTGCGCTTCATGTAATTATATAAAGTACGGCTAAAAATTTTATTCCATATAAAGCAGATGCTGACAATTGTCACATGTGATAACCGAGCCCTTCCTGGATTCAGCAAGCGTCTGCGGCGTCAATTTTAAATGGCAGTTGCCGCAAATGTCGTTATTGACTTTCACCAGCGGGTCTCCGGTAGTTTTAAGCAGACGGCTGTACAGGCGGATAATATCCTGAGGAATCCCGCTTTCCTTGTGGCCTCGTTCCGCAATCAAACGGTTGATTTCTTCCCTTACTTCGCCTTCCATCTGCTGTAATTCCGACAGATTTTCCTTAATCGTCTGAACTTTAGCGTGATACTGCTTTTCGAATGCCTTTAGTTCCGTCTTGGCTTTTTCCAGTTCATCCAACAAGGTGATTTCTTCGGTTTCAAAATCGCTGATTTTTGCCTTGTTCTGCGCGATTTCAGACATCATGGCCTGATATTCGTTGTTTTTCTTGACCATGGCTGAATTGGCCTGGATTTTCTTAATGGTTTCATTGACCTGGGAAATTGATGATTCCGCTCTTTTTATCGCCAGCTCAGTTTTCTTGGTGTTTTCGCTTTTTAACTTGATTTCGCCCTCTTCTTTTTTCATCTCGGCTTCAAGACTGATTTTTTCTTTCGGCAGCATTTCCAAACGCATTTTCATGTTTCTGATACGCATGTCGATGGTTTGCAGCTCTAACAGGTCTTCAATCCATTTTTTCATGGAATCTCCTTCTGGACTTTTATTTTAATATATAAAACAGTTATTTTAAACAAATTAACAGTTTCCAGTCAGTATGGCGGCTTTGTCAATATAGCTTAACTGCTTCTCCATGTCCCGCCAACCGGCCTGTTTGCAAGTCATTCACGCGCTTACAGTCGCTCCTCATTCACTATTTGACTAAAATATACTTTAAACCGGAACCGCCATTTGTTCAAATAACAGCGAGCCTGATTTAGTACTTTTTTACAGTTATTCCTTAATCATAGCACCCTCAGAACATAAAATTGCACGGTTGGCATACCCCCGGTTAACGAACTAAAACAATAGCAATTTAAGAATTACAGGAATGGCGATGAAGCCCTGATATGAATATCGGGTTGCGTATAATGGCTTTTTAGTGTTGAAATTGCATGAAAGTTGCTTGATTTTTCGATAGTTTTAAATTACATTATAGCGAGGGTTTTAATCAGTATTAACTTAACAACAGGTAAGTTTTTTACATATTTGTTTTGACACTGTATAAAGTAAAGATGGTCGAAGATGTCGGAAGATGATGAAATTTCTCACAACATAGAGATAAAAAATACGCTTGGGCTCCATGCCAGGCCGGCATCTTTATTTGTCAAAACCGTTTCAAACTTCGAATGCGAAGTGACTGTTGAAAAGGATAGCGAAGTAGTTAATGGTAAAAGTCTTATGGGGTTACTGATGTTGTCTGCCGGTTGCGGCACCGTAATTAAAATATCCGCGAAAGGCAAAGACTGTGAAGTTGCCCTCAAGGCGATCATTGATCTGATTTCGCGTAAGTTTGACGAGGAATAAAAAAAGTTATCCATGAGCCCCAAAACAGAAATTATATTTCATGGAATTTCGGCATCGCCTGGAATAGCAGTCGGGCCTGCCCTGGTCATCAAAGAATATAATACCGCCTATACCGAGTCCAGCGACAAACCTATTTCCCAGTCTCAGATTGAATCAGAAATTGCCAATTTCAACTTGGCATTGGATAAAACCCGCGATGAGCTTGAAATCCTGCAGAAAAAAGTACAGGACAAGTTTGATGTGCGCGAGGCCAGTATTTTCGATGCCCATCTGCTGATTGTAGACGACCAGATGTTGATGAATGAAGTTCAGGACATGGTCAGGCGTAGACTCAAAACCGCTGATTATGCTTTTTTTAAAGTTGTCGAAAGATATGTTGCGGCGATCTCCGTGATGCCGGACAAGTATATCAAAGAAAGAGCCGATGACATCAAAGACGTCGCTTCCAGAGTGCTGGCCAATCTGCGCAATGCCAAACGGCATTCACTGGACAACATCGTTTCAAAAAGAATCATAATCGCCCGCAATCTCACCCCGTCGGATACCGCGTTGCTCGACCGTGAAAAAGTTCTGGCGTTTGCGGTGGAAACCGGCAGTAATACGTCACATACGGCAATTCTGGCCAGATCAATGCAGATTCCGGCAATTGTCGGTGTTTCCAAGGATATTTTCGAAAATCTGGAAGACGATGATGAAATCATCATTGACGGTTTTATCGGGACAATCATTATCAATCCGGATTCGAAAACGCTGGAACTCTATAAACTGAAGTCGAAAGAGGAAGACAAATTTTATATTGACCTGGTTAGGGAAAGCCGGCTTCGCCCTGAAACGGTTGACGGCTTTACCGTGCAACTGGCGTCAAACCTCGAAAGTCTTGACGAAATTACCACCGCCAAAAAATTCGGTACCAGCGGCGTCGGCTTGTTCCGTACCGAGTATTTATTTATAAATTCTGATCACCTGCCGACTGAAGAGGAACAATTTCAGACCTACCGGAAGCTGATTCAGGAAATGGATGGCGAGCCGGTGGTCGTCAGGACCCTCGATATCGGCGGCGACAAACTGGAACAGAAAATCTCCAGCGATTCCGAATCCAATCCGTTTCTGGGACTGCGCGCGGTCAGATTATGCCTTAAAGAAAGGCCGGATATTTTGCGGACGCAGCTTCGCGCGCTTCTGCGAGCCAGTGCCTGCGGCAACCTGAAAGTTATGTTTCCAATGATTTCCTGCAGTGAAGAAGTCACGGAACTCAAAAAATTCATGGATAACGTAAAAGATGAATTGACCTCTGAACAATGCGATTTTAACAGAGCGATGGAAGTGGGGATAATGATTGAAACCCCCGCCGCGGCAATGATTTCAGATACCCTGGCCGGAATGGTGGATTTTTTCAGCATCGGCACTAACGACCTTGTTCAATATACGATGGCAATCGACCGCAGCAACGAGCGGGTCGCCTACTTGTACCACCCGTCGCATCCCGCAATCCTGGAATTGATACACCGGGTGAGCCAGGCCGCAAGAAGGCATAATATCTGGGTAAGCGTTTGCGGCCAGATGGCCGGCGAACCGCAATATACCCCGCTGCTGGTTGGACTGGGTGTCCACGAACTCAGCATGAGTCCGACTTCGCTGGGGGCAGTCCGCCGCATCGTGCGGAAACTTAGCATGTATGAAGCGGAAAAGGCCGCAATGGAAGCAATGAAATGCGCGACTTCCGCGGAGGCGCTGGATGTTTCACTTGCCGTTCTGAATAAAATTTCCCCGGAAATCGCTAATCTTGCCTTAAAAGGCCTCTGATATATTAAACCAAATTATTTTCCGGCCAAATCCGCAAACGTGATTGACTGAAGCCGTTCGTTAAGCAATCTCTGCACCGGGTCCAACATGCGGTGAACATTGCAATCTTCCTTTCTGGGGCAGTAACAGTCATCTCCGTAACAGCTATTGAACAGCAGCGATCTTGGATCAAAAACCGCCAGAATATCGTGCACGGAAATCTTTTCCGGTTTTTCCAGCAAATGAACCCCGCCGGTTTTACCCCTGACCGAGCCGACAAGGCCGGAATCACATAGTTTACGGACAATCCTTCTCAAAAAGCGATAAGGAATATACATCTCTTCCGCCAATACAGCCGTGCTTAATGATTGACCTTCCGGCAGCGTGGACAGACGCAAAACAACTCTTAATGCATAATCGGCTTCTCGCGTAATCATAATTCCCCCCCATAATTTATAACTGACGCAGTAATAGTATCATATAATAGAAAATTTTGCAAGGCGAATTTCTAAAAAGAATATTTTTTTTCAAAAGGCTATTGAATCAATTCCGCCTGCTCTACTCGCCTTGTGAAAACCATAACAAATCTGATGGGACCTATGAGACCTATAGGACTTATGGGGCCTATGAATTTTACTTTACTAAAGTTTGCAAATATGACCGATTCCGCATATAGTAACGCCTGAAACATGGTCTTATGAAAGTAATAGAGGAGTTGCTATGACTAATAGTTTTATACCTAAACATGGAAACTACAAAGAACTATTGTCATACCGGAAATCCGAGATTATTTATGATGTGACTTTTTCTTTCTGCAGTCGCTTTCTGAGTAAGGGCGACCGTACAATTGACCAGATGATTCAGGCCGCCCGTTCCGGCAAACAGAATATTATCGAAGGCTCTGTTGCCTCCGGCACTTCCAAGGAAACCGAAATAAAACTCTTAAATGTCGCACGGGCAAGCCAGGAAGAGTTATTGGAGGACTACCGGGACTTTCTCCGCACACGAGGCTATTCGTTGTGGGAAAAAGATTTCAAAGAAGCACTTTATGTCAGGAAACTAAGTTCGTCTCAAGACAGTTCCATGAAATTTAAGGATTTTGCTGAAACCCGCTCCGCGGAAATAGTTGCAAACATAGCTGTTTGCCTGATACATCAGGCAAATTACCTTTTGGACCGGCAACTGAAGTACCTTGAACAGAATTTCCTGAAAGAAGGCGGTTTACGCGAGCGTATGAGCAACGCCCGCATCCAATCCAGAATTCAACAAACAGTCCCATAAGTCCCATAAGTCCCATAAGTCCCATAAGTCCCATAAGTCCCATAAGTCCCATAAGTCCCACAGGTCCCATAAATTTCCAGAAATGGCAAAGCCGAATAATGTCCTGCATTTAAGGTAGCAAAACTCAGCTTAATTCTTACTGTTTTTCCGCCAGCTTCTGCTCCAGATATTTTGCGGCGGCTTCGCGGACGGTGTCGGTATTGTTCCGGAGATCGGATAGTTTCAGGGCTACGGTAACGTCGGGGGTGACGCCCAAGTGTTCGATGCGTTTGCCGTTTTCACGTTCATAGTCACCGAAAATAGTCTGGAGTCGGAAACCGCTGGGCAGGCGCAGGAACTGCGACGGCAGACATTTGCCGGAAGTGACGGAGCCGAATAATACGGCGGTTTTCGAATCCTGCATCGAGGCCGCAAAAATTTCAGCGGCGCTGGCCGTGCCTTCGTTGACTAAGATCACCACCGGACCTTTGAAACATTGCTGCTGGGGATAGGAGGACGGAGTAAGCGTGGCCTCCTTGAGTTGAAGTTTGCCCATCTTAATCACTTGCGGACATGACCACCCCGCCAGCCATTGCGGCAGAATAACCACCCCGCCGATGTTATTGCGCATATCAATAATGAGCCCGCTGACGCCCTTCAAATTACCGGTTATAGCCTTGACGAACGAAGTAATCTGTTCAGGAAAAAACGCGGTCAAATGAACATAGCCGATATTGCCGGGCAGCGTTTCCGTATAGAATGCCGCATAAGACCGGGGCATGGCGCCAAATTTGAACCAGTTGAAGCCATTGGGTTTGCGGGTCAGCTTGTATTCCTTTTCAGAGCCCCGGCTGTTGACTGTAACCAGTGAAACTTTGCTTTCCGGCATACCCGCCAGCATGAAAGACGTCAACGTATCCCAGGGAATGTAGGACTTTACTGACGGGTCCAGCTTAAGTCCGTTGACGCTGATGATGCAGTCGCCGGCCTTGATTCCCGCCGCATCGGCGGGGGAACCTTTTACGGTGCGCAATACGCACAGTTTGCCTTCCGCAATGCAGGGTATGATTCCTACGTCGGCCGGAACATCCTGCGTGTTTAAGGTTACCGGCTCCACGTTTTTCTCGGCGGCGCTGAGCGCCATTATTTCCAGTTCATTGACCGGCGGCAGCACCTGGATATGGCTCTGTCCGAATTCTTTGACCATGCAGTTCAGAATCCCGGCAAGCTGGGTGTCGTTGCCGGCTTTTTTTATTTCCGGCAGATATTTATTGTAAATGCGGTCGTGGTAGTCTTTTTCAAAATTCTGGTCGAAATGGCTTTTTTTGATGTTTGTCCATACTTCATCTAAAACCGCCACGGCGTGTTTGGCGGATGCGTCGGAAGCCTTGTCCTGCTTAGAAACGACTTCGGCTCCGGCCGCGGCGACAAACAGCAGACAAGCTAAAGGCAGGACAAACTT
>TBL_comb47_HYPODRAFT_10002308_pt1 | contig 23682 bp, 16 predicted proteins | sample TroBogypolimnion_40_FD_10682 | JGI IMG/M metagenome (IMG submission 10682)
AAATTGGGAAAAAATGGACACCGTTGAATTTCATGGCTTGAAAGTGATGCGTAATTTTGTTAGACCCAATGATGTAGGGTGACCAAGCGGTCGAGGCGACAACTATCCTGAAACATACCAGGATCCGCTCTGAGAGAAAGATCCGGTCCACTGCAGTGACCTCGACTCAGACGCGCTATTACATCTCCAGCACAAAAAAATCAGCCAAAGAATTCAACGAGAAAGTCCGCGATCACGTTGAAAACAAGCTACATGGGAGTTTAGATGTGACGATGAACGAGGATGGCGACAAAAAATGGGCTGAAGAATCGGCAAAAAACTGTTCTCTGCTCAGGCAAATGGCTTTGAATCTTTTAAAAAAAGAACCCACCAAAAAAAGCATCAGAAGAAAGCAAAAGATGGCTGCCATGGATAATAGCTACCTGATGAAGATTTTGTTTGCTCATCCCCTGCCCAAGTCATATGCGTAACTTCTGGTAGATGGGTACTGATCATTGACATAGCGGAATTTCTTTTACGACACCAAATTCAAGACACGAAGGCGAGGATTTAGAAATTTTAAAAAGAAGGCATGCTGTTTATCAAGAAGCTCAAAAACAACTCCCCATCTCGTTGGTCTGGACCAACTAGAAATTGGAAAAAAATGGACACCGTTGAATTTCATGGCTTGAAAGTGATGCGTAATTTTGTGAGACCCAATGATGTAGAGTGACCAAGCGGTCGAGGCGACAACTATCCTGAAACATACCGCCTGAGAAGCTGCTCAAAATTTGCCAAGCAAGCATTGTCTTTTACAAAAGACTTGATTGCAAAAGAGCAAGCACACCCTCTTCATCCAAAATACAAATACCCCATTCTTTCGCTTTTTTCCATTTACTGCCTGGGTCTTCGCCTGCAATGACATAATCTGTTTTTTTAGAAACAGCATCCGTCACACGCCCTCCTTGTTTCTGAATCAGATCTTGCATCTGTTTTCGTGAGTAATGAGGCAAAGTGCCTGTCAAAACAAAGGTCTTTCCCGATAAGCCATTGAGTTTAGCAAGCACGAGACTTTGAGGCTTAACATAATGAAGTAGTTTTTTTAATGCTTGAGCGGAAAGAGGATCCTGAAAGTAATTTACAGTACTTTTTGCAATTCCAGGACCTATTTCTGGAATTTGACAAAGCTCTTCTTGAGTTTGAACTGCTAAAACAGAAATATCAGAAAAAGAATGAGCAAGAATACTTGCGATACGTTTTCCTACATGCCGAATTCCCAAAGCATAAAGAAAATCGTCTAACTGAGGTTTACGCGCTCTTTGAATGGATTCCAACAATTGCTGAGCTGATTTTTCAGCAAAACCCTCTAATAAAAGCAGCACTTCTTCAGAAAGCTTAAAGATATCTGCAAATTGCTCAACAAGACTTTTTTGCACTAATTGTTCTACCGTCTTTTCTCCTAAATCTTCTATACGTAATCCAGCGACAAAATGAGAAAGCCGTTCTTGAAATTGAGCTTGGCAATGCAAATAAGTACAACGCAAAACTTTTTCTTCAGCTTTTTTTTCAACAGGATAATGGCAGGAAGGACATTTTTTCGGAAACAAAAAAGATTTTTCCTGACCTGTTCTTTTTTCAGGTAAAATACGAACAATCTCAGGAATCACATCCCCCGCTCTTTGAATGACCGCATGGTCTCCCACACGAATGTCTTTACGCTCCATTTCTTCCGCATTATGTAAACTAGCACGCCTTACCCACACTCCCCCCACCATCACAGGAGCCAACAAAGCAACCGGTGTCAAAGCCCCTGTTCTTCCCACCTGAACCATAATACCCTGAATCTGAGAAACCTCTTGTGTCGGAGGGTACTTAAAAGCCACCATACCCCGAGGACTACGAGGCAAATACCCCGCTTGCTCTAAGTCGGAGAATTGGTTCAATTTAATGACAATTCCATCAATTTCAAAAGGGAGCTCTGAGCGTAAATTCTTGACGCGCTCGTAAAATCTAAAAACTTCTTCAATTCCCAAACACCTTTGTCTGAATTGGCTGACTTTAAAACCCCAAGTACTTAAAAGATCCTCGCAGGATTCTACAGTCTCAAAAGATGCTCCTTCTACCTTACCTATGCCATAGCAAAACAAGTCTAAAGGCCTGGAAGCAGCAATAGCAGAATCAAGCTGCCTCATAGAACCTGCAGCAGCATTTCTAGGATTAGCAAAAACTTTAAGATTTTTTTGAACTTGCTGATCATTGAGTGCATAGAAAGCTTCTGTAGGTAAAATCACCTCCCCCCTCACTTCTAAGTAATCAGGAGGTTTCTTAGTTTGTAATCGAAGTGGGACTGACCGGATCGTCTTGACATTCTGAGTCACATCCTCCCCAAAAGTACCATCTCCTCGCGTAGCTGCTTGCGTCAAGATTCCTTCAACGTAAGTCAGATTCATGGATAATCCATCAAATTTAAGCTCCACAAAATACTCTAAGGGTTGCTCTTGACTGAGCAATCGATGCATACGTTCATCAAACTCAACTAATTGTGAATAATCATGAATATTGCTCAGAGATAGCATGGGCTTTTGATGCTGCACTTTTTTAAATTTTTTAAGGACCTGCCCCCCCACGCGTAAGCTGGGAGAGTCTGAAACCATCAGATGCGGGAAACGAGATTCTAACCTCTGAAGCTCTCGAAATAAGGTATCGTACTGAGCGTCAGAGATCTCAGGATCGTCCAAAACGTAGTACCGAAAATCATGGTGATGAAGGAGCTCAGTGAGCTTTTGTATTCTCTTGGCAACCGAAGAAGACATCGTTTGGAGATACCCGAATTTCACTTTCCTGACAACATTCAGGTATTCCATTGGATCAGCTCTTGAATGTGAGAGAGCGGACGTAATTGCATTTTTTGGACAGAAGAAGGACATCCTGCCTGGGGAAGAACAACCGTATGAAATCCAAGACGTTGTGCTTCTTGAACACGATTTTCTAATTGAGAAACCCTTCTAATTTCTCCCGTAAGTCCCACCTCCCCAATAAAAACCCACCCTAAAGGAAAAGGATTTTGAGTGGTACTAGAAAGAATCGCAGCGGCAGCCGCTAAATCACACGCAGGTTCTACCAAACGAAAACCTCCTGTAACGTTAAAAAAAAGATCACGCTCTGCCAAAGGTAACCTTAAATGCTTTTCTAAAATAGCAGCAAGTAAAGAAACCCGTGTGTGATCCATCCCCACAGCCGTTCTTCGAGGCATAGCAAGTGCAGATCCGGTCACTAATGCCTGAATCTCCACAAGCAAAGGACGCGACCCTTCAATAGGACAAGCAACGGCAGTTCCAGAAACCGCCTGTTTACGATCACTGAGAAATAACGAAGAAGGATTATCTACCTCTTTGAGTCCTTCTGATTGCATTTCAAAAACAGCAAGTTCACGTGTATTTCCAAATCGATTTTTCACACTCCGGAGCAATCGGTAATTCTGCCCAGGCTCCCCTTCAAAATACAAAACAGTATCTACCATATGCTCAATCGTTTTAGGCCCAGCGAAGTTACCCTCTTTTGTGACATGTCCGACCAACCAAATGGCAAGATGACTTGATTTCGCTAAAGCCATTAATTCAGTAGCGATATCGCGTACCTGAGTCATGCTTCCCGGTGAGGAAGTACTTGAAGAGGTGGACAAGGTCTGAAGAGAATCCATGATCACGACCTGAGGCTTTAAAGATTCGATCGTAGTAAATGCTTTCTCTAGAACGGTTTCTGCCGTTAAAAAAATCCTCTGATGCCCTTGAATGCCTAAGCGGTATGCCCTTCCTTGAATTTGTCCCAAAGACTCTTCAGCACTCACATAAAGCACTTGAAGCTGAGGTTGCTTGAGAATCAATCCCTGGGCCATCTGAAGCAAGAGAGTGCTTTTTCCAATCCCGGGATCTCCCCCTAAAAGCGTAAATCCATCAGTGATCATCCCCCCTCCTAAAACCCGATCTAGTTCTAAAATACCTGTAGACCACCTTTTAAAGGCCTCAAGGGGTTTGATCTCATCGTCAAGGGCAATCCAGGTAGAAACAGCCTCAGAACTAGAAGCCTCTGCAAAGCTACTCCAAGCTCCACACGAAGGACATTTACCTAGCCATTTTGCACAGAGGTACTGACAATTCTGACAACAGTACTGAGATTTTGGTTTTGCCATGGCGCAAAATAACATCAAAAAAATAACCTAGCAAGATTTGCGCGAATACCGTATTTCTTTTAGACTGCAATCAGGAATGAATATGGATAAAAAAAAATGGTTTTTGTATATGACCGATCACCACGAGGGTCCGTTTTCTACTCAGGAGATTTTAGAAAAAAAGGCATCGGGCACGATCAATGAAGAACACTATGTCTGGCAAGAAGGTATGGATGACTGGATACTGCTTCCTGAAGTAGCAGAGTTTCAAGAGACTCCAGCAAAAATAGAACCTCCGAGCTCCTTCATGACTCAGGAGCTCCATCCCAAAACCCCCCTTGATGAAAAACCTCTACATTCCTCGTTTGTCATTGTCGATCCCACGGTCACTACAGAGATAAAGGCCCTTCCTCGAAAAAAACGAACTTTACCTTGGAAATCCCTATCCTTCTTAGGTATTTTTTTGGGACTCTTCGGTTTGGCGCGTTCTTTCCAAGATGCTCTAGGTAAATACCGTTATTTCTTGTTAGATCGAGCCCCGCTTCTCACACAATGGATCTCCCCCCTTCCTCAATTAAATTTCGTAAGTTTAGAAGAGTACGAGTCCCTGCAGCAAGCAAGTATCTGGAGCTCAGGCCCCTGGGACTTCGATAATCTCCCGCTGGCTCTAGCGCTTGTTTCTCCTCCTACAAAACCCTCTTTTTATGTGGCCTCTTGGTTAGCAGAGCGCTTAAAACTTTACGTAGTAGGTCTTTCGTCCACCTTACTAGGAGAAGCCTCCTTTCTCTGGGAAACACAGATAACTTTGTCAGAGCGTTTAGGTCAGTCTCCCACAGTAGCACATTCAGACGGAAGACCTTTAGTCGCAGGAGAGTACCTGGTTTTTTTATCCCCTCTCACCCTGAGTTCCGATGCACATTTTACAAATTATTTCAAAAACTTAAATGAAGTCTTCTCAGAAGAGCTCATTGAAAATGAGATGCCTTCCTTACCCCGTGATTTAAAAGTCATGCGAACAAAGACCTATTTCTTAGGCGGCATGAAAAATCCAGACTATTTGAATCAGTTAAAAAACTACCACCTTCAGTTAGATCAAGAATTCACAGAAGAAATGGAAGATTTAACGCGAATCGTGCATACCTTAGAAAAAAAGCTTCAAGTCAATGAAACCAATTTTTTAACAGCTCAGAAACTAAAACTTCAACCCAAAAAAATACACTATTGGAATCATTCTGAATCGGAATGGCTCCTTTTAGGAGACCAGGTAAAAACACTCTTGCAAAAAAGTCGGAATTTTTTTCATGAGCACTTATTTGAAATGGCTTCTGTGATCGTCAAAAACCTAAATGAACTTCGCATATTACAAACGACTTACCTTCAGCAATCAAACCCTGCTTTAGTAGAACAACTTCGTATTTTTGCTACCGAGCTTCATTCTCAAACACAGCAATTGAAAGAACAACTCGAAAAGACCAAGCAAGACAATCAGGGAAAAACTCCTAAAAAAAGATCACTGAAGCAAAAGTGATCTTTTCCCGATCTTATTTTGAGAGGGAAAAAATATGGCTTCAGAAGAAAAAAATGTCTTAAATATTGATAATTTTCGTTCTGAAAAAATCAAACTAAAAAAAAGAAAGACCCAAAGACTTTTTTTTGAAGATCTTTTAACCTGCTACCTTGTTTCACCTTCTAAAAAATTAACACCTATTGCCATCATAGAAGCAAGTGAAGAAGGCTTCTCCTTCTCACCCCTCACAGACATAAAACTCCAAGAGTCTCACTTTTCAGTGAGATGGTATCTCAGCAACACCATTTACTTCGAAACACAAACAAAAATAATCCATGCTCATGAAACCATCACCCATCAAAAATCAGAACTCAAGTACGGATGTCAAGTGGATCAAAAGCACTACTGCCATCCTACTTACGTAAATCTCATCAAATTGGTACAAAGCTTAAGTGAGATCTCGCAAGAAGACAGGAAGCGTGTTTTTTAACGCTAATCATTTTCAGACGTAGTTTTTAAGTTTAAAGGATTATTATAATATTCAACAATTGCTTGCTGAACCGCAGCATTTATTTCTTCACGCTTTCCTGTAGCATCTCCAATTGCTCGAGAAAAGTCATCGTCACCAAATCTACCTTCAATATTCGTAAAATGAAGGATGGCTTCACATTGATGAGAAGCAAAATCAGTAATCCGATTTGGTTCAAGCTGAATAATCTCGTGCGCATTTAATAGAGTTTTATCCTCTAAGTATAAATCAGTAAAATAACCACATGCAGTTTCTGATAACGAGTTGTGATCAATAAATTTTACTATTAACGCAGATAATTCGTCCTTATACGAATAGACAGATTCAGCAATCGAACGGGCGAGTTTTTTTTTCATATTTTCTTCGTTTAATGATTCACTATTGTTTGCCTTGAGTCGTTCCATTATTCTAGGAAGAAAATGATCTAATCCTTCTAGAGAAATAGCGACGCTTTTGATTCCATTATCATCAAGAAGCTTCAAAGAATTTTTTATAGCTGCTGAAACAGTTTCTAGAATCGGCTCAAAAATAACGATAACATCATTAGGATTAGTATCTTTACAAATCTGCTGAATACTTCCAATTGCAGCATGAATAATGCTTCTGATTCCACTGCTGGCCAAAACGCCAGAATCAGTAATAAAAGCAGAACCTGGGGTAAGAGCGTACCTTTCTGCAAATTTTTTAAGAAAATAGATATTATCAGAAGAACAATAATCCCCATCAGAATAAAATCCCAAACGGGGCCACTTTTTCTCCAAGTTGAGCTTAACTATACCTTCATAAGCTTGCCCAGGCGGCACAGGCAACACAGACCGACCCACGACCTGACCAGTAGGTTGCGATTGACTACACCCTTGAAAACCCAAAATAGCTACAATAAAAACAATAAAAATCATAAAAACATCTCTCTTAAAAACCCAGCACCCCACAATTGAAGCCTGGCCCTGATAATACTCTATTTTACTCATTTGTAAATCCAAACACTCAATGCTCCACAAAAGAAGCAGCTTGATGATCTAACTCCTCAAACCAAAAGAGCACCATCTCCACCCCACCAAATTTACCCCCTTAAAACAACCTGCTCTCACCATACTCTCTTGATTGAGGTATCACCCTGATCTTCTCAACCCCCTCTAAGCTCAGACTCCACCTCCAAAGCCTCGAGCCAAAAGAGCCCCCAAAGAACTCGTTCTATACATCACCTCACACTCACCTTTTAAATGAGCCGAAATCAAAAGTCGCACCAATTTCTGAAACAAGAAATCAGAATGGACAAGTAATAAATCTAAATAATTGATTAAAAACAATCTCCCTCCTCTTGTCCTAGCAGCTCTTTCACCCTGGAGACCAACTTACACCTGAACTTCTCCAAAGAGAAAGAAGCATCTCTGGTTTAAAATACCACATTAGCCTCCATTCCCCAATGAACCACACAAAACCAATAGGAGAGGAATCACTCAAACTTTCAAATCTGAGCTAGTCAAACCCGGATTACCGCTTGAGTGAAGTGCACTCGAAGCTTCAGTAAGTGCGATACCCCAAGAAAAAATTATATTAATTTAATATGAAAGAGCCGAGAAACATAGTTGATCATGCTTATGAAATTCAAATTTTATTTTGAACGACAGCACGTCATTGCTGTAGCATCTCCCAGGTCACGAGAAATACCTCTGCAAGTTAGATACTCGAAACAATAATAGCATCGCAAGCATGAAGACCAAAATCAGTGATTCCTTGAGTTCCGTAACCATGAATAACAACAGCCTGCAGATACGAATTATTTTCGAAGATCGAACGAATAGTCTCCTGACGAACCAGCTCAATACTTTCGAATGCCAAATGAAAGGGCAGCTTCGCTATAACTTCTGACTTTAAATCTATTTTTGTATAATCAAGAAACTTTAATTTTAATCGCTCTCGCTGCTGATCCGACTTCAGCTTCAAAAATCCAGAAGCAGCAACCATAATCTTCTCAGCAAGTCTTTCTAGAGCAAGTTTTTCTAAATCGAGTCTACCCAAGACTTCACGTAGCACGAGTCTCTCAGAGAGGCTTTTGAGGAGTTCATCCAGGGTCCATCTCTCAACATAGAAATGACAGGTTTTATAAAGTCTTCTTTTAAGCCAAATCTATTGAGCGCTATTGGATCATGAAGGAGTCCAACGAGCGCAGTTTCATCTAAACCAAGATATTGTTTATATTCATCAAAATAGCGTGCTCTGATTCTCTTCAGAAAATCATGTTCCTGCACCCCTCCCACCCAAGAAATCGCAACACTTTTAATGTCATAATTACCCTCAGCGTCGCGATGATGGATGGCGAGCTCCGAGCATTTTTTATAGAATTTTCAACATTTCTTACAGACGGTTCAAAGTCAATATCAATCTTACCTTCAGCAGTAGTCCGACTCTTTATGGCTCCAATTGCAGCACGAATGACGTACTTGATTCCCCTGCTTGCTAAGGCTCCAGACTCAATCAGAAGCACAGAACCTGGTGTCAGACAATTTTCATCTTTAAATTTTTTAATTTGATCTGAACAATGACCTTCCTCTTGTAGTTTGATACCACCTAAACCTTTGTAAGATCGTGTAAGCAAGCAAGGCAACTCAGACGACTGAAGCGATACTGGATGAGGGGATGCCGGCTCAGGGGATGAAAACGAAGTAGATCGACCTAATCCAGAACCAGCAGGTTGCGATTGACCACACCCTTGAAAACTCCAAATAGTCATAAGAAAAACGATACAAACCATAAAACCATCTGGGCCCTATTTTACCACTTGGTAAAACACTGCCTCATCCACAGAAGAGCTGAGTTGGTGAGTACCAGGACTTCAACAAGGTACCCACTGAAAAACAACCTTCTCATCCTATTTTCTTGATCTCGGAGATACTTCTTGACCTTCTTCAACCTTACTCAGCTAACACAACTAGCCTCGTCCGAAAAAAGCTCTCAAATAGCTCATGCTTTGTCCCCATATCACCCAATGCAGAAGCTTTCAACGAGCCCAATTCCAAAATCACACCATTTCGATAAAATTAGAGGATACAAGGCACTGATCTGACCAAGTTGCTCTAGATGATCTCACTTTTTTGTCGCGGCAGCTACTCATAAAAAAGACCCTTTTTAACTGAAATTAACCAAAGAGAAAAAACCTTCTCTAATTTGAAATATGACATTATCGTCGTATCTTTTGTCCAGCAAACCACGCAAAACAAATCCTCAGGAAACAATCGCTCAAGCTTTCAAAGCTTAGCTGGTCAAACCCGCGGATTTCCAATTGATTAAAGCTCACTCAAAGCCTCAATAAATACGATATCTCAAAAATATAGGAAACATTTTCATTGAATCTAAGAGAGCTCTAAACACAACTCACAATAATCGATAGTTTTTATTATAGAATTCAATAATTTTATTTTTAACAGCAGCATCTATTGCATCCCTCATTCCTGTAGCGTCTCCAATTATACCAGAAATACCACCACCAAATTCACCTTCGATATTCGCAGCGTTAATGATAGCATCACAGCCATGAAGACTAAAATCAGTAATGCCTCTTTTTCCTGAACCATAAACTACCATTTCTGACTGGCTCTTAGCCAACTGGCTCTTAAAATATTGAGATCGAATGCCCTTACTCATTCCATAATCAACAAACTTCACACTTAATTTTTCATATTTCTTCAAAAGAGCAACATCAACAATCGCCCGAGCAAGATCCACTAGAGTAATGGCTGGCATTTCCTGATTGCTCTTTCTCTTTGTATCCGGTTTGATCCCTTTATTTATTCTACCAAAGAAAATCTTTCCTCCCACCAAAGGAATTGCGACACTTTGAATATTATTCTTATTAGCTAGATCAAGAGCATTTTTTATAGAATTTTTAATCTTTTCTATAGTGGGTTCAAAATCCATATCAACTTTATCGTGATCTCCAGGAAAATGAGTAATCAAATTAGTATCTGAAATCTTCCTAGCATCTCTAGCTCCAGGCGCAGCATGAATAATATACTTAATACTTCCTCGTTTACTAGTTCCATTTGTCTCTGTATAGTCAGACTGAACTTTACTTAAATCTCCAGATTCAGTAAGAAAGGCAGAACCCGGGGTAAGGAAGGATTCTTTCTTGAACTTTTTAATTTCATCCTCACTGTAACCTTCCTGCATTTTGACATCAACAATACCTTTGTACATCACCGCCGATAGCACAAACTCACTTCTTTTCGAACTAGCCGTTTGCGATTGCCCACAACCTTGAAAACCCAAAAAAGATAGAATAAAAAACACAAGAATCATAGAACCATCCCTCTTAGAAACTCACGAAACCACAAAAACCAATAACATCTTTCAATCCAGCCTCGCCTATGCTAACCTAACTCTGCTTTTTTGTAAAGCAATCGTAAATATCCATTAAAAAGGAGATTAAACAATTATATTAATTTACAAAACAAGCGCCCAAAGCACTGACAGCCTCTACCGCAGAACCACTCATCAAAAAAAGCACCTCAACTCACCCAATAAAAACTCATAACACTGCATTTTTTATGCACTTTGAACTGGATTTTAAAACTTTACTCACTCTTCGCACAATGGTCACTCATTTCAGAAACTAGGATCTCTCAATATTTTGTGAGCACTACCCACTTTCTTATCTAAAATTTAAATGGGGCAAAAAAAATCCCCTCAAACGAAATGTCTAAGCTTTTTTCCGATGACTCTACCTAAAACTTCCTCATGAGATTTTTTGAAATAGATCCATATAGGACGCCAAAGAATTCAACCCGCTCAAAAAAACAGATTTGGTGAATCTCAACTAAGCCCATCTCATACAAAATACTCGTAAAAATCAAATCAAAATTTTTCACCTCATTTTCAAGATGACAATGATTCCCATTTGGGGTAGTGAACATAACTTGTTGAAGTCGTTTCGTTTTTAAAATTATCACGGAGTAATGCGATGCATCAATGGAAGAATCCATTCCAAAAAATGGTGTTTTTTTTAAATACTGTCAATTTTTTAGTGGCAATTTTACTTTTTGCTCATTTTGGTCATACAGAAGAACTAGCTGAAGCAGATAAAACCACGCAAACACAAGAATTTTCATCAGAAGAAACTCCCAAGGAAACTGCATCACAAGAAACGCCTGAACAAAAACCAGCAACTACTGTCAACCTAGAGACAAATCCATCTCTCAAACTCGCACCTTATGGTTTTGTAAAAGCAAACTACTTAGGAAGCAACCATTCTCTAGATAGTTTTGGAAATACCAATTTATCCGCTCCTACAACAGTTCATCCGAATACAGACTTTGAGCCCAATCATTATCAGTCTTCTATGCAAGTACAGCAATCAAGATTGGGCTTATGGCTAGAAACCAATAGCAAAATCAAAGCGCAAACAGAAATAGATTTTTTTAATGCACAGCTTGCTTCCGGCACCACCGGTGCTCATCCAAGACTAAGAATCGCTAAAATCGTTTATAAACCCAATGAAACCTATGAACTGATCGTAGGTCAAGACTGGGATATCATTAATCAATTAAATCCTTTCACCTATAATATCATCGGTCAAAATTTTAACTCAGGTGACGCTGGATTCATGAGACAACAAGTAAAATTAAAAACCTATCTCAATGAAAAAGTGACTTTAACTTTTTCAGTAGGAATGGCAATGAAAAATGAGACCATCATTAATTCTAGCGCAGAATTAAACAATATTCCCACCTTTGCTTTTGCTCTAAGATACACGCAAGATAACCAATCTTACGCTGGATTAGCTGCTATTGGCACAAAAATACGCATAGCCTCTCCCTCCGCTTATCATCACCAACCTGCTTATGGATTCTTCCTCTATGAGGATTTAAAGCTAGATGCATTTACTGAGATCTTAAGTCAAATTTTTTACGGGAAAAACTTGTCGAATATAGGTACCTTAAGCTTGGGTCAAGGCACTTACCGGTCCGATGTTGAGGAGTGGGGTGGATTTGTCAGCGCGAACTTTGCACTAAAAAAGTGCATTTCTCTTTTTGGAGGCTTTGGTTTAGATCAAATTGCAAACGCACAAGGAAGCACTATTTATACTTACAGCACTCCGCTTAATATCACTGGAAACAAAAAAGCAACATTAGGCATCAAAGATCAAGTGAGTCAGGCTCTTACTTTTTACTTAGAAGCTAATCAATTTTGGACGTCCTTTGTTTCGACGGCAAATGCAAACTACGGACAAAAATCAAGAGCCCAAGCCATGCTTCTTGAGCTGGGAGCTATCATCAATTTTTAGGAAAAAAATATGCTCAAAGATTTTAAAGTCAATACTCTTTCTGGTTTTATTGTTTTTTTGATGGCCTTACCCCTTTGTTTAGGCATTGCCTCAGCAAGCGAATTTCCCCCTGTAGCAGGATTGATCACAGCCATCACAGGAGGCATTTTTTCTAGTTGGCTAGGAAGCGCACGTCTCACCATTAAAGGACCTGCCGCAGGACTCATTGTCATTGGACTTGCAGCCGTTCAAAACCTGGGTCAAGGCGATCTGACGCTAGGGTACAAAAGAACGCTAGCTTGCGGAGTCATGGTAGGAGTACTTCAAATACTATCAGCTTGGTTGGGTTTTGCAAATATTGTCGCATTCGTACCTTTTTCTGTGGTTCATGGTATTTTATCTGCCATCGGCATCATCATTATTTTAAAACAAGTCCCTATCCTATTAGGTGAACCTTATTTCCGATCAGATGCACTTCATTTTTTCGAAAAAATTCCTCAACTAGTAAAAAACATTGTTCCAGAAGAAGCAATCATTGGATTCACAGGACTTGCTCTTTTGATGGCTTTTAGATTTTTTGCTCAAGAAAAAATTAAAAGATTTCCCGTTCAAATTGCTGTCTTACTCGTAGGTATGTGCATAGCTGTTTTTGACGGCTTAAATCCTCTGATCAATCAAAATTTATCTCAATTTTTTGTCGTTATTTCTTCACAACCTTTAGATGCGATTTCTTTTCCAAATTTTCAAAATATTTTTGATCTTTCATTTTTAAAATATACGCTTTTTTTATTTTTAGTATGTTCAATTGAATCAATAGTGACCGTTAATGCTATTAATTTATTAGACACTCAAAACAAAAACTCTAATTTAAATTACGATTTGTTTTCAGTGGGCCTTGGTAATATCATTGCTTGTTGTTTGGGTGGATTGCCTATGATTTCTGAGATTGTACGAAGTCAGGCAAATATTGACAATGGCGCTACTCATCAAACAGCAAATTTCATGCATGGATTTTTCATGTTGGCATCTCTTTTTTTATGCACTAATTTTTTAAACAGAATTCCTCTTGCCTGTCTTGCTTCTATGCTGATTTATACGGGAGCAAGACTTGCTTCCTGGAAACAATTTCAAGACGCTTATCATCTTGGAAAAAGTTATTTTTTCATTTTTATAAGCACTCTTTTATGCACTGTTTTTGTTGATCTTTTAGTAGGCTTATTGGTAGGCATACTTTTAGAATACAGTATTCGTTTATTTAATAAAAAATTGCTTCTAAAATCAAAATGCCATGGATAAAAATTTTTGTTTAAAAGAAAGTCTTGAAAGCATCAAGCATTTGCTTCCGAAACAATTCCCTATTAAAGATTTTGTTCATCACAATACACTTCATGCATTCGAAAACTTACCTTTTGAAGCAGCACTCTTAGAAGCCTCAAGCATTTTTGACGCTTCTGCTTATCTCAATTTAAATAAATATCGAAGTATTTTTGAATCAAAAAAAATTGATGCGACTTTTTTAGAGGCTTCTATTCAAGAAACCTTTTCTAAGTCTTTTCTTTCCGGTACTTATTTTCATAAAAATGGACTATTTTTAGTGCATTTTTTTCTGAAAAATTATCAAGAAATATCCGATTTCAAATCGTTCTATGCCAATTACGTTCCCAAAAAAATGACCACTCGTGAATTAGGAAAATTTTTTTTTAAGATCAACCAGCTATTGCCAAAGCATGTTTCAAAAAAAAAATTCCCAAGAATGCGCTTGATCAAACAAAAAAAAATTGATCTCAACAAAATAAATCGTATTTTTATTAAACTTCTGAGTCATTATTTAGATCAAGGCATTTCTGAATGGGAATTTCCCTCAGCAGAAAAAGGTTTTTATCAAGGATTTTTATCACTACTAGAAAATAATATAGTCTCTTTAGCGATATTTGTTCAAAGTGAAGATCTTACGATTTTAAGAACCATGAATCCAGAAAAAGCCATTTATTATTATTTAGATAAACTCTGTTCCGAAGATTCTGAAAAAAAAGACTACATTCAAGAAACGCTATTTGCTCATATAGGTTGGTCGGGCATGGTTTCTGTCATTGAAGATCAGCCTCATTGCCTTCGAAAAAAAAGACCTATTAGTTTAATGGAAATTTTAGCTGTCAAACTTTTTTTAGAATACGAACTCATGGCACATACAACGCCTTCTTCTGAAGTTGCTTTAACGGTTTTTTCAGAAAAAAATCGAAGTTTTGGATCCATGGTTGCTCATCACAAAAGAAAATCTCATATTGCATCTTTAACCAGTTTATTCATGCAATTAGAAATTGATATGAATATTTTTTCAGAAAGATCTAAAAAAAATATTTCTTTTTTAGAGCAAGTTTCAGTTTTAAAACTTCAAGAAGTATTTCATAAAGCTTTAGAAAAAGCACAGTACCACTCGTTTCTTGCCCAATTACAGCATAACGCAAAAAGAAATCATGATCAAAGAAACCCAAAAACTCAACCCATCACAGCTATTTTTTGCATTGATGATCGAGAAGCTTCTTTAAGAACCTATTTAGAAGAAGATCCCATGATACAAACTCAAGGTGTTCCCGGTTTTTTTGGAATTGATTTTTTATTCCAATCAAGTCAAGCTCCTCATCCAGAAAAACTTTGCCCCGTTACTGTGATCCCTCAACATATTGTCAGAGAAATCCATGAAGAAACTTCTTTTTTTTTGAAAAATTTAAAAAACTTTTTTCATGCGGGTATGAATTCTTTTTTGTTAGGATGGATCTTTTTACCTCTATCTGCTCCTTGGATTTTCTTAAAAATTTTAATGAGAATGTTTCTACCAACAACTTATGCCTCTTTTCATAAAAGATCTTTTGTCCTTAAGAACTCTCGATTAAAATTCATTCGAGAAGGAGATTCAGAAACGCTTCCTAAGAAAGGATACACTTTTGAAGAAATGGCAGAACGGGTTTCAGAACTGATCAAAATAGTAGGTATGGAAAAACTAAGCCCACTCATCGTCATCATGGGTCACGAATCATCAAGCATCAATAATCCTCATTTTGCAGCGTACGATTGTGGCGCTTGTTCTGGTCGATCTGGAGGCGCTAACGCTAAAACTTTTGCACTGATGGCAAATCATCCCCAAGTTCGAGCAATGTTACCCTTGCCAGAAGATGTTTTTTTTATCGGAGCACTTCACAATACCGCAGAGGATACTTTAACCTTTTTCGATGAAAAAACCATCCCCCCCAGTCATCAAACTTTATTCAACACATTCAAATCATCCGCAAATCGCGCTTTAATCAAAAACGCTAAAGAAAGAAGCAGAAGATTTGAACTAATACCTTTAAATACAAGTCTTAAAAAAGCTCATGAAGAAGTCATTCTACGTGCTTGTAGCCTTTTTGAACCAAGACCCGAATACAACCATGCAACCCATAGTTTTTGTATCGTAGGAAGAAGGTATTTAACTCATCAATTTTTTACCGATCGAAAAGCCTTTTTACAGTCTTACCATCCTGAAACCGATAAAAATCACTTTATTTTAAAAAATATTCTTAATGCGTTTGTACCTGTTTGCACAGGCATTAATTTAGAATATTTTTTCTCGACGATGGACCACGAAGTCTACGGAAGTGGCACCAAACTTTCTCATAATGTTGCATCTTTGCTGGGAGTCATGCACGGAGTGAATGACGATCTAAGAACAGGCCTTCCTCGACAAATGGTAGAAATCCATGATCCCTTACGCTGCCTTTTTATCATCGAAAAAAAACCTGTACAGATTTTAGAACTTTTTCAATCTTTTTTATTCACTCATTACTTCGATCATCGCTGGGCTTTTTTAGCAGCTATTGATCCAGAAAATGCTTCTATCCATTGGTACCATCAACGTCAATTTCTTCCTTTATTTCTGAATAATGAAAAATTTGAAATCTCAAAACTTGATGATTTTATTAAGGAAAGTCGCGAAGATTTAAAATTCGGACTCATTCAGCAGGAGTTATGATGAGCGAAATTTTATTAAGTGTGTTTTTTAGCCTAGTCATCCTGACGGTTCTGATTCAAGCTTTAGGTACCATTTTTTTGTTTCCAGAAAAACGACAGATTCGCCTTTTTTTATTGGGTCTTTTGAATCAATCTCTGCTTTTGTTGAGCATCACTTTCTATTTTTTCTGGAACCATTGTTCAGTCATGCATACCAGAGATATTACTCTTTTTAAAAGTCCCCATTATGATTTTATTTTTTCTCTTCAATTGGATAGTATCTCACTTACCATGATGTGGTTAACGTGCTTTTTTGTCAATATCATTGCTTTTTTTGCAAGAAGATATATGCACCGCGAACCAGGCGTTCAGAGATTTTTTCTTTTGATTTCTTTTTTTGTATTAGGCATGTACCTTACTTTACTCTCTCCTACCTTATCCCTTTTATTCACAGGTTGGGAAATCGTAGGCATTTCTTCTTATTTACTCATCGCATTTTACTGGGAAAGAGAAAAAGCTGTTTTTAATGCAGAATATATTTATTGGATTTATCAGATATCTGATCTAGGATTTCTCCAAGGGGCTTTTTTTGCACACATATCCTCTCTTCATACTTTTGGAGCATGGTGCACAGGCATTCTCATACTGCTGACAGCTTTTGGCAAATCAGCTCAATTTCCATTTTTAACTTGGCTACCCAAAGCTTTAGAAGGACCAACACCTTCGAGTGCCCTTTTTTACGGAGCACTTTCCATTCATTTAGGGCCTTATCTTCTGCTCAGAACAGAACCCGTATGGCGTACGATCCATGGATTCTCTTTATTATTAGGCATACTAGGTGCTTTCAGTGGAATACTTGCTTATCTTTTAAGTCTTTCTCGAAGCACCATCAAAGGAAAAATTGCTTATCAAGGCTCCTCACAAATTGGAATCATCATCCTTGAAATTGCTTTAGGCTTTCCAACATGGGCCTTGTTCCATACGGTAGCACACGCTCTTTATCGCGGCTACCAACTGCTAGAAGCTCCTTCTATTATTGTCAATGAATTACAATTACAAAAATTCAAAATAAAATCACGATGGTTTTTTTCCTGGACCGAAACTTTACCTAAAAAATGGATCAAACCTCTTTATCTATTCGTTTTAAATGAAACTTGTATTGATCTTTTTTTTTCCTACATGATTCAATCTTTTTCTAAAAGAAAAGTTTTTTACCAATTATCTTTTTTAACAGGTTTCGTCTATTTTATTTTTCAATCAGAAAGCTTTTCCCTGAGAATCATTTGTACTTTAGTCAGTTTCATGCTGCTTTGCTCTGTCTTATCTCTTCATTTACAAGCGATAGGACCTTTTACCATTCTTTTTTTGGTCTATTTAAGTCAGGTTTTTGGAATGGCCGCAACACTAGTTCTGCATCCCCAATGCTCTCAACAGATAATCGCTTGTTTTTTCACCTTTACAGGAAGCTTTTTGCTTGCTTGGACAGCATTATCTCTGTGCTTTTCCGGAAGAGCCTGGGGGAATCTCTTTCGATGGCATGGCTTAATGCGTTACTACCCATTAACAGGTGCTCTTTTTTTTCTCGGAGCTTTAGGTCTGACTGGATCCCCTCTTGCTTTTACTTTTATTGCGGAAGATTTTATGATGGTCCACCTCGTACCTTGCAATGCGATGGCTGCAACTTTAGCCTGTTTAGCCTATATCCTCAATGGGGCCAGCATGATTCGACTTTTTGGATTTCTTTTTTTATGCACAAAACCACAGGTATTCCATGATCCCCTCAGAGACCATGCTTTAACCTACTTCCAAGCCGCCTGCTTACTGAGCGCTTTCTTGATCACACAAAGCATCCCCTACTTAAGCTGGTGAACTTAGGTGCCTAAATAAGTGACTAATCGATACGTACACAAAAAAGCAAAGGCAATACTGGGAACAGCTACCACTACCATGATCAAAGCTAAAAAAACATTTCTCAAATACATAGGACCTCAAAGTTACGCTAACTTAAAAGTTAAAAAACCTCAAGTGCCTCCCTTAGGTTTCAATTGATTTCTCAATTGAGCTAAGTTTCCAAAAGGATTGTTAAATGCTTCTTTAGGTTTTCTCATAGAACTAGAGGCGGGTTTAATCGGACTCGTTTGAGATATCGGTTTGATCGGGCTATGCGTCATTTTAGGACTTAATTTCTGAGGCTTGGGTTTTTCGACAGTATTACGCATCGAAAGAGAAATTTGATTTTTTTCTAAATGCGCCTCAAGAACCCTTACTTGAACCTGATCCCCCGGCTGTACCCTCTCTCGTGGATCCTTAATGAATTTTTCCCCAAGCTGGGAAATATGGACCAGCCCATCTTGATGCACGCCTATATCTACAAAGGCTCCAAAATTAGTCACATTCGTGACAATGCCCGGACAAATCATCCCCACCTTTAAATCCTGAATCGTTTGAATATCCGATCGAAACTGAAAATAACTAAAAGATGCTCGAGGATCACGACCCGGTTTTTCCAGTTCTTGAAGAATATCCTCGTAAGTAAAAGCCCCCCATTCCTGCTTAAGCCTCTCTTGAAGTGCTTTTTCTTTCAGAAATGCAACCCCCCCTCCAATCAAATCCTTCACTTCTTTTTGCATGGACTCAGCCATCGATTCTAATTGCGAATAATGTTCCGGATGAACCGCCGTATTATCTAAAGGATGATCCCCATCAGGAATCCTTAAAAATCCCGCCGCTTGCTCAAAAACTTTTTTACTCAATCGAGGCACCTTAAGAAGGTCCTGACGGGATCGAAATAAACCATTTTTCACACGGTATTCCACCAAAGACCGAGCAAGTGCAGGACCGATTCCAGAAACATAAGAAAGCAAATGGTAAGAAGCAGTATTTAAATTCACCCCCACCTGATTCACACAAGATTCTACCAAAAAAGTTAAATTTCGCTTGAGTGCATGAGCAGATATGTCGTGCTGGTACTGACCCACTCCAATACTCTTAGGATCAATTTTAACCAATTCTGCCAACGGATCCTGAAGACGTCTGGCAATAGAAATAGCCCCACGAACAGTCAAATCAAGATCAGGAAACTCCTCTCTGGCCGTTTCACTCGCACTATAAACGCTTGCTCCAGACTCACTGACCATCACCACAGGAATACTTAAATCAGCAGCTTTCAAGATCGTACGCATCCAAGTCTCTGTCTCGCGACCCGCCGTCCCATTGCCTACCGCTACCGCAGCAATGCCACCGGTACGAATCACTTCCGCCAAAAGTGTTGCTGCCTTTGCTTGCGTCTCTTCAGAATTTAAATGAATCACAGCACTTGCCACATAATCACCTAAATGATTGACTACAGCAAGCTTGCATCCTGTTCGAATCCCCGGATCTACTCCTAAAACAGCTTTCGAACCAAAAGGAGAAGCAAGCAAAAGCTTTCTCGCATTTTCGACAAAAACTTCAATAGCTGCTCCATCCGCCACTTTTTTAAGCGATTGATGGACCTCATTTTCGATACTTAAAAACACATGGGCCTGATACGCAAGCTTGGCTGCCTGCAATAACACCTGAGTTCCAGGAGCATCCATGACCGTACAAGCCTCTGATTCAAAAGCCGCAAGAAGTTGCTCAAACCGAGGATCCTCACTAGGACCCTCTAAATGAAGCATGAGCTCTTCTTCCGTCCACCCTCGTTTCATAGCTAAGTAGCGATGAGAATTCTCAGGTTTCAAAAGCGAAAGTACAGACTCAGTAAAAGAAAAATAACGCTCAAATTTACTTGGATTTTTTGCTTTTTTAGCCTTTTCACTACGAAGTAACCCTTTGTCAAAAAACTCAGTTCTGACTTTTTGTCTTAAAGCTTGATTTTCTGAAAGTCTCTCAACCAAAATATCTCTCGCCCCATCGATCGCTGCGGATACATCCTGAATACCTTTAGCTTCGTCACGAAAGGTAAATGCCCAAAGCTCCAAAGTCTGTCCAGGCTGTGGAACCTCTAAACCATGACCACAGTTCCAAATCCAATCCGCAAGAGGCTCTAACCCTGCTTCCTTGGCTAAAGTTGCCTTCGTTTTTCGTTTTTGCTTATAAGGCAAATACAGATCCTCTAAGATTTGCATTTCAAACGTTGTCAGAATTTTTTCTTTCAATTCTGTAGTCAATTTTTTTTGATGCTCAATTTCCCCTAAAATAAATTTTTGTCGTTTAATTACCTGCTGCCATTCCTCCTGAGCATCGATGACCGAACGAATCGCCACTTCATCCAATCCACCTGTATGCTCCTTACGGTAGCGCGCAATAAATGGAACAGTAGACCCCTCTTCAGAAAGTTGAAGTACCGCACGAGCAGACGCGATCAGTATTTCAGGATGAGCTGCATGAAACCAATTCTCAAAAGTCACCAAAAACCTCCCAAAAAAAATCCACAATCGAAACCAGCATATTATAGAACAACTTTTTTGAAGGAGCGAGTTAGATCTTGATCAAAAATCAAAAAAACCATACTGTTTCCATGTGAGTTTAACTGTTCAACAATTATCTCGGTGGATTGATGCTGCGCAAGGTCGCATCAAGTGTGACCTCATCCTAAAAAATGCAACTTTTTTAGATGTTTTTTCTTGCACCTGGAAAAAAGGAGAGCTTGCTATTTTAGATGGCGTATTCGTGGGGTTCGAGCCGGGACTACAAGCTTCCCAAATTTACAACGCCCAAAATCGATGGATTGTCCCTGGCTGGATTGATGCTCATGTGCATATTGAAAGCTCGATGATGACTCCTGAGAACTTTGAACAAGCGGTCTTAAGAAGGGGCACCACCACCGCTATCTGTGATCCTCATGAACTTGCTAATGTCTCAGGAAAAGAAGGTATTGCCTATTTTTTAGAAGCAGCCTCTGAACTTAACTTGAATTTACAAGTGATGTTAAGCTCTTGTGTTCCATCCACCCAGATGGAAACGAATGGCTCCGGAGAAATATCCTCAAAAGATCTGGCTTTATTGCAAAACCATCCTCACGCACTGGGATTAGCAGAAATGATGAATGTACCTGGAGTCCTGCAGAGCGATCCAGAAGTCCTGAAAAAACTTGTACAATTTAGTGCACGTCCTATCGATGGGCATTGTCCATGCGTAAGCGGCAAGAAACTTGCGGCTTACACCTTATCGGGAATTTCCAGTTGTCACGAATCTTCTGAGTTATCAGAAGCTTCAGAGAAACTCTCTCAGGGAATGGCTATTTGGATACGAGAAGGAAGTGTTGCCAAAGATTTAAAGAGACTCATGCCCTTGCTGCGTTTAGAAACTACCGGAAGCATAGGCTTTTGCACAGATGATCGCAATGCCTTGGACATCTTAACTGAAGGGCATATTGATCACTTAGTTCGAACGTCTCTGCTCGCAGGAATCCCTGCAGAATGGGTTTTTCGAAGCGCTTCATGGACCCCTGCCCAGCACTATGGTTTGCACCGAGGATTCCGCCGAATCGGAGCTTTAGCTCCTGGATATACAGCAGATTGCGTTGTTTTAAATGATCTTTCTACCTGTGAAATTGCAGAGGTTTTTAAATCAGGTCAATCTGCCTCAAACCTCGAAACTCCTTCATTAAAAGATCAAGCAAAATGTTTTGAAAACTCTGTCCATATCGCAATTCCTGAAGTTCAAGATTTACAAGGACCTCAAGGATTAGTGCATACCATTGGCGTTTTAGAGGGAAAGATCCTCACTGAACACCGTATTCGAAAAAGCCAAGATCCTGGTATTGCACATTTGAGCGTTTTAGAAAGACATGGCCATGGCTTTCCTCCGAGCAATGGGTACGTAGAAGGATTTGGGCTCGAACTCAACGGTGCTATTGCCTCAAGTGTCGGTCATGACAGCCACAATCTGATTGCAGTGGGAAGCAATCCTTCGGATATGCGAGTCGCTTTTAGCTGCTTAGCCAAGATGGGGGGAGGGTTCTGCGTGGTTCAAAAAGGAGTCGTACTTGCAGAGCTAGCGCTTCCTATCGGAGGTTTGATGTCTCACCAAGCTTCCTCGGCACTTGCCCATTGCCTTCGTCGTTTAAAAGTAGCAAGTCTTCAGATCCGCTGTGTCCTTCGAGAACCTTTTTTACAACTTGCTTTTTTAAGTCTCCCGGTCATCCCTTCTTTGAAACTGACAGATCGTGGACTCGTTGACGTAGAAAAATTTCAATTCATCAATGTTCAAGCCTGATTGCCCTTTCGTAAAATCTTTGCTATAAAGCGCCAAAGACTTGAAGTCATCGGAGAGATGGCCGAGTGGTCGAAGGCACTCCCTTGCTAAGGGAGCAGCGGGTAAAACCGCTCAAGAGTTCGAATCTCTTTCTCTCCGCCAATCACCATTTCCCTTCATTTCACCGAAATCCTTGAATGGGTTTTACAATTTCATATCGCACACTTACACCATCTAAACTTCAGTTCGGAGAACAGACTTTCTAGTGTCCAGACCACAAAAAAATCTTTTTCGACAATCGAAAAATGAAGCTTATTCATTCACAACTTCTTCAAGATTCAAAAAGATGGCACACCCACTGCGACGCGTATTTAGAAGTCCCCTCTCAATCCTCCTTCGTTGTGTCTTTGAGAAATTGAATGAGTCAAGCACGCACTTTTGCCTAAACTGTGCAGCGCTTGGATGGCAAGGCCCGACTTTTTTTCCTACGGGGAAATCCGTAGCCGTCAGAAATGGAATTTCGAGCTTTCCAACGATGAGCTTTTGCGATGGTCCGTTAGTCCTTGAGAATGACGAGTTTTGACTTAACGCATTATAGAATCGAGAATGAAGATAAGTTAAAAAAATTTAATTTTAGTGAATCTTAATATCTGATTCTTGAGCATCTAAATTATCTTTTTAACATGACAATAACCTACACGAGAAAAAATGACGAAGAATGAAAAGGGCTCTTTTATAACTAAAAAAAGAGCTATCCCTTGGATTTGTTATTATCCGTTTTAAAAAATATAAAATTCAGCTAAGCAGCAAATTTTATTCTATAAAATCAATTTAATTCAATTTTTTCCTTCAGGAATTTCTTGAAGTTTGAGTCAGCAGAGGAATCTTTGAGAAATTCAGGAAGAGAATAACGCAAAGCGGTAGCTGTTACCTGTTCGGAGGGACTGATATCACTCGAGTTTCAAGTTTTTCAAAAATATTATTATTATTGGAATAATTAAGCATAAGCGGGTTCTAGATTTTCAGTCCTCTTTTTATAAGACCGAGTTCGTTTAACTTTTGGCATTTCTCTT
>TBL_comb47_HYPODRAFT_10002309_pt1 | contig 23676 bp, 23 predicted proteins | sample TroBogypolimnion_40_FD_10682 | JGI IMG/M metagenome (IMG submission 10682)
ACCGTCGAAGAGTGAAAAGTTACCGTCGAAGAGTGAAAAGTTACCATTGAAGAGTGAAAAGTTACCGTCGAAGAGTGAAAAGTTACCATTGAAGAGTGTAAAGTAACCATTGAAGAGTGTAAAGTAACCTTTGAAGAGTGAAAAGTAACCATTGAAGAGTGAAAAGTAACCATTGAAGAGTGAAAAGTAACCATTGAAGAGTGAAAAGTAACCATTGAAGAGTGAAAAGTAACCATTGAAGAGTGAAAAGTAACCATTGAAGAGTGAAAAGTAACCGTTGAAGAGTGAAAAGTAACCGTTGAAGAGTGAAAAGTAACCTTCTGAAAGCATTGCATGACCAAAGTATAATAAAAAATTGCCGGAGGAAATTCGAGTAATTCTTCCTGATTTGTAAACCATCAGATAACGGATCAGTGCAGCTAAATTTGTGCAATTCGTCTTAATTTTTATAATTCATATTAAATGAAAGTTTTAATCCTTGCCGGCGGTCTTGGCTCCCGCCTTTCAGAAGAGACCACCCTTAAACCAAAACCAATGGTTGAAATTGGTGGAAAGCCTATCCTATGGCATATCATGAAAATATATTCCCATTATGGATTCAATGAATTCATTATTCTATGCGGTTATAAGGGATATATGATCAAGGAGTATTTTTCCAACTATTACAGACACTTGTCAGATATGACAGTGGACATGACCAATAATACAATAACCCATCATGCCAATCATGCTGAACCCTGGAAAGTAACCCTCGTGGATACTGGCCTCGATTCCATGACCGGCCGAAGGATTAAGAAAGTCCGGGATTATGTCGGAAATGAACCATTTATGCTTACTTATGGCGATGGAGTTGGTGACATTAATATTCCCGAATTGGTCAAATACCATCAGTTACATGGCAAGGCAATCACGATGACTTCCGTTCAACCTGAAGGACGATATGGTTCATTGATTTTAAATGAAAATGAACAGGTTACCTCCTTCCAGGAAAAACCTAAGGGAGATGGTGCATGGATCAATGCAGGATACTTTGTATGTCAGCCCGAAGTGTTTGACTATATTCCCGATGGCGACCAGGTGATCTTTGAACGGGAGCCACTCGAAGGATTAGCCCGCGATGGTCAGCTCCATGCCTTCAAACACGAGGGATTCTGGAAACCCATGGACACCCAGCGCGATAAGGGCCAGCTGGAAGAGCTGATTGAGAAGAACAAAGCGCCGTGGATTAAGTGGTAAAAAAATCAAAACCACAAAGTTTATCAAAGTTAAACACTAAGTTTCGCAAAGAAAACTTAGTGAAACTTCATAAAATCTTCATGTAACTTTATGGTATAAAAATGAATTATGAAACATCTTTTCAACAGCATTTATAAAAACAGAAAAGTACTAATTACAGGCCATACTGGGTTTAAAGGTTCATGGTTATGTCTGATGCTGCATAAACTGGGAGCGGATGTTTATGGTTATGCACTCGATCCGCCAACGAATCCAAGTCTTTTTGAAGGAGCTAAGGTTGCAGAATTAATGACCTCCTTTATCGGCGATATCCGCGACTTACCGAATTTACAAAAGGTAATGCAGCAGGTTCAACCCGAAATTGTAATTCATATGGCTGCACAACCTCTGGTCAGGGAGTCCTATAAAATACCTGTTGAAACCTATTCCATCAATGTAATGGGAACCGTTCACCTATTGGAAGCCTGCCGGAATACCAAAAGTGTCAAGGCGATTGTGAATGTTACCACGGATAAATGTTATGAGAATAAGGAATGGCATTGGGGTTACCGCGAGAATGAACCCATGGGTGGTTATGATCCCTACTCAAACAGTAAAGGATGTTCTGAACTGGTAACATCTTCATACAGGAACTCCTATTTTAATCCTGCAAAATACGCGGAGCATGGCGTTGCTTTAGCTTCGGGAAGAGCCGGGAACGTTATTGGCGGCGGAGATTGGGCGGATGACCGGTTAATCCCAGATTTTATCCGTGCAATTTCCAATGGTCAGGAAGTTCAAATCCGGAGTCCATATGCAATCCGGCCATGGCAGCATGTTCTGGAACCATTAACAGGATATTTAACCCTTGCAGCTAAACTTTTTACCGAAGGTCCCGGATATGCCCAAGGGTGGAACTTTGGTCCCGATGATCGGGATGCCAGAAATGTGGAGTGGATCACCAAAACCATTTGTGAACTCTGGGGTGATGGGGCCTCATTCAGCATCGATACCAACCCACAGCCGCATGAAGCCAATTATCTTAAGCTGGACTGCTCAAAAGCAAAATCTGAACTTGGCTGGATTCCTAAATGGGATATCGAAACAACCTTAAAAAGTATTGTGGATTGGAATAAATCCTTTCTCTTAAATGAAAACATGCGTGAAGTAACTCAAGTCCAAATTGATAGCTATTTCTTGTAATTCGTTCAAATTCGTGAAATTCGTAATTTATTGAAATTCGTCTAAATTCGTGTCATCCGTATTCCTCCAAACGGATGTGGATAAAAAATTGACTTCCGTGTAAACCCAATTTTTAGAAAAAGTATACCTTCGAGAATAAAACAACAAAAATCGACCGATGATAAGGACACTAAAATATATCGTTCAAAAAGAAGGTAAGAACTATGTTTCTCAATGCCTAAATGTTGAAGTATCAAGTTTTGGAAATACGGTACAAGAAACAATAGACAATTTGAATGAAGCTTTTCAGCTTTATTTCGAAGACAAAGAACCATCAAAAATATCATAAAGAAGGGTTTACAGTTATCGTACCAATACCAAGAAAAGAAATTCCGATGGGGACATTCCGTTCAATTGTGCGTCAAGCGGGTCTTTCTGTTAACGACTTCTTTGAAAGAAAATGAAATATTGAAACAAAACTCAGGTCCATTGTTGATTGGAACAAGGCTTTTATTTCCGGTTATAATATCAGGGCAGTCAATGAAATTCAAATAGAACAATACTTTAAAAAATAGAAGGATCACAACTCGGCCCTGCCTGACCCTGCCAGTCCCTGCCTGCTCCGAGCATCGGGGAGCATCGGGGATCCTTCGGGAAAGTCACACAAAGTACACACTAAGAAACACTATGAAATTAACCTTGTGATCCGCCAGCAAGTGGATCGTTTTAAACTTTGTGAAACTGTGTGCAACCCAATTCGTATAATTCGTCCGTCTGACAGACTCGTGCAATTGGTATTTCCCCCAATGGAATACCGAAACCTCTTTAAAAAGCATTGTGGATTGGAAAAAATCTGTTAAAGATAAGGCAAATATTTAGAGTAATTTGTAATTCACAGATATAGTATTTTATAACATTTTGGAGTAAAGATGAAGTATTCTATAATTGGCTCGAATGGCTTTTTAGCTACAGCATTAACTGAATTCTGTAACAATCAGAAATTCAGTGTGGATCTATATGGTCTTGAGCAACCTAAAGGAGTGAAATTTAATAACTTTTATGAAGTTAACCTGACAAATGAAGATATCGACTATAAGTTAATTTGTGAATCTGATGTTATTATTTATGCCGCTGGAGCAGGTATTCAATCCAACCTTAAAGAAATCCCGGATTTGATTTATCAACTGAACGTTTCTGTTCCAATTCATATATGCAATAGACTAAAACAGTTAGATTACAAAGGTGTCTTTATAACTTTTGGATCGGTATTTGAATTAGGAAAGTCAGATAAAGATAACATGACTACCGAGAAAGAAATTCTCTCCTCAACATTTAAAGCCTCGAATGATTATACGATTTCAAAAAGATTATTAACGCGCTTTATTGCTGATTATCAACCAGAATTTATTCATTGGCACTTTTTCATACCAACAATTTATGGTGAACATGAGAATCCATTTAGACTGATTCCATATACAATTAATGCTATTAAAAGTAAGCAAAAGTTGAATTTTACCTCAGGTGATCAAGTACGACAGTATGTTTATATTAACGATGTAACTGAAATAATATATAAGGCGCTTCAGGTTAAACTACCAACAGGGTTATACAATATTGCAAGTTCTGAAATTTATACAGTTAAAGAAATTGTTACCCTAATTCACGGGGCATTTGGGTTGGAAGTACCGGATGATTGTTTTGGAACAGCCCAACGAACTGATGCAGGGTTGAAATATTTAGCATTAAATGGGAAAAAGCTTGAGCAAATTATACAATTTAAACCACTAACAAAATTAGTAGACATTATAGGAAAATATTAATTATGATACTTCAAAATAAAATAATACGGTACCAACGCAGCTTAATTACTGATGATAGGGGTTGGTTTATAAAAACTCTAACAGGTAAAGAAGATCAACTGCCAAACCACACAGGGGAAATTTATTTTACAAAGTGTGAGCCAGGATTTACCCGGGGGGGCCATTATCATCCCAAAGCTTTGGAATGGTTTACTATTATTGAAGGTGAAGCGGTATTAAATCTTAAGGATATAATTACTGATGAACAAATTGAAATTAAACTTTCAGCAAATAATCCGGAGACCATTTTTGTTCCTAATAACATTGCTCATATATTTATTAATGAGAGTGAACAATCATTTCTTTTATGTGCTTACACTAATTTGTGGTATCAACCTGAGGATACCATTCAGTATCTTTTTTAGATTATTTTATTTATGTCTATTAAAAAGAACTTTGCCTATAATTTTGCCTTAACTATTGCAAATTACATATTCCCTTTATTAGTTTTTCCTTATGTTTCAAGGGTTCTGGGTGTTGAAAATATTGGCAAAGTAAACTTTGCCAGCAGTATTGTTGATTATTTTTTAATTTTTTCATGTCTGGGTATAATTCCTGTTGGCATTAGAGAAATTGCTAAAAATAAGGATGATGAACAAAGATTAAATATAACTTTCTCAAATATTTTTACTATTCATTTAGTATTAACCATTATTGTTTCAATAATACTTATAATAAGTGTATTAAGTGTAGCGAAATTTGGGGAGGTAAAAGAGTTGTTATTTGTGGGGTTAATTAAACTTGTATTTACGTTGTTTCTTATCGAGTGGTTTTTTCAAGGGGTTCAGAACTTCAAATTTATAACTACAAGGACAGTCCTAGTTAAGACTATTTATGTATTACTAATTTTTATTTTCGTAAAGGAAAGAAGTGATTATCTAATTTACTTTTTTTTGACGGTTGGGATAATAGGTATAAATGCCGTTATTAACTGGAAGTTTAAAAACAATTTTGTAAAATTCAGGCTTAACATAAATGAGTTTGGCATTTTAATAAAACCAATTTTAGCATTTGGTTGGACTTATTTAATGATTTCATTTGTAACCACATATAATATAATTTACTTAGGTTTTATATCGACAAAAATTGAAGTAGGTAATTACACTACAGCAACAAAACTGATCTTTATTTTTATGGCTGCGTTTGGTGCTTTGACTTTAGTTCTTATACCGCAAATGAGTTTTTGGTTCAAAACAAACAATTTTAATAAAGCAAAAGAAGTATTGTTAAAAGTTTTTGATGTTCTTATGATAATAACAGTGCCAACAATAATATTTGCGAACCTTTATGCTGAAGAAATTATATATTTAATTGCTGGTAATGAATTTGAAGGCGCAATACTCCCATTTCGAATTTTATCAATATTGATTTTCACTATCTGCTTAGAGAGTATATTAAATCAACAGATTTTAATGTGTATAAATAAAAATGCCGCGGTTATTGTTGTGGCAACAACAGCAGCTGCTATTTGTGTTATTCTAAATATTATTTTGGTTCCTAAATATGGATGTGTTGGTTCTTCAATATCTTGGATTATAGCTGATTTTGTTGGTTTGGTATTGGATATAATATATGTTAAAAAATATATTGGATTACAAATCCCATATCTGAAGTTTACCAAATATATATTGTTGTCGATTCCATATTTCTTATTACCCTTTATTATAAAAAAAGAGATATCTAATATTTATATTTCAATGTCTTTATCATTGTTTATTGCTATATCTTATTTTGCTATTTTAAATTTTATAATCGTAAAAAATCAAATTTTAGTAGAAATAAAAAACAAAATGCTTTCATTAATTAAAATAGGTTAGATCATGATTTTATCTTTTTGCATACCAACTTTTAATAGGTGCGATTATTTAATAAAGAATCTAAAAATACTTATAGAACAAATAGTACAAACACAAAAAACTAACCTAGTAGAAATTTGTATTAGTGATAACGCATCTACTGATCGAACTGAAGCCGAAGTATCAAAAATAATAAATAATAACTCTTTGTTGACAATAAAGTATTCAAAGAATAATAAGAATCATGGACCAGATAGAAATTTTGTACACGTAATGAAGATGGCAACTGGTGAATATTCCATTCTTTGGGGTGATGATGATTTTTTACGTGAAGGAGGTCTAAACAGAATTTTTTATTTAGTAAACTATGGGAAGAACAATGGTATAAATATTATGACTTCAAGTACTTCTATAATAGATTCTCAAGGAAAACCATTGTTTATTAAGAATTTTTTGCGAAATGATATCAAAGAATACATTGTAGACTTTTCGAATCCAACAGAATCAAAAGCATATTTTTTTTTACTTAAAGATATGGGGGGTATGCTAAGTTTTATATCAGATGTAATTTATAAAACTAGTATTATTTATGAAATACCTTTCGATGATCGTTTTTTGGGCACCCATTATGCTTTTTTGTGTTTTTGGTGGGGATATTTGGCTAAGGGGAACAAACTATATTATAATTCTGAGCCATTTCTTGATGAAACATACCAGTATCAGTCTGCCTATGGGTTTGGAGTCGATCGATTAATGGTTGATTACTCTGGCTATACATTAGTAGCCGATATAGCATTAGCGGGAGGCAAAATAAATCGTGTTGACTTTTTACAAGCATTCCAGGGTCTACATCCCTTATTTTCGTCACGAATCGTATTGCTTGCAGAACAAACGCGCTATAATGAAAGAATATTACCAAAATTAAAAGAATGCGGTGTTGAAGATAATGAGCTAAAATCACTCTATGATAGTGTCTCAATATCTTATATTTGTAAGAACATATTATATAAAATATTGCCAGAAAGCATTATTTTATATATGAAAAAACATAAAAAAAGATGATTGTTGATCTGTTAGATTTTATTTTGCTGTTGATAGCAATTATAAAATATTTCCAAAAGCGTTATGTAGCTCCTTTGGTGATTTTTGCTTTCTTTGTAACTAACGGGTTTATTATTTCCTTTGGTGTAAAAGATATCACTGTAAAACATGAGGATTTTGCTCTTTTACAGATGTTAATAACTTCTTTTATAATGTACTTTAAGAATAAACATTTTTTTAACATAAAAAATGACCCTTCGGCAAAAGTCACTTTTATTTTTGTTTTATTTTTCTTATTTGAATTTAGTAGAACTGTAATTAGTGGATTTGATACCTTACAGTATGCATTGCAGGATATAAGGTTTTGGTTTATTCCCTTTTCATATTTTATGTTTAGAATAATTGATGTAGATTCTTTTTTTAAAGCTGGAAAAATAGTATTTGGTTTAACTGTATTATCTTCAGTCTTCTTTATAATTCAATATATTACTCATATCGAATTAATAAATACCTACATTGAAAATCAAACTAATAATTATAGAATGCAAATTGTACCTGCATTTTTGGAATTTTTCATCCTCTATCTCATGTTCAGTACAAGAGCAATTAAATTTAAATATTTGTATATAATATTATTTCTTAGTATTTTGTACATATCCCAAAATAGAACTCCCATTATATCTATTATAATTTTGGGAGGGGTATTTTTAGTTATAAAAGGAAATTTGAAATATATTATTATTGTTTTGGTAGCAGGTTTAATTTCATTTCCGATATTCTCTAAAATGCTTGAAGCAAGATCAGAGGGGCAAACATCACTTTCAGACAAAAATGCTCTCGGAATGATCGAAACAATGAATTATGATGATCTTGGAAAAGAAAGTACTTTCTTTTTCCGGATAGCTATTTTATTAGAAAGGTTTGAATACTTATTAAATCACCCCGATAAGGCACTACTCGGTGTAGGTTCAATTCATGAGGATAGTCCTAACAATACATTTAATTTCTTGACAGGAACGCGTAGAATTGACGATTCTGGTCGCGGTCAATTACATTCTATTGATGTCATGTGGTGCGCTCCACTAATACAATATGGTTTCATTGGCGTTTCATTAATATTATTTGTATTAATTTATTGTATAAAAATATTTTTCAAAAATAGAACTGATTACGTGCAAATGATTTTATTCTTGATTTTTGTAGGGCTAATTCTTCAATCACTAACATCAAATAGTTTACGATTTACTTATAATTTGTTCTTTATGAGTGCTATGTTGGCTTATAATAATAGTTTTAAGAGTCAATTAAAGAATAACATAGCAAACAATCCTAATAAACATTCAATATGATACCTAATATAATCCATTACTGTTGGTTCGGAAAAAATCCAATGCCAGCAAAACAACAAAAATATATAGCTGGATGGAAGAAGTTAATGCCGGACTACACCTTTAAATGTTGGTCTGAAAAAAATATAAATATTCAATCTATTCCTTTTGCCCTGCAGGCTTATGAAGCAAAAAAATTTGCTTTTGTAGCAGATTATACACGAATATATGCATTGTTTCATGAGGGGGGAATTTATATGGATACAGATGTTAAGTTGTTGCAATCATTTGATCAATACCTTAAATCTGGAGTATTTACCTCCTATGAATGTCATACAAGTAGAAAAGATATACCTTCGCTCGCGAGGATCCTTACTGAGGAAGGAGATCGAAAAAATAAGTCTGTTATGGCGAAAGTTCCAGGCAATGGACTTTTGTCTGCTGTAATTGGAGCAGAAAAAGAACATCCTTTTATTAAAGATTGCCTTGATTTTTATAATAATTCTTCATTTCAAGAGGTTTTTGATCGAAATTTTACGATACCAACGGTGTTGGCTTTACATGCTGAAAAATATGGATTAAAGTATATTGATAAAGACCAAAACTTGAGTGGAAATATTAAGATTTATAATTCGGGGGTTTTTTCGGATTATTCCACCTCAACATCTAATTCTATCGCTATACACTATTGCGAAGGGAGTTGGGTTAGTATCTCTATTATTATGAAAATTAAATCTAAATTGCATCACATTAATTGGCTCCGAAATCTGGTAAATTTTGTTTATCCTAAGAAACAAAAATGAATAGAGAAAATAAAACCATTGATTTTGCCAAATTTAATAATCTTTGTATCGGTTGTGGAATTTGCGAATATGTATGTCCTACTGATGCAATTTCATTTTCGAAGTCGAAGGGCTTAAATTTCCCCTTAATTGATAATAATAAATGCATCAATTCAAAGGGATGTAATAAATGCTATATTGTTTGTCCAGGAGTGGAGGTTAGATTTAAAAATATTGCCGCGACTGTTTTTAAAGATTCAGTAATTAAGGATCATGAAATAGGAAATTACCTTAAATGTTTTACAGGATATAGTAATAATTATGAAATAAGATATCATAGTGCTTCGGGTGGAATCTTGTCGGAATTCTTAATTTTTTTATTGGAAAATAACTATATTGATGGCGCTGTTGTTACTGCTTTTGAGCCTACTGATGAATTTTTATTAACGAGTTATATAGCGAAAACCAGAGAGGATATTATTAGAGCCAGAAGTACTAAATATGCTCCTGTAATTTTTAATAAAGTCATTGATGATTTAAAAAAAGATTCAGGAACCAGATTTGTAATTATTGGTATACCATGTCATATTCATGCGTTCAGGAAGTATGAATTAATGGATAAAAAATTTAAAAATAAGATCACAGGTTATTTTGGTCTTTATTGTTGAAGTGGAAGAAATTTCAATTTTACAAATTATGTCTTTACTCAATATGGAATAAGTAAAAACAAGTTAAACTATTGGGCGTATAGAGATGAGGGATGCTTAGGTAGTTTTCACGCAGTTGAGAATGAAAATAATGCTCAAAAGATAACAAAAGTGCCGTATTTGTCATATTATAGTAATTCAAGATCATTTTTTGTGCCAAAACGCTGTTCGTATTGTATTGATCAATGTAATGAATTAGCAGATGTGTCATTTGGTGATATTCACATTAAACCATATAAAGAAGATTTAATAGGGGTTAATTCTTTGATTATTAGAACCGAAAAGTTTTGGGATTTGATTTTAGTGGCTAAAAAGCAAGGTGTTTTGACCCTAAATGAGATCGAAGCAACTATATTAAAATCATCTCAACCTATGATAAAATATAAAAAACAAAGAAATGCAACTGCAATTGAAATTAGCAGTTTCTTTGGATATGCAGTCCCCGAATATGACATCTCTATGTATGACCCTAATAAATTGAAATCGATAATATCCTTTTTTATCACAAGATCTCAACAGTTTATAGGAAACCATAAATCACTCTGGTTTTTGATAAAAATATTAAAGGAAAGACAATATAATAAATAATTATGAAAAAAAAAATCGGATATGTAATTTCCTATGCAGATGGCCATAATAATTATGGTAGTTCACTACAGGCATTTGCATTGCTAAATAAGCTACAAGCCCTTGATTATGAGGTTGAAATTATCAGATATATACCAAATCATTCAATATTTAAAAAGTTATTCTTAATATATAAGACTGTACAATGTTTGGAAACAAAACATAAATTCATGTTGTTGAAAAAGAAAATAAGCTTAAGTTTTAATAAGAAATATAAAGAATATGAAAAGGTCAGAACAAACTCTGTAAATTTATTTAAAGAACAGTACTTAATTCCTAAATTCAGGGTTTATTATGGATATAAGCAACTGAAAGGTAGTTCTTCGCTTTATGATGTAATAATTGTGGGTAGTGATCAGGTCTGGTCACCATTAAGTTTGTATTCAAAATTTACAAATTTACTATTCGTTGATGAACAAGTTCCAAAGATATCGTATGCTTCAAGTTTTGGCGTTTCTGAATTACCAAAAATTCAATTAAAAGAAACATCATTTTATTTGAATCGATTTGATTTTATAAGTACACGGGAAACGTCAGGAAAGAAAATAATTGAATCATTGACAGAAAAAAAAGCTGAAGTTGTTGCGGATCCCACATTACTAATGAGAAGTGAAGAGTGGATCGATTTTATTAAAGATACAAGAATAGATATTTCGGAATCTTATATTTTTTGTTATTTATTAGGGAAAAACAAATTATATAGAGACAGTATTGAAAAACTAAGCAAAAGAACCGGATTAAAAATAGTGGTACTTCGTCATATTGATGAGTTCATTGAATCTGATGAATATTTTGGAGATTACGCATTTTATAATGTTGGCCCAAAAGAGTTTTTAAAATATATACAAAATGCTGAATATGTATGTACGGATTCTTTTCATTGTACAATATTTTCCTTACAATTCGAAAAAAAATTTTTAACATTTTATAGATACAATAGTCATTCTGGTCATTCAAGAAATACCAGGATAGATAGTATTCTTTCAATTGCCAACTTGAAAAATCATATATTTTCCGGTAATATCTTTGAAATTATGAACCCGATCGATTATAGCATTACGAATAAAAAACTAGATATTCTTAGAAATTCATCTCAAGATTTTTTAATTAATAGTTTAAAAAGTTTAATGAAAAATATTTAGCTGACTATAAAAATATTAATTTATATTAATTGAAATGACTAACGCTATTTTCTATTATCGCATATCTCGATGGTTGTATTGTAAAAACGTTCCAATTCTCCCAAAACTTGTACAAGGACTAATTTTTATCTTGTACAATTGTCATATTTCATATAAAGCTTCGATTGGAAAAGGTACATTTCTATTGCATAAAGGGATAGCGACATTAATTCTTGATGGAGTTGTTATTGGAGAAAATACACGTATTGGTATGAATGTACTTATAACAGGAAAAGGTCCTTATAAAGAAGTACCTAAGATAGGTAGTTCTGTATGGATTGGGCCGGGAGTAGTTATTTCAGGACCTGTATTAATAAAAGACAAAGTGGTAATCGCGCCAAATGCTGTCGTGACGAAGAGTGTACCTGAAGGAGCAATTGTAGGAGGAGTACCGGCAAAGATTATTGGTTGGGTAAAAGAACTGGACTACGATATTTTAGTAAATGAAAGCTGGAAAGAAGGATACATGGATTTTATGACAGACCTTAAAAATAACAAAAATCAAACTTAATTAATATCAAAATTCCAGCCCACAAATTAGAGCCCTTTAAGTTTTTAAGGAAAAAAATGCATTTGCAGTGTCGTCCAGTCGATTTGGAATCCATTTAAACATAACCAAGAGGTGGATAAATAATTGAGTAATCATTCTTCAGAAAATTATGAGCCTAATTCTCAGTCGGAGATTAATAAGTTTGAAAGAAATTATATGCCAAGCTTAGACAATTTGAGATATGTTTAATTACTAAATAAATTCAACAATAAAAAAGCTTCAATCAATTATTGTTAATAACTGTTATTTCGCTTCGAACCATACGTTTTATTAGGTTGAAGTCTAAAAGAAAGTCTGAAAAAAGTCATTAAAATTAAAATCAGCACTCATACTCACTTAATTAACATGAGTTCAACTTAAGCGAATTTACAAATTTGTTTATTGTCAATTATTTCCAGGTTAAGAGATGGCTTTGGGAGCAAATAAGAATACGCGATTAACCCAGAAATAAGGTTTGTGATAAAGATTTCAAAGCTTCTGTGTCTGGTATGTTCTATCTGGCAAATATTTTTTAATTCATCGTTTACCGTGTCAATTGAAGCTCTCTTTGTCAGCAATACTTTATCCTGGATGAGCATCAATAAGTTTTTCATGTTTTTTCTGGGTTTAGTAATCAAGTGTATACCGTCAATAAAAAGTTCTTCAAACAAGCTGTTGGAGATATAACCCTTATCCCCAAATAGTTTACCGAAAATATTATCATGAAAATCTTTGTTTTTCAAAGGATCATGATCATCAACATTCCCCTGAGTATATAGGAAATCCAGTATTTCACCCTTATCATTAATGACAATATGAAGCTTAAAACCAAAAAACCAACCAATTGAACACTGCCCTTTAGTTGCCATAACTTTGAATACTTTATGCGAGTGTTCTCTTCTTATATGACAGACTCTCAGAGGAGTAGAATCAATAAAAGAAACACCAGTGCACTTCCCTAAGCAGTAGAACTGAAGAAAAAGGACCATTGGCATAACTGCTTTTTGTTGAAGTTCCACAAATCGATTGTAAGATACGGTCTGCGGAAAGTCAGATTGCAAATGTTTTTGGACGTAATACATATAAAAGTGCTTAAAGTTCCTGTACTGTTTCTGATGAAAAGGGACCATTATGGTAATAACTTCACTATCAGATAATATAAATTTTCTATTTCTGGACTTTTTTTGCCATTGATTTAGAAATGGTGTGACCCTCCTTGACTTTGTAATATCTTTGCAAAATTCGACAACTAAATAGAAAATTTCAGTAGTTTTAGTTTCCATATAATAACAAGGTTTTATGTTTTAAATATTTTAAATTTAGACATTTAAATATAAACAAAACCCTATTATTTTTAAAATTTATCTACTGTTTCTTACATCGAACTCACGTTAATTAGTTTATTATAGAAAGATTGCTTGCCATCAATGTCATTTTTCGTTGTGCATGATCAAACAAAAAAATTATTTTCTATTTTTCAATTAAGAAGATAGGTTTGTTGGTATTAAATTAATTTTAAAAATAATTCATAAAGTATTTATCAAATACATAGCAAAGCTTTATTTCTCCAAATATGACCTAAACCTACAGGTCTACAGGTAGGAGATAAAGAATAATTCGTTTTTAACAATGAAAATCACTCATATTATTTTTTCCTTTATTACTGGAGGTGCAGAAACAATGCTCATTGACATTGTTAATGAGCAGGTTAAAAAGGCGGAAGTTAAAATTATAATAATTAACAAAATATACAATAAGGAATTAATAAACAAAATTAATGAAAATGTTATTGTACATTTTATCAATCGACACCCACATAGTAAAAATCCATTATCTATTGTTCGTTTGAACAGATTATTGTATCAACTTAAATCAGACATAATTCATTGCCATAATCACAACATTATTTGTTTACTCTTGCCTTCTTTCAAGAATAGATCAGTATTAACTGTCCATGATACAGGAATTAAATCTAACAACTTTAAATTCTATAATAAATTGTTCGCCATATCTAATAGTGTTAAGATGGATATTGAAAAAAGAACTGGATTAAAAACTATTTTAATATATAATGGAATAGCTATTGACAAAATTAGATCAAAAGAAAAGAATGATATTAAAGAAAACTTCAAAATAGTTGTTGTAAGTAGATTAAGACACTTAAAAAAAGGGCAACATTTAGTAATAGAGGCTTTGTACTTGTTGAAAAAACAAGGAGTAACAAATATTATTGTGGATTTTATAGGAGTTGAGATCATTAAGGGCGAATCGGAAAATTACTTGAGAAACTTAGTTCAGGAATACAACTTATCTAACAATATATTTTTTCTTGGGTATAGAGATAGGGATTTTGTATATGCTAATTTATGTGATTATAACTTATTAATACAACCTTCTCTTTTTGAAGGTTTTGGACTTACTGTTGCTGAGGGAATAGCTGCGAGAATTCCAGTATTGGTTTCCAATATTGAAGGACCAATAGAAATAATAGATTATGGACAGCATGGATATTGGTTCCAATCAGGAGATCCAGAACAATTAGCAAATCAAATTATGTTCATATATAATAGTTATGGTACACTCGGGTTAAAACAAAAAATTAGTTCGGCTTATCTACATGTAAAGAATAATTTCAATATTATTACAACTTCAAAAAATTATTTAGATAACTATTAAGGTTATTGTTATAACATTAATAGTCATGATCAGAAATTAAAGTGAATTTAAACATTTTATTCGCCTAAGTCAACAAACTAAACGATTTATAATGACGAAAGAATTGAAAGAACTTATTAATTCTGACATTAATAAGTTTAGAAGTCTTGCTCTACAATATGGCGCAAAACAGTTATCTATCATTATAAAAATACCATTTTTGCGAAATAAATATTATCCTAATTTAGCCACTATTATATATTACCGAATTGCAAGATATCATTTATTAAACAACAATAAATTTAGATTTTTTTATTACACCTTAAAATTAAGAAGTTTCAGAGCAAAAACAGGTATTGATTTGGCACCTCAAACAGTAATTGGCAGCCCATTTTTATTCGAACATCTTGGGCCAAGAGTCATTTCTTCCTTAGCTATTATAGGTAAAAATTGCAAAATATCTCCTGGTGTAACAATCGGAGGTGGCAAAAACAAAGACAAGGAAGAAGGTTTTCCTATGATTGGCGATAATGTATCAATCCGTACAAATTCAGTTGTTGCCGGAAAAATCAAAGTTGGGCATAATGTTAATATCGGGCCTAACTGTTTTGTTAATTTTGATATCCCCGATAACGCAAGTGTTATTTGTACTGGTATTATCATAAAAGAAAAAAAATAGATTTACTCATCTTACTCATGAAAATTCTCATCACTGCACCCAGCTTAAACGCTACTCAAAATATAAGTGGTGTATCAACAGTGGTTAATACCATTATAAAGCACAATAAAGCAAATCAATATTTTCATTATCTCCTGGGCAGACCAGATAAGGAATTATCTAAACTGATCTGGCTGGGGCAGTTCCTTCAACAAATATTGCTTTTCCCTTTTGTTTTAAAGCAGAACAAAATAGACTTGGTGCATCAAAACTTACCTTTCGATCCGAAAGGAGTTTTGCGTGAATTTTTTATAAATCTTTGGTGTCGGTTATTGCATGCTCCTGTGGTATTGCATGTTCATGGTGGCGTGTTTTTAATGAACGGGACTACAAACATCATTTTCAAAAAACTGGCTCAATCGCTGTTTAAGCATAGCAAACAAGTTCTAATATTAAGTGAACTGGAAAAAGAGGCACTTCAAAAACATTATCAATACTCAGAGGCCATTGTGCTTTACAATAGTATTGATACTTCATATTATGCAAACAAACAAAATGAATTAGCGAAAACAAAACCTACCCTGCTTTTTCTGGGCCGTATCCACGAAAGCAAAGGTGTAGATGATTTGATTGAAGCATTGCGCCTATTAAAACAAAAGATGGATTTTCGGTTTCTCCTATGCGGTATAGGTCCATTAAAAGATCACTTCATTTCAGAATGCAATGATATACTGGTTTCTGATTTTGAATATCACGGTATTGTTTCTGGAGATGAAAAACTAAACATCATTAAAGAAGCCAATTTTTTCTTATTACCATCACGTTATGGAGAAGGTCTGCCAATGGCCATGCTTGAAACAATGGCTGCCGGAGTTGTTCCTGTCGTTACCGATGATGCTTCGATGAAATTTGTGGTACAACATGAAATCAATGGGATTCGCGTCAATAAAAATGATCCAAAAGATTTGTTTGAAAAGCTAGACTACATAATTAATCAACCAGAGCTTTATAAACTACTGTCTGAAAATGCAAGGAAAACAATCGCAGAAAAATACGATATCAAAAAATATGTGATTAAACTAAACAAAATATATCAATCAGCCTTAAATCAATATTAATGAGCAAAATTTTAGTAACAGGTGGAGCAGGAATGATCGGCTCTAACCTGGTAAAAGAGTTAGTAAAAAAGGGTAACGAAGTATTTGTCATCGATAACCTTTGGCGTGGAAAAGTGGAATATTTAAATGATGGCAATGGCCAGCCTGTAATTTCTTTAGATAGCAAATTTAACAATCTTGATCTTTCACAGCCCGATGTTGCAGATGGTATAATGCCCCAAATTGAATATGTTATTCACCTGGCTGATATTGTTGCAGGCATCGACTATGTTTTTAGCAACCAAGGAGGATTATTCCGCCAAAATAACCTGATTAACTCCAACATGATTAACACTGTACGCAAATTTGCTACATCTGTCAAAGGTTTTATTTATGTAGGTACAGCTTGTAGTTTCCCGTTAACCCGGCAGAATTCATTGGATGTTATTCCTCTAAGGGAAGATGAACTTTATCCTGCCCTTCCAGAGTCGGCTTATGGCTGGAGCAAATTAATGGGTCAATACGAAACTGAATTATTGGAAAAGGAAACAGGCATTCCTACCTGCACACTAATGTTTCACAATGTTTATGGCTCGCCATGCGATTTTGGGGCTCGTAGCCAGGTCATACCCGCCTTAATCCGGAAGGCTATTAATTATCCCAATGAACCATTCAACGTCTGGGGTAGCGGCGAACAAGGCCGGGCATTCATCCATGTTGATGATATTGTCAATGGGATTGTTCTGGCAATGGAAAAAGGGTGGGGTCATAGTCCTATTCAATTAGGACCATCAATTTGTACCTCGATTAAAGAAATTGCTGAAACGGTCGTTCAAATTTCCGGTAAAGAAATCGATGTTTTCTACGATACCACCAAACCTGAAGGCGATAAAGCCCGGAGTGCAGACTATTCAAAAGCAAAGGCTATCTTAGGTTGGGAACCCAAAGTAAATTTAAGAGATGGGTTGCTGGCTCAATATAAATGGATAAAAAAACAAATTGACAGGGAAAAATAGTTTCATCATCAAACATATTGATAATCAAAAAGCAGAATGCACTTCACATGGAGTTGGTGAAAAAAGAGTTTTAATTACTGGAAGCCAATGCCAGTCAAATCTTATGCAGGCTGCTTCTGGCCAAATGAAAAGTGGCGAAGAAGTAATAAGCCACCGTCATCAAACAATGGAAGAATTCTACTTTTTTAACAAAGGAGTAGCAAAACTCATAATAGATAATGTAAATTACGATTGTATAGCCGGTACTTTTGTAAAAATTCCTGCAAATGCAGTGCATAGCTTGATTGCAACAGAAGATATTGACTTTACGTATTGGGGTATTGCCCTTTAATTGATTTTAAAACATGATGGAAACGTATTTTAATGTCAGGATTGAATTTGATAAAAACAAAGTCGATTCAATTCTCCAAACCACCATTAACAATAAGGACAAAGGTTATGTATGTTCTGTTGAGAGTAATAATTTAACTGTCGCCAACAGGAATCAGGAATTTGGTAAAGTGGTAAATGGTGCATTGGTTAATATTTGTGATGGTTCAATGTTGTCGAAAATACTTGGTGTTATTCATGGCAAACCGTTTGATTCATATATTGGAGCAGATCTATTTACTAAATATATAGAAATGTGTCGCTACAAACAATTTTTTCTGGGCAATACTCGTCAAGTGCTCGATGGTTTACGTGAGAATCTTTCAAAAATTGATCCTGCGATTGCAAACATGCCCTTCGTAGAATTGCCATTTCGTAAGGTTGAGGATTTTGATTATCCAGCGATTGCTACTATGATTAATAAAGAAAAACCAGATATTATTTGGGTATCATTAGGCGCTCCAAAACAAGAGTTTTTTATGGCAAGGCTTCTTCCCCATCTCAATCAGGGTATCATGTTTGGATTTGGGGCCATTTTTAATTTTAATGCAGGTTCTGGATATGTTAAACGGGCACCGGAATGGATGCAGAGATTAAATTTAGAATGGTTATATCGGGCATTTGAAGAGCCGAAGAAGAATGTTCCCCGGTATTGGAGTTTCATTAAATTATTACCTTTTTTAATCTTGCAAGAGCATAGAAAAGTTGCAAATTAGTTTTTTGTACTTCCTTTAGTAAAATACTATAAATATAATATTTTACTATTAATCTAATAGCTTTACATTATGGCAATTCTAAAATATGCCGCATTTATATTATTAGTTTTCTATTGCACTAATATTATTGGTCAGAAATCAATCTATATTTCGCCCAATGGAAGTGATTTTAATAGCGGATTAAAGAATTTACCTTTAAAAACTCTTTCAAAAGCTCTGATCTTAGCGCGCGAGAAAAAAATAAAAATAATCATTCTCAGGGGAGGTAAGTATTATGATGTTAAGGTCTGTTTAGTACCTGCTGATTCAGGACTGATAATAAGAAATTTTCAGAATGAAAAACCTATCTTGTATGGAGGAACCAAATTAGCAAATCTCTATTCAGATCAAAAATTTATTTGTGCCAATATTTCTCCCGACAAAATTGGATCTGATTTTAGAATGATATTAGTTAATGATTCACTTAGAGAAAGATCAAGGTTACCCGAAAAGGGCTATTTTAGCCATCAAAATGAATGGAAGGTAAAGGTATTATCTCTGCTATATGGAAGGTGGGAAAGAAAACCAACCGAACAGGAACTTAGAACTTTAAAATATACACCAAACGATGTTGATCCGTGGTTTGACGACATTCCAAATGCGGAATTGACAATCCTTCATCAATGGGATAACTCCTACGTTAAAATACAATCAGTTGATACAATTAACCACTTATTCAAATTTTCATATCCCGCTATTGAAGTTCCTGGTGCTTTTGGAATTAAAAATTATATAGTTTGGAACACACGAATGGGGATGACACATCAGGGACAATGGTATTGTGATAAAATCAAAAATAAGGTTTATTATTGGCCAAAAGAAGGTGAAGATATTAAGAATACAACTATTATTATACCAAACACGAGAAATATTATCGCATTTGATAAGGGGGTTAAAGCAATTAAAATCGTAGGTTTAATTATTGAAGCTTGCGGCAACTTGCTTCAAAATGAAGACTTTGCAACAATGGGAATTGATGCAGCTATAACAGGTGTTAATCTGGCCCGAATTTCTCTGAACAAAATCACTATTACCAACACTGGTGGTAATGGAATAAAATTATCCGGGAAAGATATACTTATATCTAATTCAAATATACATGATACTGGAGGAGGTGGAATTTACTACAATGGCACTAACATAAAAATTATCAACTGCACGATTGAAAATACCGGTTTGATATTTTACGGTGCAGTTGGTATACATGGCAATGGAACAGGTAATTCGATTATAAATTGTAAAATTAGAAATACGCCCTATTCGGGTATTTGTGTGGGGGAGAGTAAAAATTGTCTTATTGAAAATTGTTCTATAAAGCATTGTATAAATTTCATGCAGGATGGTGCTGCTATTTGGTGTGGTCATATAAGTAATAGTATAGTCAAAAATAATTTTATTGTAGGCAATAATAATTCGCGTTTTACAATGGGGATTTATTTTGACGAGCTCAGTAATAATAGTACAGCCCAAAATAATGTAGTGATTAACTGTGGAATACCGGTGCATTGTAATATTGCAAGTAAAATACTTTATGAAAACAATCTTTTTTATGATGAAAAACTGCAGCATATTAATTATGGAAGATCATCTGAAATTGCCTTAAATCATAATTTATTTATAGCCCCTATGATAAATTTTAGGGGACCTAATAAGAATGATATAAAAGTTGATACAACCAAAGTAGATCCGAAAATTAGAAAATATGAAAATCCAACAGGTATCTCATCGTTTAAAGATAATTTGATTTTAGTTATTGATAATGATGATTCAATGAGTATTACTAAAATGCTTCCAATTTTAGATGACGATTTATTGTCCAATACATTTATTAAAAAGTGTTCGAAAACGGAGGAAAAGGATCTAATAAAAATTATACAATCCTACTTTTCAAAAAATGAATTGAATATGAATATGTTAGGTCATCTCAAAAGTTTTCTTAACTAAATTTCATAATAAACAGATAATTTCACAAAGGAATCAAAGCCAGTTATAGGCTGCCAGTCTTTTCTGTTAATTTATAAATCTATACAACCGAATCAATAATGCGTTCACATGGCCATGAGGTAAGATTCATATACCTTGTATTTGACATCGCAATCCTTAATCTCTCCATCCTGATGATGGGATGGCTCCGCCTCGATATCGAGTTCCGGAATTATCACCAGATCTCCATCTATCTCTTGTTAGGCAACCTCGCCTTACTGCTCTCGTATTTCGCATTCCTCAAAAATAACCTCTACCTGCGTGAGGGGTTTTTTAACCGGTTGAAACGAATCAGCAAGAGAAGCCTGATCTTTTTTGCGATACTTCTTGCGTTAGGATTGGTCCTACTCCCAAATCAGTATTCCTGGAATTTCCTGATCGGTTATGCTGTTCTGTTTTACGGAGCTCAGGTATTATTTTATCGGATTCTTTATACGATATTAATATTCAGACAAAAGAAGGGGGTATATACCAACCGCTTGCTGATCGTTGGTGAAAATAATACCACCACCTTTTTACAGAAAATTATTGAGCGTAATCCGATGCTCGGTTACAGCTTCATTGGTTTTGCTTCAGATGATCCCAATCATGCCGAAAATCTCGGTTCTCCATCCCGGTTAGCCGAATTAATCAAGGAACATCAGATTCAAATGGTCTTTGTCTGCCTTTCATTGCTCTCCGAACAAAACAAAAGTCACGATTATCTCAATATCTGCAGCAGGATGGGTGTCCGTCTCCGCTTTGTACCGGAGAACCAACGTTGGTTCAAGACCAGGATGGAATCTGAATCGGTCGGTGATCTGATCCTCATTAACCCGCAGGAGATTCCCCTGGATGAACTGGTTAACCGGTGGATTAAGCGGCTGTTTGATCTGATCTTCTCCTCGGCTATACTGCTGTTCATTTTTTCGTGGAGTTTCCCTATTATAGCATTGCTGATTAAACTGAGTTCAAAAGGGCCTGTATTTTTCAGGCAGGAACGGACAGGTATTAACAATAAAACATTTAAGTGCATTAAATTCAGGAGTATGCAGGTCAATGAACATGCCGATACGCTGCAGGCAACAACCAATGATCTTCGGACTACCAGAATCGGGAGTTTTCTGCGCAGATCCAACCTGGACGAATTCCCTCAGTTTATCAATGTATTCAGGGGACATATGTCGGTTGTTGGTCCGCGCCCGCATATGCTTAAACATACCACGCAATATTCACGCTTAATTGACCATTACCTCGTGCGCCACTATGTTAAACCGGGCATTACCGGATGGGCCCAGGTGAATGGCTATCGCGGCGTAACCGATGAACTCTGGAAAATGGAAAAACGGGTTGAATTCGATATGGATTATATTGAAAACTGGAGTTTTGGATGGGACCTTGCTATCATCGGACAAACAATTTTTGGAAACAAAACCTATTCAAATGCGGGGTAGCGTGCTGAAAATCGCATATGGTGATGCGGATTAGCAATCCACGGCCGTTAGAATGTGGATTTATAATCCACGACAATCCTGATTTAGGATGGAATTTTAAAACTTCAAAAATACTCCCAGCTGACGCGTATTTGTAATCAACCTCTTACAAACAACAGTTTTGCAATCCAAAATTGAACATTATTCAAAGATAATTGCTTACTTATCCTATTTAAAGTAATCTTTTCCAAAAACTAACATTGATGACACCACTAACAGAACCCAAGGAAGCCTTTCCTTACAAACCACCTACAGAGGAGATAAAAAAACATTTTAAAGAAATATTTGAACTCAGAAAGCCGTTGAAGGTTCCGTTTCCGAAGCTCGTATTCGATAAAGTTTCAGCCTTCCTAATATTACTCTGCTGCTCTCCAATTGTCTTCCTTTTATTTCTTGTAAACCTTATTGAGGGGCTGATCATTCGGGAGAACCGGGGACCTCTGTTTTTTTATTATAATGCGGTTAGCGGCGGGAAAGTATTCAAAAAATACAAAATCAGGCTGATCAAAGTAAAATACATTGACAAAGAATTGCAGGCAAAGGGGGATTGGCACGCCTTCAAAAATGAGTGGATGCCCGAAGCGAGGACTTACCTGGGACGGTTTGTCAAGAAATTCTATCTGGATGAAATCCCCCAGTTCTATAATGTTTTAAAAGGGGATATGTCGATTGTTGGACCGCGTCCCATTGCAGTACACCATTATGAGCGTGATCTGGCTCAGGGGAATGTTGTCCGCACGCTGATCAGGGGTGGTTTGCTGGGGTACGGTCATATCCGTAAAGGTACACCCGATTTTGGTAAACCTATCTATGAATACGAATATGTAAACCATTATATTCATGCCTCTACATTTGGCTTGCTTTGGCTTGATCTGGAGATTATCGGCAGGGGTATGCGGGTGATGATGAAGGGGAAGGGATTATAGATAGAGCGGAATCTGAGAACAGGAGCGGAGTGAAAATGTGAAAAACTCATCGTACAGTTTTTGGACTCTCTCTTTCTCTGACTATCTCTCATTTGGATTTGTGTGCTTACCCGGTTTTTTTTTGAATAAGTAATTAAAGTTTACCACTTAAAAAGACAAAGAGGGCCATAGAAATTACAACGAAGCAATCTTTACGACATTATATCCTATTTACCTAATCCATATAAATCAGTAAACTCTGTTTAAATCCAAGTTATAATTATGCAACAAAAAACAGCACTAATAACGGGTGTCACCGGTCAGGATGGCGCTTATCTGAGTGAATATCTTCTTAAAAAAGGTTATCTGGTTCATGGAATCAAGCGTCGCTCTTCGATGTTTAACACGGATCGAATTGATCATATCTACCAGGATCCGCATGTCGAACACCGGAATTTCATGCTTCACTATGGCGACATGACCGATTCGATGAATATTACACGGATTGTTCAGGAAGTT
>TBL_comb47_HYPODRAFT_10002312_pt1 | contig 23641 bp, 18 predicted proteins | sample TroBogypolimnion_40_FD_10682 | JGI IMG/M metagenome (IMG submission 10682)
GGCCAGATCAACAGCTTTAAGCGCATTGCCCCTGAATCCGCTCATCAGGTAAACGATCCCATCGCCATATAAAGGGCAGGGAATACAATTGCTTGTCATTCCCTTCATTTCCCATACAATTTCCCCTGTTTCGGCATCGTAACTTCTCACCTTTTTGGTTGCACTTGTAATTACTTGTCCTTTCCCGTTAACCTCAACAACCAAGGGTGTTGCCCATGCAGTTGTCTCGTCGCGCTCTTTTGTCCAGGCTTCTTTTCCAGTTTTTTTATCGAGCGCATACAGGAACGATTTCCCCTGATGGTCCCACTGGAGGAAAATCTTGTCCTTGTAAATGGCAGGAGAACTTCCTTCACCAAAACTGGCCACGATATCCATCTGTCCGAAATTGCGTTCCCACTTGATATTCCCTTTGAAATCGAGACAGAATAATCCGCGCGAACCAAAAAAAGCATAGATATTTTCACCATCCGTAATGGGGGAATTTGATGCCCAGCTTCCAAGCTCGTGGGTCCTTTCTACAGGTAACTCTTCCTTTACAACGGTTTGCCAGTTGATTTTCCCGGTTGTTTTATCCAACGAAATGACTTTAAACTGATGAATAAAATCGGTCGAATTTGGGGCCATCGGACTTGCCGAAGCACCAGTACCCGCTTTATCAGCTTTTTTGTCAGTCGCTACAGCTGTCTGGACAATGATCTGGTTTCCCCAAACGATCGGTGTGGCATGTCCTTTCCCAGGAATTTCAGTTTTCCATTTGATGTTTTTTGTTTCGCTGAATTCAACGGGGGTGTTTCCTGCAGAAATTGCACCTGTGTTGTACAACCCACGCCAAGCAGGCCAGTTGTTCGTAAATGCAGCCTTGTCCTGAGCCTGTAACCCCGAAATTGAGACAGTAAAGAAAACCAAAATAAATAAAGCCGAAGCGGCTGAATGTGTAAGCTTTTGAATCATAATTAATTAATTTAAAACCCCAAATACATTTATCAATTCTTGAAAATAAGAAAAAGTCAACCTTTGACAGCCAATGGTCAAAATCGTTTAATGAACCTGAAATTTGTTTGATCAGAGCATCATTGCAAGGGAGGTCGTGGCCAACTTATTGAATGTATAATCCCTGATGTCCTTAAAAGTGCCCCTGATTGAACACGTCGCTTCATCCTTACAATGGTCGCAGGCTTCATAAAATTTTTCTGAGGTGCAGCGTAACATGGCAATGCTCCCTTCAAAAAGCCGCACAATTTCAAGCAGATTGATATCTGCCGGATTTTTCATTAAAAAATAACCACCCGATTTACCCAGTTTGCTGTCCAAATATCCATTTTTCTTGAGTTCGAGCAGAATAGATTCGAGAAAACGTTTAGGAATTTTCTCACTTTCAGCTATTTCGTTAATCATAAGTGTCCCTTTTCCATACTCTTTTGCGAGCCTGACCATCGCGAGCATTGAATATCTTGTCTTCTGTGTAAGCATTTTCTATCCTATTTTACTGATATACTTTAATTTATCAAAATCATCGATCGCAACTCTCTTGCCAACCATCGATATTATCTTTTCATTTTGCCATTTCGACAAAGTAATAATTACATTTTCAGTAGAGCAACCTGCAAATTCAGCAATTTCCTTTCGTGTAAGGGAAAGCACAAATGAATTGTCGTGGTAAACTTCCGATGCGAGGTAAAGGATCACATCTGCAATACGCCCCTCCTTTTGCTTATGCGCCAGGCTGATAAAATTCAGCACGGCAGTTTTAAACATTTCGGAGGTCACCTGAAACATCAGCATGGCAAAACGAGAATTGTCGGTCAAAACGGTTTCGAGTACTTTGGCATCAATCAGGATGACCTCACAATCTTCAACGGCGATAAACGAAAACAAGTTGTTGTCCTTGTAAAAGAAATTGGCACCACCCAGTATCTTTGGAGCCGATACAATGGTAAGGATCAGATTTTTACTCGATTCGTTCTCATAATTGAATTTCACAATCCCTTTTTCGAGATAGATCACATGGGTAGGCATCCCCCCTTGTTTAAGGATGATTTCCCCCTTTTTGAAATTGAGCTTTACCGACGACTTTTCAAGCTTTTCAATATCCTTTTCCTGGATAAATTGAGTCGAAATACTTCTGAACCAGGAGAATTCCTGCTTTAATTCATTGGTGTTCATACATAGCATTATTACATAGTTGATGGAAAAACAGACAAATAATGATTAAAAATTTAATCATTGCAGCTATAATTACTCATGCAAATATACATTAAATCAATAGATATTAATGCTATTTTTGACATTTGAATACAATGATTAAAACATTCATTTTAAAATGATTAAAACGATAATAGACCTTTGTCGGGTTACCAGGGTTGACTATAAAACCCATAGGATCTGTTTTCAAATCCGTAAATACCCTCTTTTTTCTATTCAGATGACCGGAGATCCCAATATAATCTTTAACTTGCGGCCAAAGAAAATAAGCTTCAAAAAGTCATAAATTATGACCTGATGAGTACAAACAAGATATACAATGTTGTGGTTGCCGATTCGCAGTTCCTTGTCGTTGAGACACTCCGGTCGTTGATTGAGGATGACCAAAGATACACATTGGCAGGAATCGCAGGAACCAGGGATGAGTTGTATAAAATACTCGAAAAAGCAAGGAGCGGGCTGCTGATCACCGATATTGCCACCATGGACTTCGATGGACTTGACGATTTAAAAACAGTCATGCAACGATTCCCCCACTTTTTCATTCTCGTGCTTACCCAATCCATCAGCAAAGCAGATTTTTCAGGTCTCTCCAAGTTAGGGATAAAGAATATCATCTATAAAAATGTGGATAAAGTAGAACTATTTTCGGCGATTGAGGCAACCTTAAAATGTAAAAAATTCTTCTCCGAAGAGATCATCGACTTGTTTCTCGATATGAATGACAGCAAATACAGTGTTGAAGATAACCGGAATATGACAGCTTCGGAGATCGAAATTGTTAAATTAATCGCTAACGGATTAACAACTAAGGAAATAGCCTTAAAGCGGAACATTAGTTACCACACAGTAAATACCCATCGGAAGAATATCTTTAGAAAGGTGGAGGTCTCCAATGCCTCTGAACTGATTATCCACGCCATCAAATCGGGGTGGATCGATAATATTGAATACTACATTTAAGATGTCTTTCATCAAATAATCATCTTTGTGAATGTGATTTCGGAACCTAATTGAGTGCAGCTGGCAATTGGCGGTTGCAAGATTGAAGAAATTAGGTGCTGTTTGAAGAAAATCGGAAACTGGCAGAAACAGTTCAGATTTTTACTCCAAATTTTTTATCATGTGCAGATCGCACCCGAAATGACCACTGTTTCCGAGCGGCGAACACAAATAGGTAAAACCAAATTTTTCATAAACTTTTAGGGCCAGATGCAATTCGGGCATTGATTCGAGGTAAACCTTGTTAAATCCGGACTCTTTTGCCCATTGCAAACATTTCACAATAATCGAACTTCCAAGTCCGATGCCCCTTGCCCTGGGCAATAAATACATTTTCACCAATTCACAGGTACCAACCGGCAATCCTTCAGTAGGGAAAATCCCACCCCCACCTACGATAGTGCCATCTTCATCTTCGGCCACAAAATAGACTGACCTGGGCTTTTGGAACAATTCGTATAATGCGTCTGTTGTCGGATCAAAAAAAACTGTACCGGGATGGTTGGCCCCGAATTCGCTCAGCGTGTCACGGATGATCGCTGCCAGAAATGGATTATCGGATGTGATTATTTGCCTTATATTCATCATCAAAGAGTTCCAAATTAGATGGGAATGAAATGCAATTTTAATGGTTTTTAACCTAATCACCTAATTCACACCTCCTTTTTACCGATTAAAATCAATACGCAATTTTAAAGTTTTAATTATGAAATATTTAATATCGGCAGGTTCAATATTTGGTTTATTATACACTTAAACGATAGACTTTGTAGATTATTTTTGTCGCTTATTAAATGTAAACCATTCCAAAATGAAAACAATCAGTGCAAAATACTCTCTATCATGGGTAAACCGCATTTTAGACAGTTCAGGAAAAGTGGTACTGTTCATCACCGTAACAATTTGCTGCCTCAGTTCAATGGCTCAAAAGTCAGACCAGATCATCACCATTTCGGGAACTCAGTTCGCGAATCCGCTTGTCGAAAAATGGGTGAGCGAATATACAAAAGCCAATCCCGGAGTCGCATTTAAATTTGTGAAAAGCGCACCACAAAATAAACCTGCCGACCTGAACCTTACTGTCATCTCGTTGACCAAAAACGAACTTTCTGCAAACGAAAACATTGTAAAAGTGGGCCGAATTGCCGTTTTGCCCGTTACCAACTTCAAAAATAAACAGTTTGCAAGGCAATTGAAAAACGGGATCAAACAGGAAGAGTTGAAGAATATTTTTTTACAAGGTGAAGTTGACACTTCCAGTGATGGGGGTGCACAACAAAAGGGTGAACTTCCCTATACGGTTTATACCCAACCTTCACAATCGGCAACTGCCAATGTACTGATTCACCATTTTGGAAAAACAGATACGGAGCTCAAGGGTATCCTGGTTACAGGCGACGACAAATTTCTGATCGAATCGTTGCTTGGTGATTCAACAGCGGTTGGTTACAGTAATCTTGGACTGATTTACAATCTTCATGACCGCACCCCTCTGGCTGGGATAAGAATCCTTCCAATTGATCCTGACAATAATGGCCGTTTAAAGGAGGATGAACAAGTCTATGGAAATCTTGATAAACTTATCGTTTTTCTTGAATCTTCAAAAAACAAAGCTGTTCCTACTGAAGAATTGGATTTCAGCTATAACACAAAAAACGGTAATCCGTTGGCTGTTGATTTTGTCAATTGGGTAGCTGTTACGGGGCAACAATACAATCATCAGTATGGCTTTTTACAGACCAGCGACGAGAAATACACAAATGTTTCTCAGAAATAATTTTTCCCATATCAACAAATAAAATCCAATGAATGATGAATAAACACGTGACTAAAATAGCTTTAACATTTTGCATCCTTGTTTTGGCTTTAAAGTTTAATCCGGTTATCGCCCAGCAGAAAGCTACGATATCCGGTACAGTTATCGATGCAAAAACAAAGGAGGCGATTATCGGTGCCTCGGTGACCGTAAAAGGAAAGGCTCAGGGGACAGCTACCGACGAAAAAGGAAAGTTTTCGTTCAGCATAGCTCAACCATTGCCAGTTACTCTTGTGGTTAACTTTCTGGGATATGAACGAAGGTTGATTGTGATCCACGACACCGAGCCACTTATACTCGGACTCAAAGAAATCGTTAACAATCTTGACGAAGTCGTGATTACAGGCTATGCACAAACAAAACGTGTAGCGTTAACCAGTTCGATAACAACAGTTTCTACACAGGAAATATCGAAAGCAAGTTCGACGGCAATTACCGAAAAATTACAGGGGCAGGTCCCCGGGTTGCTGATATCAAGTAATTCAGGTGTTCCAGGTACAACAGCCCTTGTTCGTTTACGAGGTACCACTTCGATTACGGCTGGAAACGACCCACTGTATGTTATCGATGGTATATTTATTAACAACGAGAATGTCCAGGGACTCTCACGTGGTTTGGGGGGACAGGTCTCCAACCCGCTTTCAGATCTGAATCCCGAGGATATCGAATCGCTCTCGGTGCTCAAAGATGCAAATGCAACAGCTGTTTATGGGTCAAGGGGCACAAATGGGGTGATCCTGATCACAACCAAACGGGGGGCAAAAAATACAAAAACTAAAATCAACTTTCAGGCAGAGGGTGGTTTTGCAAAAGCGACCAACCTTTGGCAACTGGTAACCGGTCCAGAACATGGTGAAATTGTCAATGCTGCCTGGCTTAACGACGGTAAGTCGTTTGCTACAAGACCCTTCAGGCCAAAAACAGAAGTCATTGCCGGTTTTCCTGCCTGGGGAACACCTGAAGAACAACAGACCTACGACCGGGTCAGCGACATTTTCAGGGTAGCTTTGTTGCAAAAGTACAACCTTTCGGTTTCGGGAGGGGATGCAAAAACAAATTTCTACATCGGAACCGAATATCAGAACCAGGAAGCAACCTTAAAAATTGAGGATTTTGAACGGTACTCTTTTCGTCTGAACCTGGACCATTCCATTTCTCCAAAGTTAAAGGTTGGAACCAGCAACAGCATCTCCAAAGTAAACCGTCAGGTAGTCCGTGTAGGTGACGGACCTGCAGGGCTTTTTCAGGCTGCCTTACACACCCCCACCTTTTTCCCTGTGTATAATGCCGATGGAAGTTATACAAAATCGGGTGTGTTCGACAACCACATCGCGATTCTCAAAAACTCCGACAACCATGCCTATAGTCTAAGGTCGATCAACAACCTGTATGTGAAATACAATATACTCGACAACCTGTCGTTCAAATCATCCGCCAGCAGCGACTATAACAATTATCATGAAGTGGCCTATTACAATACCAATCTGGTTTATGGCCAACCTGCCGGAGAGGCCAATGATGTGACGACGATCAAGCAGACCTTAACAGCGGAACAATTGCTGAATTACAATTATTCGTTTGATAAAGTTGGTGACCTTGCCATTTTTGCCGGAAATACCGTTCAAAAGACCGGAACCGAACGGGAAAACATTACCGGCACAGGTTTTCCAAGCAATCAGTTCAAACGGATTGCTTCCGCAGCAGTACAAACGGCTTCGACAACTGCTACCCAATATGGGTTGGTCTCGTTCTTTTCAGGGGCAAATTTTTCGTATAAAAAAAGGTACAGCCTCGATATGAACGTAAGGGCCGATGCCTCATCAAGATTTGGTTCTGCCAACCGATGGGGTTATTTTCCTTCTATCGGTACTGCCTGGAACATCTCAAACGAATCTTTTTTCCCAAAAACAAATGCTGTTAATGAACTGAAATTGAATGTAAGCTATGGCTTGACCGGAAATCAGGACATTTCAGACTTTGCATCCCAGGGACTATGGCAGGGCGGCAGCAATTACGATGGTATTGCCGGGACTTCCCCGTTGCAGTTGGCCAATCCGGACCTGAAATGGGAGACCACAAGTCAGTTCAACATAGGTTTGACAGGTGATTTATTGGAATCAAGGTTGTCGTTTGTCGTCAATTATTACAGCAAATATACCCGTGATTTATTGCTCGATGATCCGGTTCCCACGAAGACGGGCTTCGCGTCAGTGACCAAAAACGTTGGGGAGATCAGTAACCGTGGAATGGAGCTTTCGCTAAACTCAGTGAACATCAAACGTGACAAATTCGTATGGAAAACCACATTCGCCATTTCCCACAATGCCAATAAGGTAGAGAAACTCAACTCCCCGATTTCGGGTAGCTATGTCATGTATCGTGTTGAGCAGGGACAACCGCTCTACTCATTCTGGGTTTATAAATACCTTGGTGTCAACCCACAAACAGGTGATGCCCTATTCGAAGATGTGGATAAGGATGGCAAGATCACGGTTGCCGATAAACAGATTGTTGGCAATGCCTGGCCCAAATTTGAAGGTAGTATGCGGAATACCCTGACTTATAAAGGTTTCGATCTTGATATCAATGTTTTCTTTAAATCGGGCAATAAACTCTTCAATTATACGGCCATGTTCCTCGAATCGGGCGGTACACGCGGAACGACCCGATCCATGCAAAAAAGCAGCGTAAATTACTGGAAAAATCCAGGTGATGTAAATGTCCTTCCCAAACCCAAATCCATTGTCAATGCAGATGGGAGTTTCAATTATGAAGGGCAGACAAGCCGGCTTGTCGAAGATGGGTCGTATATCCGGTTAAGAGATATTTCCCTGGGATATACAATTCCGAAGAAATTGCTTGCAAAAGTACAAATCAGTTCAGCAAGGGTTTATGTAACTGGTTCCAATCTGTTTACCCTTACGAAATATTCAGGACCGGACCCCGAGGTGAACGTTGGTACGGGTGACTCTCGTGGTTTGGTACAAGGACTCGATTTTGGCACTCCACCTCAGCCCGTTTCAGTCGTAATGGGGGTAAATCTGACATTCTAAAATTTACTAAAAATGAAAAAAACATTAATAATCAGCACGATGACAATATTGTTGTTCAACACCTCGTGCAAAAACATACTCAATGTTGAACCAGAGATTTATGTCTCTGACAATACGGCATTTACCGATGAAAAATCGGCTTATGCCGCTTTGATCGGGGTTTACGATGCCACACAGAATTACTATGGGCCCAACCTGAATTCCCACAATGTGATTTCGGATAATGTTGTAAACAATACAAGTCCCGGAAATATCATCCCTACCTTAACTGCTGCAGGGAGCAGTGGTGCCGACCCCACAGGTGGAGGCGCATATGGTTCAATGTATGAGGCAATTAATCGAACGAATTCTGTGATCGTAAAAACAGCCGCTTTAAGTGAAACAGTTATCAGCACAAGTTCAAAAAACCAGTACATGGGAGAAGCCTATTTCCTCCGTGCTCTGGCCTATGCTACGTTGGTCAAGACTTACGGCGGAGTGCCCATTGTCTTGGATCCGACAGCCTCCCCAACCCAGGACAACGGGATCAAACGCAGTACTGTAGCCGAAAATTATACACAAATACTTTCCGACCTCGACAAGGCTGAAAGTTTGCTGGGTACGACAATCGTACGAAACAGGGCCAATAAATGGTCGGTATATGCGATGAAAGCAAGGATTTTTCTTTATACCGAAAAATGGGAACAGGCAGAGGAACAAGCCAACAAGTTGATTGCGAATACAAGTTTTAAACTGGTCAAACCTTATTCCACGTTCTACACTTCAGCCAAATCGGACGAATCAATTTTTGAACTGACCTTTAGTGCAGCCGATAAAAACCCGGTCTATACCAATTACCTTGCAGCCCTTGATGGTGGCCGGTTGGACTATATCCCTGAAGGCAATTTCGTGGCCCAATTGCTTGATCCCACATTGGGAGGCTCACGAAAGAGCCTTATAAAACTCCAACCTGACGGTAAATATACCCTTGCCCAATATGGCAAACAAGACGGGTCAAGTTCGTTTTTCGTCTTACGCCTGGCTGAACAATACCTGATCAGGGCAGAGGCAAGGGCAAACAAGAGTGCGGCCGATTTTATCGGTGCAATCGCAGACATCAACCTGATCAAAACACGTTCTGACGTCCCCACTTTTGTTTCTAATTCAACAACTACAAAACAGGATATCCTTCTCGAAGTTGAAAAGGAACGCCGTTATGAACTTGGTTTTGAGGGGCACCGTTTTATCGACATTGTCAGAACAAACCGGGCAGCCAAAGTTTTCGGTGACCTCAACCCTCTTTTTACCAATCCGCAACGTTGGGTGTTCCCTATTCCCTATGGTCAATTACTGGCCGATCCCGACCTGGTTCAAAACCCTGGTTATTAATTCATTATTTATCAAATAGTTAAAATATGAAAAAATCAATTGTTTTATTCTCCCTTTCTGTCTTATTGGCGGTCACATTTGGATTTGCGCAAACACCCATCACGATCAAGCCATCCACGACCAAACATGGCCCTGAAAACGGATCGCTGATCATCATCGGGGGTGGTACGATCACACCCGAAATCTGGGCCAAATTCACCGAACTGGCAGGCGGTGCAGAAAAAGCAAGTATTGTGGTGGTTACCACAGCCTCGGGTGATTCGGCAGCTTTCGATACGAAATCGGTCGAAATGGTCAAAAAAGAGACAAAAATCAAAGATGTAACCCTTCTGCACACGAACAATCTGGCTGAAGCCAACAGCGAAAAGTTCATTGCCCCATTAAAAAAGGCAACCGGAGTGTTCTTTGTCGGCGGTCGGCAATGGAGGATTGCAGATTCGTACCTCAACACCCTGACCCATCAGGCATTTTTTGATGTGCTCAAACGGGGTGGTGTGATTGCCGGAACCTCCGCAGGGGCTTCCATACAAGGGTCGTTCCTTTGGAGGGGAGACACAAGTGGTCCACAGGTCTTGATCGGTGACCATACACAGGGCTTAGGTTTTCTTCGGAATTCGGTGATCGATCAGCATTTTTTGAAACGTAACCGGCAGTTCGACCTTTTACAGTTGATCAAAATCACACCCCAGTTAATCGGGATTGCACTGGATGAGTCAACAGCGATCCTGGTCCAAAAAGACACCCTTGAAGTGCTGGGCAAAACCTATATTGCCATCTACGACTACAATACGATTGAGGGAAACGGACCTAAGCATACCAACGGCGACAAAGAAGACTATACTGCATCCAACGGGCCTTTCTTCTTTTTAGGTGTGGGGCAAAAATATGACCTCGGTTCGCGGTCAGTGATCAAACCAAAATCAATTAAAAAAGAGACAAAATGAGAATAAAACTTACATTGATCCATTTTCTGCTCCTATTTTTAGGAGCCGGAGCCGTTGTTGCACAACAAGACCTTTCCTATTTCCTTCCACAAGGGGTGACCTATAATCCTTCAGTTCCAAAGCCCCTGGATGTACTGGGTTTTCAGGTTGGTGAATTCCATGTCAGCCACGACAATATCGTAAGCTATTTCCGGGAGCTGGCAAACTCCTCGCCAAGGGTCAAATACGAAGTTTATGGAAAGACTCACGAAAACAGGTTGCTGACAGTCGCCATTATCAGTTCGGAAGCCAACATCAAAAGGATCGACGAAATCCGTGAGCAGCACCTGAAGTTGAGCGATCCTTCTTCCTCTTCAAAAATAAACGTAGCCGATCTGCCTGTTGTGGTGTGGCTAAGCCATAGCATCCACGGAGGGGAAGCCAGCGGTGCAAACAGTTCCCTTTTAACTGCCTATTATTTTGCCGCTGCAACAGGTAAAGAAATTGACGAATTGCTCGACAAAACAGTCATCCTGATCGATCCTGCCACCAATCCTGATGGTGTCAACCGATTTGCAACATGGGCCAACGGGAACAAAAGTTATATGACAAATCCCGATCCTGCAAGCCGGGAACACAACGAAGCGTGGCCGGGAAGCCGCACAAACCATTACTGGTTCGACCTCAACCGCGATTGGCTCCCCATCGAACAACCCGAATCGGAAGCAAGGATCCGGAAACTTCTGGATTGGAAACCCAATATCCTGGTTGATGAACATGAACAGGGGACCAATGCTACGTTCCATTTTTCACCGGGCGAACCTAACCGTGTCAATCCGCTGATCTCACCCGAAAATCAGGCTTTGACTCAAAAACTGGCCGATCAGTATGCCAAGGCTTTCGATCAGATCGGTAGTTTTTATACCTCCGGTGAAAGGTACGACGACTATTATCCGGGACGTGGACCCACATTCCTTGACCTGAATGGTGGGGTATCACTCCTATTTGAACAGGCGAGTGTCAGGGGTTTCGCACAGGAATCGGAAAACGGGTTGCTCATTTTCCCTTTTGCAATCCGCAATCATTTTACCGGATCAATCACAACAGTCAAAACAGCTTTCAATAAAAAGGATGAATTCCTCAATTACCAGAAGAACTATTACCTGACGGCAATCGATGAAGCAAAGAAGGAAACCCAAAAGGGTTATGTGTTTGGTGCAGATTATGATGCCAATACAACCTTCAGGTTTGCAAAATTCCTCAATACCCATGGGATTAAATCGTTCGTGCTGAAAAGCAACCTGACAGCCGGGAAACAGACATTCAAGGCGGGTTCGGCTTACGTTGTGCCGATCGACCAGCCCCAATACCGTTTGATCAAGTCAGTTTTTGGATTTCACATTAACCCCAAAGACAGCATCTTCTACGATATTTCAGCATGGAACATCCCACAAGCCTATAACCTTCCTTTTGAGGCAGTTGCCACTTATAACAACATTTTGGGGGACCCTTATTCTGCGAACCAACAACCAAAAGGAAAAATAGTCGGCAGTGGTAATGCTGTAGCCTATATTTTTAAATGGGAGGATTATCTGGCTCCACGTGCCTTGTCACGTTTGCTACAGGCAAACCTGATTGTAAAGGTGGCGACCAAACCTTTTGAAACGTTGGACGGCCAGAAGTTTGACCGGGGTGCAATCCTTATTCCATTGGGCTCGATCAATTCCGATCGCGTTAAAATCGAAAAGATAGTTGCCGAAATCAATAAACATGAAGGAATTGACGTTTATCTCGCCAATACAGGTGACAATGTGGCAACAGATCTTGGCAGTTCTTCGTTTTCAGTTGTCGAAAATCCGAGGATTGCCATTCTCACCGATGATGGGGTAAACGGCATCAGTGCCGGACAGATCTGGCACCTGCTCGATACCAAATACAAGATACCTTTTACCCTGTTGCCCATCAAGGGCTTTCGTCAGTCGAACCTCGAAAGGTACAACATCATTATTTTACCGGGTGGCAATTACCAGGATCTCGATGCAAAAGTGGTCGATAAACTTCAGGATTGGCTAAGTACCGGAAAAACGTTGATTGCTTTTGAAAATGGCGCAACCTGGCTCAATAAAAACAAGCTGATCCAGGTCGAATTCGAAAAAGAGGAGATCAAAGCCACCGGATTCAGTTATGAAAACGGATTGTTGTACGGTGCCTCACGCGAAATCCCAGGAACAGTATTCGAGACCAGGCTGGACCTTACCCATCCGATCAATTACGGTTACAAATCAGACCGGCTTCCGATCTTTAAAGACAATTCGATCATACAGGTCAAGGCAGAAAATATCTCTGCCAACTATCCGGCGCGATACACGAAGTCGCCTCTGCTTGATGGGTATGCACCAGACAGTGCCATCAAATCCATTGCCGGAACTCCCTCATTGGGAATCTTTAATTCGAAAAAAGGGCGCATTATCGCTTTTTACAACAGTTCAAATTTCAGGGGCTATTGGTTAGGAACCAACCGGCAATTTGTCAACAGCTTGTTCTTTGGCGATAAGATCCGCTTGACGACCGGATTCAACCGCGAATAAAAAGCAATTTGTAAGCTGCTTGCAGCAAGCCTGAAAATTTTCTTTATCCCGTTTTTGCCAATCGGACAGAATGGGATAAGGAAAATTCTTTTTATGACTAAATTCGCCACCTGATGGGAAAAGGAAACTTTAAAACTATTGCACGACTGGCCATGAAAAAGATAACTGAATATACAATTCCGGCATGTATCACCGTTTCGGGCATCACCTTACTGATGGTTGTGCTGACAGCTTATCAGCTTATCCCAGTGGATCAAAATTTCTTTACCGGTTTTCGGATTTTTAATGTTTTGCTGTTTTTGTTTCTGGCGTTACAAAAGAGGTCACTAACCGTCTGGATCCTGATCAGTATTGTTGCCGGAGCCGAATTTGGCCACGATTGCCCCGAGATTGCCAAAAACATGCAGTTTCTGAGTGATATCTTCCTGAGAATGATCAAAACCATCATTGCACCCTTGATTTTTGCCACTTTGGTCAATGGCATTGCCGGGCACCGCGACCTGAAATTAATTGGAAGGTTGGGTTGGAAGTCGATCGTCTATTTTGAAATTGTTTCCACACTTGCACTTGTTATCGGGCTTGTGGCAATTAACCTCAGTAAGGCTGGGGTAGGTCTTATTTTACCTGCTGATGCGACTGCCCCGGTTGCGGTAGTCAAGGCACATAGCTGGTCCGCCTTTTTGCTCAATATGTTTCCTGAAAATATTGCCAAGTCGATTTTTGACGGAAATATCCTTCAGGTCGTTGTTTTCAGTATCATTTTCGGAATTGCAATTGCTCAAATTGCCGACCGTTACCGCGGTACGATGCTGCGGTTTACAGAGGGACTGGCTGAAACCATGTTTAAATTCACGAACATCGTCATGTATTTTGCCCCTGTTGCAGTTTTTGCCGCCATCGCATTTACAATCGGACAACTCGGACTTGATGTTTTGAGTAACCTCCTGAAATTATTGGCAACCCTTTATGTTGCGTTGGTTGCTTTTCTTCTGTTGGTCATTTTCCCTTTATTGCTGATTTTGAAAGTTCCGATTAAAAAATTCCTCCTTGCCATCAGCGAACCTGCCTCGATCGCTTTTGCCACAGCCAATTCAGAATCGGCATTGCCTGCTGCCATGGAGTTCATGGAACGGTTTGGTGTCCCCAGGAATGTAGTGGCTTTTGTCATCCCGACAGGTTATAGTTTTAACCTCGATGGGACCACCCTCTATTTATCGCTGGCCTGTGTTTTTGTTTCGCAGGTGGCAGGTGTGAATTTCTCAGTTTCCGAACAGATCGCCATGTGCCTTGTGTTGATGCTCACAAGCAAAGGTGTGGCAGGAGTCTCGCGTGCATCGCTGGTCGTTTTACTCGGCACCCTATCAACATTTGGTCTTCCGACAACCCCAGTATTTTTATTGCTCGGGATCGACGTTTTAATGGACATGGCCCGCACAACAGTCAATGTGATCGGCAATTGTACAGCAACAGTTGTGATGGCGAAATGGGAAAATGTATTTGATGAGGAAAAGGCAAAAAATTTTACAAACGAAATTTAATCAGGGGTGGGATTGGAATATGATTTACCTCTCAAACAATTAATTATTGCTACGTTTGCATTTTGGATTGAGTGAAAAAGATGTCTGATATGGCAATAAAATATTTTGGTAGTTTAATCGTCCTATTCTTTGCGCTTTCATGTAACCATTCCGATATTCTCACTAAAAGTGAAAAAGAGTGGTTAAACAACCATCCGAATCTTGTTGTAGGGTTATCGCCAAATGCGCCGCCTTACCAATTTATCAATGAAAATGGTGAAGAGGTTGGAATATTCGTTGACTTTCTGACGATTATCGAAAACCGGCTGGATTATAAATTTAAAAAGGTCTATCAATCGGATTTTTCAAAATTATTAAATGGCACAAAAGATGGTACTGTTGATGTTTTGCTCGAAATCCAAAAAACAAGTGAAAGGCAACAATACCTGAATTTTACGCCGGTTTTAATCTCACACAAACATGTCATTGTCGTACGGAAAAACTGGGATAATTTCAGTTCGATCGGTGATTTAAAAAATAAAAAGATTGCAGTTGTCAACCAATTTGCCATAAACGAGTACCTAACAAAAAATTATCCCGATTATTCATTGATGCCACTTTTTGATGATGTGACCTGTTTAAGGGCCGTTTCAACCGGGCAGGCTGATGCTTTTATAGGCCAGCAGGCGGTTTCTACCTATCATATTATAAACGAGGGATTCAGTAATTTAAAGATTGCAGGTGAGGTTGATTATACCAATGAACTCGCAATTGCAAGCAGAAAAAATCAGGATACCTTGAATTCAATTTTATCCAAAACCGTCATTAATTTAAGCAAAACAGAGAAACAAAATATTTATAGCAAATGGCTGTCGTATGAAATCAAGCCGTTTTATTTGGAAGCAAGATTCTGGATCATAGTTGCTTCCCTTTTTCTGATTGCACTATCCCTGATTGGTTTGTTTAATATGGTTTTGCAAAAAAGGGTGAATCGAAAAACAAGGGAATTGAAAATTGCAAAGGAAAAAGCAGAGGAAAATGAGTTTTTGATCCAGAAGCAATTTAATGAACTTCTTTTATCAGAAGAGGAAATCAGGACCACCAATGAAGAATTGGTAACTACATCCCTTTCTTTACAGGAAACCATCGGTGAACTAGTCAAAGCCAAGGAACAGGCAGAAGAGAGCGAACGGCTCAAATCGGCGTTTCTTGCCAATATGAGCCATGAAATAAGGACGCCGATGAGCGGAATTATTGGATTTTCAGAATTATTGAAAATGCCTGACCTTGCTAGTGAGGTTCAACAAGAGTACATCGAAATCATTGGGAAATGTAGCAAGCTTCTGCTTAATATGATCAACGATATTGTTGATATTTCGAAAATTGAAGTTGGGCAAATGGACGTTTTCCTAATCCAATCTGACATCAACAAGCAAATCGAATACATTTATACCTTTTTCAAGCCTGAAGCCGAAGCCAAAGGTTTGAATTTTTCAATTAAAAATACACTGCCAGCAAAAGAAGCGACCATCCTGACTGACCACGAAAAGCTATCTTCCATTTTGACCAACCTGGTAAAAAATGCCATAAAATACACCGAAAAAGGTTCTATTGAATTGGGATATGACCTGGTAGAGACGTACGATCGTACGTCTCTACACGATCGTACGTCTCTACTGCATTTTTACGTGAAGGACACAGGTATCGGGATTCCCAAAGAAAAGCATCAGTCGATCTTTGAACGTTTTATTCAGGTGGATAGCGGTTACAAGAGAGCCTATCAGGGGGCTGGTCTTGGATTGGCGATCACAAAATCATATGTCGAAATGCTCGGAGGTGAAATCTGGGTCGTAAGTGAGGAAAGTATGGGTTCAACATTCTATTTTACAATACCTTACAAAATCGAAAAGAAATAAAAGTTTTTTAAGGTATGTGCATGTGTTGAAGGGATCGAAACCTGCAGGTATAAACCTGATCTTGATCTGGTTTTGATGGCTATTGAAATGCCTGATCTGAACGAGTATGCAGTAAGAATTAATTAATTGTATCCTTTACTGATGATGCAACGCAGCACTTCAAAAATTAAAATCCATCACAATGTGCTTTATACGGCCATTTATGTTGAAATTTTTCAGATTCACTTATATTTGTTTTAAAAATGACAACAAACTCAGCTTCCTCGGTCGAGGTCCAGATGCTTATCCGTAAACCAGTATCCACAGTTTTTCAGGCATTTATTGATCCGGCAATCACAGTCAATTTCTGGTTTACCAAATCAAGCGGAATTTTGGAGACTGGCAAAACAGTCACCTGGGAGTGGGAAATGTACCGGTTTTCGACAAAAGTATTTGTCAGGGAGATTGTCCAAAACAAGCGGATCTCAATTGATTGGGGCGAACCGGCCACCTCGGTTGACTTTTGCTTTACCCCGTTGACGGATGTGACGACCCTGGTGGTGATTAAACATTACAATTTTGGCCTGACCGGCGATGATCTGATCAATGCGATAAAAAACAGTACTGGTGGTTTTACAACCGTATTGGACGGCATGAAAGCCTGGTTGGAACACAATCTGAACTTGAACCTTATCGTGGACAAATTCCCACAAATTTAGTGCTATTTTATATTCTACTAATAATCAGGCTTATTATATTCTTGACAACATCTCCCCAGCCCTTTCCAGAGTTTCATCATCTTTGGCAAAACAGAAGCGCAAGGTTTTGTAATCGTTGAGCTTGTGGTAAAATACGGAGACCGGAATCGAAGCAACACCTTTCTCTTTGGTAAGGCGTACTGCGAGGTCAAAATCGTTCTCGTCAGAAATTGCTGAGTAACAAAGGTTCTGGAAATAACTTCCCTGCGACGGGACGAATGTGAACTTTGAGTTTTTGAGACCATCCAGAAATTTGTTCCGCTTTGCTTCATAAAATGCCGGAACCGATAAATAGTTATCCGGTTTTTTGATAAAATCAGACAAAGCCAGTTGGATCGGTGTATTCGTGCAAAAGGTCAGGTACTGGTGGATTTTTCTAAATTCCGTCGAAAGTTCAGCTGGAGCAACACAATATCCTATCTTCCATCCTGTTACATGGAATGTTTTTCCAAACGAGCCACAGATGAAACTTCTCTCTTTCAAAACAGGGTGCGTACAGAACGATAGGTGTTTCGCGCCATCGAATACGATGTGTTCGTAAACCTCGTCGCTCAGAAGGAAAATATTTGTCCCTTTAACGATAGATGCCAGTTCCTGAAGATCGTTTGCCGTTAAAACGCTGGTGGCCGGGTTATGCGGTGAGTTCATCACGATCATCCTCGTTTTCGAGGTAACATTTGTTTTTACCTCCTTCCAGTTGATCTTGAAATAAGGTGGTTCAAGCGTGACATAAACCGGGACTCCACCATTCAGTTCAATGGCAGGCACATAGCTGTCGTAGGCCGGTTCAAAGACAATCACCTCATCACCAGGACTTACCACGGAAGAAATTGCTGCAAAAAGAGCTTCGGTGGCCCCGGAGGTAATGGTGATTTCCTTTTCGGGATGATAAACTGTCTGGTACAACTTCTCAACCATCATGGCAATCGCTTCGCGCAAGGGTTGCACACCACTCATGGGCGCATATTGGTTAAATCCCTTTTTCATATAGTGTTCAACCAACAGGATCAATTCCTCATCGGCTGGAAAATTCGGGAATCCCTGCGAAAGGTTGAGGGCATTGCAATCGTGGGCCAGTTTCGACATCACTGTAAAAATGGTGGTGCCGATGTGTGGCAATTTGGAATGGATCACGGGTATTGAAAAGTTTTCCATAAAACAGGATGGTTGATGTTTATCCTGCAAAAATAAAGATAAATGCTATAAATATACCTATTTATAGGTATGCTATATACAGTTTTATAGGTATTGTAGGGCGGTGATAAGGGCTTCATCTTTGTACCGGAATTTATAGCCATAATAAAATGATTTTGACCGTGCATCAGTTGACCAGTTTTTTACAATCCGAAAGGTTCAACCTTTCAAATGCCTGCATGTGCATTTGCTCCTGCCGGTGTTGTCGAATGTGCTGCTGAGCACTCCGGGAAAACCACAAATCCATTTACCATTTTATTCTTAATCAGGCAATCATCCTTCATGGCATTGCCCCAATATTCTTACAATTTTTACCAAAATCAAAAAATTCATGAAAAGTTATCTTTTATTAAAAAAGAGACAGTTAATCATTGCAGTTTTGCTTTTAACAACTGTTTTACAGGCAAGTACATTGTTTGCTCAACAAGCTGTCCTGCGGGGCACAGTTAAGGGGGACCAGGAGGTTTTGCCTGGTGCTGCGGTTTTTGTGCAAAATACAAAGTTGGGTACGATATCCAATCAGGACGGGACTTATCAATTGAAGTTGGCATCCGGGACTTATACGGTAACAGCAAGTTTCGCAGGGTTCAAGGCTGAACAAAAAAACGTGACCGTTTCGGCAGGCCAATCTGTTGACCTGAATTTTGAATTACATTCGACCTCCCTCGACGAGGTTGTTGTCCTGGGTTCGCGAAGTTTGCCACGTTCGCAGCTTGATACTCCTGTTCCAATTGATGTAATTGATGTTCAGGTTCTTACTAAAGATGTGGCTCAGGTTTCATTAACACAGATCCTAAATTATGTGGCTCCTTCTTTTAATTCCAATACCCAGGTCATCAGCGATGGGACCGACCATATCGATCCGGCCTCCCTGCGTGGACTCGGGCCTGACCAGGTTTTGGTTCTTGTAAATGGCAAACGGCGCCACACAACATCCCTGATCAACATCAATGGTACTTTCGGAAAAGGTGCTGTCGGAACCGACCTCAATGCAATTCCCTCTGCCGCCATCAAAAAGATCGAAATCCTTCGTGACGGTGCTGCTGCACAATACGGTTCAGATGCGATTGCCGGGGTGATCAACATCATCCTCGACGACAATGTCAACCAGATCCGCTCAAGCGTGACCAGCGGAGGTTATGTCTCCAAAAATTCAGAAAACGGGATCGATGGGGAAAATATCCAGACCAATGTCAACTTTGGGTTGCCGATTGGAACAAAAGGTGGATTTATCAACCTTGCTGGTTCCTTCGATTTCAGGAACCCGACAAACAGGCAGAAAGAGTTTACAGGTGTTATCTTTAACGACTATAACAACCCAACATTATACCCATCTCCGACAGGTGCAGACATCACGAATGCAGAATTACTGCGTAGGGGTTTGACCCGTGCCGATTTCGTTTCACGGATAGGTCAGTCTGAAAACCGTGGCGGCGCATTTACCTTTAACAGTGTGCTTCCTTTAAACAACGGAGCCGAGTTTTATGCCTTTGGTGGTGTAAATTACCGCAATGGCAAATCCGCAGCATTCCGTCGCCAGCCAGCCCAATTGACACAGAACAATGCCGATATCTATCCACTGGGATTTCTCCCCATCATCGGGACAGATAATTACGACCAATCGGTCTCCTCAGGAATCAGGGGCAAAGTCGGGGAATGGAACGCCGACCTGAGCAATACTTTCGGCCGCAACAGCATTGACTTTTCAACTTCAAACACACTGAACGCTTCATTGCTCGAAGCCTCACCAACAAGATTTGAAGATGGTGGTTTCCGTTTTACCCAGAATACGACCAACCTTGATCTTAACCGAAATTATAAAGATATCCTCAGTGGCCTGAATGTTGCTTTCGGGTTCGAGCACCGTTACGAGAACTACCAGATTGTAAAGGGTGACGTTAATTCCTATGCCGACTATGGCCGTGCAATTAAAATTGGTGTTGATGCTACAGGTAAAGATATCCTGATACCCGACATTACAGGAAACGTCCAAACCTTAAAGGCTTTAAATGGCAACCCCTATGCCGGTGGTGCACAGGCCTTCCCTGGTTTCCGCCCTGAGAACGCAGTAAATGCAACACGTACATCGGTTGCCGCTTATACCGATTTTGAGTTTAATTTTACACCTGTCTGGTTGGTTGATGCTGCCCTTCGATTTGAAAATTACTCTGATTTTGGCTCAACCCTGAATTGGAAAATTGCCTCACGTTACAAAATCGGCGATGATTGGTCCTTTAGGGTCGCTGCGAACACAGGTTTCCGTGCCCCATCACTTCACCAACGCTATTTTAGTGCCACTTCAAGTGTCTTTACCGATGGTCAGATCGTCCAATCGGGAACTTTTACCAATGACAGCCGCGCGGCCAAATTGCTTGGGATACCCGACCTGAAACAGGAAACCTCGGTAAGTGTCAATGCCGGCCTGACCGGAAAATTCGGAAAATTTAAACTCACCTTAGATGGTTATTTTATACGGATTAACGACCGCATTATTTATACCGGTCAATTTACAGGAAGCAACAGTGCAACAGCTTCTGCGCAGGATAAAGAAATTTTTAATCTTTTAGACCAGGCCAATGCCAAAACTGCCCGCTTCTTTGCCAATGCCATAGACACCGAAACTAAGGGTATCGATGCTGTGCTTACTTATACCAACAACCTTGGGAAAGGCCGTTTTCAGGCCGACTTATCAGGAGTCCTTGTCAAAACCAATGTTGTCGGTGCAGTAAAGGCTTCACCGTTGCTTGCAGGTAAAGAGAGCACCTATTTTGACCAATCGAGCCGGATCTATCTCGAATCAGCCGTTCCACGCACAAAAGGAAATTTGTCATTGAATTACAACATTGGCAAATGGGGCGTATTCCTTCGCAATGTCTATTTTGGCCCTGTCGATGCCGCGACCAATATAGCTGCTGATTATCAGACATTTGGTGGTAAGGTGATTACTGATCTTGCAACAAGTTACAATTTATCAAATCATTTGAGGTTGACCCTCGGTGCCAATAACCTGCTCGACATTTATCCAGACAAAACGATTGGCGGTAATACCGGTGCGGGCTATTTTATCTATTCCCGGACAGGCCAGCAGTTTGGATTTAATGGCCGCTTCCTGTTTGCCCGATTGGCATTGACCATCTAAAACGAAATCCCTGATACTTTGCGATCCTGGCGGGCATTGTTTGAAGTATAATTCTTTATTTTTCTCAATGAATGCCAAGATCGCAATTTTATAAATTATTATGATGCAAATACCTATAAACAGGTATATAGAATACTCATAAACAGGTATTGCCATGATATATGAGCTCCTATAGCTTTGTAACCAAAATAATACATTATAAGATGTCAAAAATTGCACAAAATCTCACAGATTTAATTGGAAATACACCGCTCCTTGAGCTTTCCAATTTCAACAGGAAAAACAATTTGGAGGCGACCATCATCGCAAAACTCGAATACTTCAATCCGGCCGGAAGTGTGAAGGACCGTATTGGATTTGCAATGATTGATGCTGCCGAGAAACAAGGTTTGCTCAACAAAGATTCGGTAATTATTGAGCCTACAAGCGGCAATACAGGGATTGCCCTCGCGTTTGTAGCTGCTGCAAAGGGTTATCGTTTAATTATTTGCTTACCGGAAACCTTTAGTATTGAACGCAGGAACCTGCTCAAGGCACTTGGTGCAGAATTGGTTTTAACACCAGGAAGCGAAGGAATGAAAGGTGCCATCAAAAGGGCAACCGATCTAGCGGCAGAAACTCCAAATTCATTTTTACCACAACAATTCAAGAATCCTGCAAATCCTGAGATCCATCGCAAAACAACTGCCGAAGAAATCTGGCGCGATACCGATGGCGATGTAGATATTTTTATTGCAGGGATCGGAACCGGTGGTACGATTACAGGTGTTGGTGAAGTACTGAAAGCCCGCAAACCTGGTGTACAGATTATTGCCGTAGAACCTTCAGATTCACCCGTGTTATCGGGCGGAAATCCCGGACCACATAAGATCCAGGGGATTGGTGCCGGTTTTGTACCCGATGTTTTGAACCGCGAAGTCATTGATGAGATCATTACGGTCACCAACCAACAGTCATTTGAAACCAGTCGCCAATTGGCACGGACTGAGGGATTGCTAGTAGGAATTTCATGCGGTGCAGCAGCATACGCTGCCCTTGAAGTGGCCAAACGCCCGGAAAATAAAGGTAAAAAGATCGTCGTGATTTTACCAGATACGGGTGAGCGCTATTTGTCAACCATTCTTTACCAATTTGAAGAACAATCTGTTAAAGCATAATTATTAATTGATCCGGCAATGGCAAAGATTTCAAAAAGTATTACAGATTTAATTGGGAACACGCCCTTACTGGCTTTAAACCAGATAGGGAAATTGTATAAGCTTAATGCACAAATAGTTGCTAAATTGGAATCTTTCAATCCCGCACGAAGTGTAAAAGACCGTCTTGGATTTGCCCTGATCGACGTTGCCGAAAAGCTCGACTGGATCGATAAAAACACGGTGATCATTGAACCGACAAGCGGAAATACAGGAATCGCACTTGCCTATATTGCTGCGGCAAAAGGTTATCGACTGATCCTCGTTATGCCCGATTCGATGAGCATCGAACGAAGGAATATATTAAAGGCTTTGGGTGCCGAGGTGGTCCTTAGTCCCGGATTCGAGGGTATGGGTGGAGCGATCCGTAAAGCAACCGAACTGAAAAACAGCTTTCCCAAAGCCTTTATTCCCCAGCAGTTCAATAACCCTGCAAACCCTGCCATCCATCGGAAGACAACAGCACTCGAGATCTGGGAAGATACCGATGGGAAGGTGGACATTTTTATTGCAGGTGTGGGAACTGGTGGAACGATTACCGGAGTTGGGGAGGTCCTCAAAGAGAAGAATCCGAAAATAAAGGTGGTTGCAGTTGAACCTGCAGATTCACCGGTCCTTTCGGGTGAAAAGTCTGGCCCCCATAAAATCCAGGGAATTGGTGCAGGCTTTGTCCCCAATGTTTTAAACGTGAAAATCTATGATGAGGTTTTCAAGGTGAAGAACGAAGATGCATTTGCAATCAGCCGCGAACTGGCCCGCAAGGAAGGTTTGCTGGTCGGAATCTCATCCGGAGCAGCAACCTATGCAGCCATACAGATTGCCAAACGTCCTGAAAACAAAGGGAAACAAATTGTCGTCATCCTTCCCGATACAGGCGAACGGTACCTTTCAACTGCACTTTATCAGTTTGAAAAAGAGACTGATGGTCCCAAATCAAACCCGGACGGAAACAATGTGATCTGATATTGGTTATATTAGATTAAAAAGACT
>TBL_comb47_HYPODRAFT_10002313_pt1 | contig 23640 bp, 24 predicted proteins | sample TroBogypolimnion_40_FD_10682 | JGI IMG/M metagenome (IMG submission 10682)
TGGGGATCCGTCCGGGAGACGCGCCGACTTTGGCAAAGATTGCCGATGCTGAAAAGCTGCTGGCACAGTTAATGGATAAAGCGAAGAAAGATGAAGAGTTCAACCGACTGATCGCTGAAGGTGATGCCAGTGTAAAACAGACCAAATATGCTGAAGGGATTACCAGTTACAAGGGAGCCTTGGGGATCCGTCCAGGAGATGCAACAACATTGGCAAAGATTGCCGATGCACAAAAGCTATTGGCTCAGAGTTTGGACAAGGCTAAAAAGGATGCTGAGTTCAACCGACTGATTGCTGAAGGTGATGCCAGCGTGAAACAGGCCAAATATGCAGAAGGGATTACCAGTTACAAGGGAGCTTTGGGGATCCGTCCGGGAGACGAACCTACGTTGGCAAAAATTTCAGATGCAGAGAAACAAATCGCTCTGTTGCGCGAAAGAGCTATTTCTAAACTTTATCTGGAAGCTATCAATCGGGGAGCATCCTTGTTTGCGGCTCAACAATATTCTGATGCTATAATAGCATACCGTGAAGCTCAAAAAATTAAACCACAGGAAACCTTACCACCTCAAAAGATCAAGGAGATTCAGGCAATTATGGCTGCTTTGGCTGCAAAAGCAGCTGCTAAACCGGCGGAAAATAATACGAGATTAAATGCTTCTGATCAATTATACTTTGAGAAGACAAAGAGTGGTGACGAAAACTTTAAAACTGCCCAGTGGACAATAGCAAGGTTCTATTATATGGAAGCATTGAAAGTAAGACCAGGAGATAAATATTTACTTTCCAAAATAGAGTCTTGTGATAAGATGATTGATTCTGAGATTACTACTGAAAAAATTAAAGAATTCAATGGAAAGGTTAGAGTCTTGTGATAAGATGATTGATTCTGAGATTACTACTGAAAAAATTAAAGAATTCAATGGAAAGGTAACCAGTGCTGATGATCACATGAAAACTAAAAACTACAGTTCTGCCAGATTTTATTATCGGAGTGCTTTGGATATCATGAAATGGGAATCCTATCCGGCCCAACAACTCAAGTTGATTGACAAAATCATTACGGAACAATTATCACAGTCCGATCAGCGTTTATTTGCTGAACATGTAAAGAAAGCAGATGATGCCTTTAATCGGAAAGAGTATCCGGGTGCCCGCTTTTATTATGACAAGGCGAAGGAGATCAGCGAGACTGATCATATCATTTCCCGATTAAAGGAGATCGAAGCAATTGTTAATGGATTAGATTCCCAAAATATTAAGGCCACTTACGATGGTTATATTAAAAAGGGGAATGATGCTTTGAATGAGAAAAATGGTTCTGTTGCCCGTTTTTATTTCGAGAAAGCTAGTGTTCTAAAGCCAGATGAGAAGTATCCCAAAGATAAAATCAAAAGCATTGATGCCGCGGGGAATTAATCACTGAATGTTGTGGGAAAATCTTCTTATTTTATATAGCTAAATGATTTAATTTAAATGGACCAAATAACAGTACATCTGGCGGAAGGATTTGAGGAAATTGAGGCAGTTACGATTATTGACGTCTTGCGTAGAGCGGGATTAAATACTTGTACTGTGTCGGTTACTGGAAAACATATGGTTAGAGGGTCTCATCAGATTGAGATTCGGGCTGATTTTTTGTTTGAAGATGTTGATTATTCAAAGGGTATGTTGATTATCCTCCCAGGAGGTATGCCTGGAGCGAAGCATCTCAATGAACATTCAGGATTGAAATCTAAGATTGTTGAATTTCAGAAGAATGGAAAATACTTAGCCGCTATTTGCGCTGCACCTATGGTATTAGGTAATCTTGGCATTTTAAAAGGTAAAAAAGCTGTCTGCTATCCGGGATTTGAATCTTATCTGATTGGGTCAGATCTCAGCACAAAACCCTTTGTAACAGATGAAAAAATTATTACCGGAAGAGGAGTTGGAGCGGCCTTGAAGTTTTCACTTGAAATAGTGCGGATTCTGAAAGGGGAGGAGTCTGCCGAACATCTTCGGAGGATAATGCTGGTCGATGAGTTTTTGAGCGCTTGACGTTCTTTAATGTTGATATTTTCCTGACATTTGTCCGACTTTTGAAAAGGGGACAAGTTTAACTATTTATGAATCCTCGTCGTTCAAAAATCCTTTCGCACACCTTACACGAAATGAATGACGGGGATTCATTTTTGAAAATCAATTAATGTTAGTTATTTAACGAAGAAGATTTATCTACTTTTTGCTTTTACCTGATTTGAAAAGTAATACCTCTATTTTTTCAATGGTGACCAGACAACCGTAACGCATTGATTCAAGCTGCGGACGTATGATTTCATAAAACTTTCGGATCTTCACCTCTTCATCAATAATCTCAATTACAACAGGAACCTTATCGGCAACCTCCCAGAACTTGTAAGAATGTATGACAGAACTCGCGCCATATCCCAAAATACCTTTAAGTACTGTTGCTCCTGATATTCCTTCCTTTTTTGCCTCAAAAACAATTGATTCAGAAAGCAGATCCTGTTTGAGACGATCTGTTGAACTGACAAAAATGCGTAGTAAAGCATTGGTTGTCTTGATTTCCATATTAAATTGATTTAATAATTATCCGTCCAAGATAAACTGCAACTAATCCCAGAAAAAAACTCAGCGTGGTATAAAGACTAAGTTTAAGCCACTCTTTTTCCTGCAAAAGCATAAAACTGTCGTTGGCAAGAGTTGAAAACGTAGTGTATCCGCCACAAAGACCAACTGTCAGAAAAATCCGGACATCCGGACTCAGGAAATTCCCACGTTCTGACAACCCGTAAAAAATTCCAATCAAAAGACTCCCGGAAATATTCACAGATAAAGTTCCCCAGGGGAAGAGAGAGAAGGTATTTTCCAGAAAATATCGGGAAACCAAAAACCTGAGAATTGTTCCGATAAATCCACCGGTTCCGGCAATCATCAATGTTTTAAACATATTTTCAACTTAAATTTTGTTATCCTGTTCGTATAACTAAAAAATTTTGAGGTGCAGAATTCAATTTCATATGCAAAGTTAATAAAACCCATATTAAATCCCCACTTCTCAGCAAATCCTGTAAATCTGAACATATCCATTACACACATAATATATTTTGAAAATTTGAACGATCTCTCCAATTTTCCACTATTTTTAAACCTGATGAACAGAATGAATTTTTATAAATTTAGTTCTTTATGAATGAAATAATTAAGCTGTTCCTGAAAGAGTCAATTTCCCTGGAACTCAATATTGGCGATCTTTATCAGCTATTTAGTGTCAAGTATAAACAAGATTATAATTTTTGGTGGAAACTTTCGATTGAAGAGATGAACCATGCTGCCCTGATCGAATCAATAAATGATAATTTTTTATCTGAAAGCATAATGCCTTCTAATTCCATCGAAAAGAAGGTTCAGGAACTTAGTGAAATGAATCGTATTATTATGGAGCAGATTGGGCAGTTCAGATCCGGACCAATGTCAAGAGCAGATGCATTTCTTTTGGCTTCTGAGATTGAACATTCAATTGGGGAGTCTCATTTCGAACTTTTCATGACTTCTCAAGCCAAATTCAACAGTTATGAAAATCATGCAAAAATTAAATGGGGATGATATCAATCACGGTAAGAGACTGGCTAAATATATGACTGACAATGATATAGAAATTATATCTCAGAAATAGTCTGAATAATTACTTGAACCATATTGTTTTACAAGGGTCTTTCTTTTGGTGTATCTGATTGATTAATCCCTTCAGGAAAATGGAAATATAATTTCTCTATTGCTATGCGAATTGCCTGATTGACGGGTAATTGTTGTATTGCAAGATCCGGTGCTATACTGTATAGCTGCATCGAATAGTTTCGAAAAAGCGGAATGGTGTCGGGACTCTTATATCCTAACTGGCGTGCTTTATCTACTTCTTCAGGAGTGTTATCTTTTAGTACTTTACAGGTGACAAGCTCAGCTATTCCTTCGCGATCAAGACGGTATCCAAATCCGAATAGCCGACACACCAGCCCCCTTTTTTCATAATCCCAACAACCTCCCTTACCTTCTTTCCACGCATCAGGCAAAAAGAGAGGGCAATGTCCGGTTTCATCACTCTTGTCCAACAAGGTCAGGAATTCATCAATTCTTCTTGTTTCATAAAGCGCAGCAGCGAGTGGAATAAACTCAACCGGACTCGCTTCAATATTTTTTGTGCGGCAACAGGCGTTGCAAAGATGTGCGCATTTCATCCCTGTTTTCAGAGTGGTTTGGGTGAGATGTTCATCCAGTTCCCTAAAAACTACTTCAATCGCTGANGCCATTCCGTTTAAAACCATAATTGACAACTCAAATCATTCTTTATTCATAAATGATTATTCAGTGCAATGATAAACAATCCATCATTAGGATGGCCTATAAAAAGATGTTTTAGTCTTATTAATGTTCATTGAATTATTTTGCTATTTAGAATATATGATTATAATATGCAGCATATCAACCTAATATAAAATATTTGTCAGTTTCTGAAATAACGGAATAAATTTACCAAATTTGAAGCTCGATTCTAAAGGAAATAATTTCCTTTTTGGCTTTTGAATTTATAAATCAACGGCCAATCGGTAAGAACATTTTATTATTCACAATTAAATTATAAAAGATGAAAAAGTTGTTTTATTTGTTCGTGATGGTTGTCGGAATGACTCTGGTAGCCGCTAATGTTAATGCACAGGATGCAAACAGCAAACCTAAATCTGCAACCTGTTGTAAGAGTGGTGACAAAAAATCGTGCTGCAAGAGTGGTGACAAGGCTGCTGCCGGAAAATGCACTAAAAAAACCTCTGCAGATGCAACCACTAAAAAAGATGCAAGCACAACTGACAAAAAAAACTAATCATATCGACCAAAAGCACGGGTGTTAATTTACCCAATTTGATCGTTGGTTAGATAGGTTGTTTTTAGCAGGTAATTATAAAAATTCCCGGTAAAATAAGTTTTTCCCGGGAATTTATATTGTGGCTATATGTTCTAAATAATTGATATGTGATATTATGCATAGATTTTAGGTTAGTGAAAGAACAAATATCCGATCAGGATAGCGGCTATCAAGCCAGCAAGATCGGCCAATAGTGCACAAGTAAGAGCATGCCTTGTTTTTTTGATTCCAACTGAGCCAAAGTATACTGCCAGGATAAAAAAGGTAGTATCACCGGCTCCCTGAACTACGCATGAGAGTCTTCCAACAAATGAATCAGCTCCGGATGTTTTCATCACATCGATCATCATTCCCCGTGATCCGCTACCGCTCAGTGGTTTCATAAGCGCTGTTGGCAAAGCCCCTATAAAATCGCTGTTTATTCCTGCTGCCTCAATGCTCCACTTTATTCCGGCAATAAAAAAACTCATTGCACCAGAGGCTCTGAATACCCCAATAGCGACCAGGATGGCAACCAGATAGGGAATGATTTTTACGGCTGTTGTAAAACCCTCCTTTGCTCCATCTATAAAGGTTTCGTAAACATTGATCTTCTTCAGGAATCCAAGTGACAGAAAAAGGATTATAATGGAAAACAGTATAAGGTTGCTAAACACTTTGGAGTATAAGGCCAGACTTTCCGGCGATAAAGTGTGGGTCCAGTAGATCAATGAAAAAACAATAAAGAGCATCCCTGATAAATAAGCGATTATCGTGCGATCCCACAAATTAATTCGCTGATATATAGATACTCCAATAAGTCCGGTAAGTGTTGAAAAAAAGGTTGCCAGTAAAATCGGAATAAATACATCTGAAGGATCATGGGCACCCAATTGTGCACGGTAGACCATAACTGAAATTGGGATAATTGTCAGACCAGAGGCATTCAGGACGAGAAACATGATTTGAGCATTCGAGGCGATCTCTTTGTTCGGATTCGATTTTTGCATTTCTCCCATGGCCTGAAGTCCCATCGGTGTAGCTGCGTTGTCAAGTCCGAGCATATTTGCCGCAAAATTCATCATCATAGGGCCATAAGCCGGATGGTTTCTTCCAAGTTCCGGAAAAAGTTTATTGAAAAATGGACCAATTAATTTTGAGACAATATTTACAATGCCCCCTTTTTCTCCGATTTTCATGATACCGGACCATAATGTGAGAACGCCTGCCAATCCCAGGGATATCTCAAAACCGCTTTTAGCCATTTCAAAGGTAGAATTGACCATCTCAGGAAAAACCTGAGTATCACCCAGGAATACCATTTTCACAAGCCCGATTACAAAGGCTATCAAAAAGAAAAATATCCATATGTAATTCAGAGCCATGAATGAACCATTATTGTTTTAGTATTTTCTGGCGAAATCGTCAGCATAACTGTTGATCTCAGTGTCGGTAAGGTCCCCTCCGGAATGGATGAGAATCCGGTATCTGAAGATTGATGACTTTCCGGCAGGTATCCGATAATTCAACTTATCTTTTCCCTTTGTGAAAATACTCCAGCCAAGCGGATTGGCTGCAAATAGACCATAACCTCTTGCATGCCAGTATGTTGGATAGCTTTGATTCTTTGGATGGTCGCACATGATAACTGCAATCTTTTCCTGGCCGATAGTGCCGTTTAGGTCCATCCATTTAGCCCGCGTGCTCCATACAGCATCATCTTTTATCCCTTCACTGCTACGGTACCTTCCCGAAACTCCTTCATTCGTCATTTTTTTAACCGTGGTGGGATTCCCCTTTGCGTCTGTCATGATTACCTCGTCCTTTGAAGGAAGTTCAAGTTGTCGGGCTACACGGATTGCCATCACCCCTTCCTTATTATCATTCATCGAGACCTCATTACCCGTTGCGGTAAGAGTTGCCACGCGGTCAATTATACGTGTTGAGCCATTTGCAATAAAATAAAATTCAGTCTTTTCTGAGAGCAATTCTTTTCCTGACGGATCGATCCAGCTTTCCGTGGTCACCATGAGTGCCTCTCCCGAACCCTCTTTCAATCGATTAATTTTTAAATGTTTAATGGTCCCAAATCCATTTTTTTTGGTGGCCGGAATGGCTGTTGAATTATTCCAGAAATCATATCCGTTCACATCACCGTAATTAAACCAAATACCTATATGATGCGGATGATCAACGCGTTCACCTGCTCTTGGATTCATTGGATATCCCCGGGTAATTTCTGTTCCTTGGGAGGTCAGCACCGGATAGAGAACTGGCTTCATAACGTTGTCGGGCCAGCAATAAGCGGTGAATAATTTTCCGTCAACGAGTACTTCAACTTTTTTATCAGCCTCTTTGACAATAAACTGGATTTTTGGAGCCCTTGGTTTTCTTAGCTTCTGCACTCAGGTTGCATGTGACAAAAACTCCGATTAGAAAGATAATAATAGCTTGCAATTTCATCTGTTGATAAGTTGTTTTTAATTGTCAGATAGAACACACCATTAGATAATCATGCTTCTGTGTGAGCATTTCTCTATTGGCTTGTTTCATTTTATTGAATCGTTAAAGATGTTAGAAGTTGTAAAAATAGTTATTTATTGCTATTTTCACGGACCAATAAACGGATGATAATTTATGAAAAGTCTTCTTTGGGTCTTCGCTTTGGTATTTACTTTTGGTGCTGCAGTGTACCAACGTGTGACTGGTCCGACTTATCCGTTAAAGGCTGTAGTGAATACTGGAATACAGAGTTATCCGATCAGTTTTTTACGTTCACAACAGGGTAAGGCAGATGGTCCGGTAATTCTGCAGATTCCCGATATTGGAGTAAAGGGAGTGCTTCGTTATCGGAAATACCCTTCTCATGAAGAAATGACAAAAGTTGATTTAAAGAGAGAAGGGGATAAGTTGATCGGTTATCTTCCGAATCAACCTCCTGCCGGCAAACTGGAGTACAGGGTTGATCTGGAAAAAAAAGGCAATCCTATTAAGGTTGGGACTGGCACCAATATCATAATTCGTTTCACTGGGGATGTTCCAAAATTGGTGCTCTATACCCATATTTTTCTGATGTTTTTGGCCATGTTTTTGAGTAATATTGCCGGATTATTATCCTTATTTAATTTGCGGTTTTATAAATTAATGGCGGTTTTTACTTTTGTCATCCTGGTCATAGGAGGTTTCATTCTGGGGCCTGTTGTCCAGAAATATGCCTTTAATGAGTGGTGGACCGGTGTCCCCTTTGGGTGGGATCTTACAGATAATAAAACCTTGATTGCAGTTATGGCATGGCTTCTGGCATTGGTGATGATCAGGAAGAATAGTGCCCGGGTTTGGATCATTATTGCTTCACTAGTCACCATTGTTATATTTTCAATTCCTCACAGCCTTTGGGGTAGTCAATTAAATCAGGAAACCGGAAAAATTATTCAGGGCCATATCCTTCCTTTTCTTGTAACTTTTTTCAGTTAAAACACATCTTTTAAAAGCAGTTCACCGACACTTTATCAATTTCAGAGTCTGGTAACAAATAAAAATTCATACAGATGAAAAAAACAACGTTTCTATTGGTATTGATTGCCTTGACAATCAATTGTTATTCACAGACAGATAATTGGTATTTTTCGTTTTCAATGGCCGGTTCTGTGCCATTGGGAAGCTTTAGTCAGACCAATGTCAATAATGCCTCATCCGGTTTTGCCCAAAAGGGGTTCTCTCTTTTGCTGGATGCTACGTACCCATTAACTTCAAAATGGGGATTAAAAGGATTGGTCCTGATCAATACCAATACTCTGGATAATACTAAATTGGAGAATATGCTGATAAACAGGACTCCTGTTCTTCCCGAAAATCCTGCGATTCCCAAATATTATTCATCTACAACAAATCCATGGATGTCGAATGCATTACTAGTTGGTCCCGTATATACAATAACTCTGGGTCGTGCCTATCTTGATATTCAGTTCCAGGGAGGTGTTAATGTGACCTATCTGCCACAGCAAAAGCTGCAGTATAATAACCCATCAAATCTATGGTTTTACCTGGACCAAAACTCGAATTCAACGGATGTCTCCTGGGGAGTTCTTGCCGGTTCTGCCTTTCGGTTTCCGGTATCAACACGTTTAAATTTAAAGGTTGGCCTTAATTATTTCAGGTCTGCTGCCAATCTTAAGTATGAGCAGGTCCAGGTAGCTGAACAGGCGAGTCCTGTCATGTCCCAAACACTTGGATCAGGGAGCAATTCTATCTCTATTCAAATGGTTACCGGTTCAATTGGATTTGTCTATTATTTAAATTAATCCAGTGCTTTATCCAGTTTATTCAAAATAGGTTTTACCGATATTTTAGTTCCGACTGCCCCTTCCATCCAAAGCTGAGGGATTAGTTTACCCTGCTGATAGATCCTGTCGATTTCATTTGCAAAGTTTTTCCCTGAGAGGTATTCTTCCAGTTGAAATTCTATGATTTGTCCGTAGGAATAGGCCGGAAGGTACAACGGATTGGAAATCATATGAGAATAAATACCCAAAATCGGCTGATCCTTGATTCCAAATATTGGGGCAAAATAGGTGTTCCATACCTCTTTGGTAATAAACAGAACCGCAACCTTTAGTTCAGCGGCAGTTGCTTCCGGATGGGCGTAAAGCCACTTCCAGATTTTCATATCAACCATTCCGACACCCATAATCTCCATCAGAGACCACCCAGTATCCAGTGTATTTAGCTTATCAAGGTCCGGTTGATTGCTTTTGATGCCGAGTAGCAACAGATCCCTACTTTGAAAGATAAATGCCAGGGCCTCGGTAAAGGCTGTATTGGGAACACCATTTAACAGATAGTAATCGACATTGTATAAGGAGTTTGTCTGTTCAACATTGTGTCCAAATTCATGAACAGCAATGTTATATCCTTTGTAATCCATCCCGGATTCATGAATTCGGGTTCGTAAATGAGCTTTCTCCCCTTTCATCGATGCCCCCCACGCATGCCCGGATCCGCGGGCTGGATCAACCGTAATTTTGCTTGCAAGAAACTCAGCCCGCTCCTTTGACCATCCCATTTTCATAAGCATATTTGGCATATCAGCTTCAAAAGCTTTGGGATTCGGATACTTCACAGTTGTTTTCGCATCCAGATCCTGCTGAGGAATGGCACTTCTCGATTTAAATCCATCATACCAGATATCATAGGGACGCAGGCTTCTTCCCAGACGTTTCTCTATAACTGCACCTATTTTGGCAAGTTGTGGTGACCGAAGATACCCATCAAACATAGCTTCGGTTTCCTCCTGAGGAATCTCCATTTCTGAAGAAAATTTCCTCGCGATAAACGTGTTCATTTCAGGGCTGAAAGCATCAATTGCCTTTGCCGCCTGAAAATTGTTGATTATCTGCTGGTATCTCCGGTCAGGTTCTGCCGGGCAGACGATTTCTTTGCCATCTTTCAAAACCTTATTGGAAAATGGGGCCCACTGAACCTGTGGATTATTGATGACCTTTCCTGGAATATCCTGATTGATAATTCGTTCCATGACCTTATAGATCATCTCCTGCTTCTCTTTCCCACTTTCAGCATTTCCATAATTTGCTTTGATCTCATCCCTGAGATTCCAGTGGGAGAGGAGTGACATCTTGTCCGGGAAAATCTGCTTGCCAGATTCGGTTCGCAGCATTCCCATCTCAATATTGTATTCCGAAATGTAAATATCGGCATCAGTCTCTGCCTTGGTGGCGGCTTGTTGGAGTTCTGCAGGAACACGCGAGTCAAAAACATCTCCCAGCCGGACCATCGCCCAGGATTTGCGTGAGTACGAACGGTCAAATTTACCCTTCTCGTCCAATGTATAATAAGGAAAATTCAAGGCAATCGAAAAAGCTATCTTATTGGCATAGAGATCGTCAAGAAGATGAGCTCCCACTGAATATGCGCTAAAATCCTTGTCAATATCCAAAGTAGCCCCGTTGTTAAGATCGATATTTTCTTTCAGATCGAGTGTTATCTTATTAAAATGGCCGTAAATGGATTCCAGATTCCTGCTAACCTTCTCAAAAAACAATTCTCTTTCAGCTTCAGAGGTGATATAGTTCTTCTTACAGAAAACCGCAAAATCTGTGGCGCTTCCATCCTCATCACGCCACAACGAAGCTGCATGCCTCACCCCTTTTGCGAGTCGGTCAAAATCTTTGATTTCCTTTTTTAGTTTTAAGGTATCAATTGTTTGATTAATTGTCATTTCTGAAATTATTGGATTGGAATTTGGGGCTTTTTTTTCAGGAGTTGGTGTGGTACAGGCCGAAAGTCCGGCAAATAGAAGTATCAGAATTCTTTTCATGTTCTAATGTTTTGGTTTTTGATTAAGTGTCGGTACAGGATATAGATAATATTCCGCTTTTCAAATAATAATAGGATGATTGGTGTTGTTTGCTAAATCAGGATAAAGATAAAAATTCCGGATTTCTGAATAACTATCAAAAGTCATTAATCGAATTTAAATAAATGCCAGTACCTTTGAACTCCGATTACTTCTTATTCAGAAGATTGGGTACAGGCAGATTATTGATTTTAAATGCTTAAATATCAAGTAATTCATGAAAACTAAAAAGATTATGTTCATTTTTATTGGCTTAATGCTGTATTATAATAGCCTGTTTGCCGTTTCAGGTAATACGAAAGAGCCTCAGTATTTCTTTGTCGGAACATACACCGATGGTGGAAGTGAAGGCATTTATTCCTTTAGTTTGGATCCTGTCACCGGGAAAATGAATAATTGGGGACTTGCAGCCAAATCGGATAATGCCTCTTTCTTAGCCTTTTCCTCAAATAGGAAGTTCCTCCTGGCCGTTAATGAAACCAATGAGGAGCATAACCACAATATGGGCTATATTGAATCTTTTTTAGTAATTGAAAAGGAGCATCAACTTAAACTCGTGAACAAGGTTCCAAGTGGCGGTGCTAATCCTTGTTATGTTTCAGCCAATCAATCCGGTTATGTACTTGCTGCAAATTACACCGGAGGGAATGTGGCTCTTTTCCGGTTGGATGATGCGGGCAAGCTTGGCGGATTTGTCGACCTTCAACAGCATTTTGGTCATGGACCAAATAAGGAAAGGCAGATGGAACCTCATGTGCATAGTGCTTTCTTTGAACCGTTTACAAACAGGGTTTTTGTTTCTGACCTGGGGACTGATCAGGTTTCGGTATATTTGCTTAACGATGCAAGCTCAAAGCTTGTAAATGCTCCTTTTCCTGTGATCAATATTGCTCCCGGAAGTGGTCCGCGTCACCTTGCATTTCACCCTAAAATAAAAATAGTTTATGTGATTAATGAGCTTTCAAATGACATTTCGGTGGTCTCTTTGGAAAAAGATGGGAGTTTCGGGAATTTACAGACAATTTCAACCCTTCCTGCCGGAAATGATAAGCCAAGTTATTGTGCAGATATTCATATAACTAAAGATGGAAGATTTTTATATGCCTCGAATCGCGGATTTAATTCCATTGCTATTTTTTCAGTTGATCCGGTAAGCGGAAGGATCAAACTGATCGGACAAGAGTCTACGAGAGGCAACTTTCCCCGGAATTTCACCCTATCTCCCAACGAAGATTTTTTGCTCGTGGCTAACCAGAATTCCCAGGATATTGTCTCCTTCAGGCGTGACGAGAAAACCGGTAAACTTCAGTTTGCCGATAAGATTAACGCCTTTAAGCCGGTTTGTCTGTTGTTCTGCGGAGATGGGGCGAAATAAAGCGATGAAGGAATATTCTTTTAAAAGAAATCGTTTCTGGCAATTGGCTTCTGGCAACTGGCATATCTTTTTTTAGAAGATACCTTGACTTTTCAAATTTATTTTTCGATAAAAAAACAATTTTGTTAAGGTATTCAAAGCAAGCTGCAAGCAGCCAATTGCCAGCTGCATTTAATCAGACAAACGGAATCAACGTCAAACCATTAAAATTGTTCCATTTCCGAAAAGAAGAATGAACCTTCCCTGAGTGCATTTTCATCACTGTCGGCGCCGTGAATGGCATTTGCGGTGAAAGACTCTGCAAATAATTTCCGGATTGTCCCTTCAGCCGCTTTTTCAGGATTCGTATTCCCTATTAACTCCCGAAAATCGTCAATTGCATTCTCTTTTTCGAGAATTATTGCTACGATTGGTCCTGAAGACATAAATTCAACCAATCCTTCAAAAAATGGCTTGCCTGTATGTATCCCATAAAAGGCCTCTGCACGTTCACGCGTAAAATGGGTCATTTTCATTGCCTTAATACGGAACCCTTTTTCATTGATCATTTTAAGGATGGGACCAATAAAATTGTTTTTTACAGCACAGGGCTTAATCATTGTAAATGTGATATTTCCACTCATAATTGGAAGATTTTTAAGAATTAATTTTCTAAAATTTTGACGGATAAATTTAGTAAAATAGTCATTACTATCAATTTTGATATCTTTGCATTTTGATTAAAATTTAAGCCAGTTGGAAAGATTTGATTTGAATACCTGTATTCGGGTAAAAGAGTGGCTAAACACAGCTGTAAAGAGAATAATAATTATTCCGCATGTTAATCCGGATGGTGATGCTATAGGCGCTTCACTCGGATTAAACGATGTCATGCTGCATGCCGGTTTCGATTCACAGGTTATCGTTCCCAACGACTATCCGGTATATCTGAATTGGTTAGGTTCCGAAGGAATTCCCCTGATCTTTGAGCAAAATGCGGAGAAGTGTCGAAAACTTATTGATCAGGCAGATGCACTTTTCTTCCTCGACTTCAATGATTCCAAAAGATTGGGAAAACTGGAGGACTATTTAAGTACTAAATTAACACCGATTGTTCTGATAGATCACCACCCAGATCCTCAAATCAAAGCCGAATATCTCTTTTCGGATACAGATGTCAGCTCCACTGCTGAATTGGTTTACGATTTTATCGAAGCTATTGATCTATTGGATCATATTGGTCCTTTAGGAGCAAATGCATTACTGACCGGCATAATTGCCGACACGGGTTCCTTCAGTCATAATGCTTCAAGGCATTCTACCTATCAAATCGTTGGTGAACTGATCAACCGGGGTGCTGAAAAAGAACGGATTAATGAGTCTCTTTTTAATAATTTCTCAGAAAAAAGAATGCGGCTATTAGGCCATTGTTTATCAGAAAAAATGGAAATATTTCCGCAATACAGGTCAGCATTAATATGGCTGAGTGCCAAAGAATTAAAGAGATACGACTTCCGTCCCGGAGATACTGAGGGATTTGTCAACTATCCACTTTCGATTAAAGGGATCGTATTCTCTGCTTTTTTTATGGAAAAGAATGATCTGGTAAAAATCTCATTCAGGTCTAAGGGGAGTTTCCCAACCAACGAATTCTCTGGTGTTCACTTTAGCGGTGGAGGTCATCGGAATGCCTCAGGAGGCGAAACCAAGCTACCTATTGAAGAAGCACTGGCACTCTTCAGATCGTTATTACCCCAATATTCTGAAGAGCTGGAGAAAGACTTTAAATCATTTACGAATGAAGCAGGCGGAGCTTCTTAAAAAACTACTACCTGGTTTTATTCCTCTTTTCGTGTTTATCATCGCTGACGAATACTGGGGAATGAAGGTAGGTATTGCTGTTGCCCTGCTCATCGGTCTTGGAGAAATGGGTTTCACCTGGATTCGTGAAAAACGACTCGACCGGTTTGTTTTGCTGGATACCGCTTTACTGATTGCCTTATCTGGTATCTCAATTTTATTGGAAAATGAGATCTTTTTCAAATTAAAACCTGCTCTGATTGAGCTGATTCTTTGTTCCATTTTAGGTGTTTCTGTTTTTTCGTCTGTTGATATTATCGGTTCAATGACCCGGAAATATATGAAAGGGATAGAGATGAACCAGGCACAGGAGAAACTTTTTAAAAGAAATCTTCGGAATCTCTTTTATATTGTTGTGGTTCATACCGCATTAGTGTTCTATTCCGCATTTTACATGAGTAAGGAAGCCTGGGCATTTATCAGTGGAGGCCTGTTTTACATTCTTTTTATCCTCTATTTCGGATTTGAATATTTTAAAAACCGCCATTCTATTCCTAAACACCAGATTGAATGTTCTGGTCCAAACTATGAGCTTGAAGAATGGCTTCCTGTCGTGGAAGAAAATGGTCGAATCATTGGTAAGGCTCCGCGGTCATTATGCCATAAGGGAGAAAAGATTCTGCATCCGGTGGTTCACCTTCATGTCTTTAATTCCAATGGACATATCTTTCTTCAAAAACGACCTCTGAACAAATTGGTTCAGCCTGGTAAATGGGACACCTCTGTTGGCGGACATATCTCTTTCGGTGAAGACCTGGAGACTGCTCTTCGCCGCGAAGCGTTTGAAGAGATTGGTCTGGAGAATTTCTCCGCCAAACCCCTGGGCAACTATAGGTGGGATACCGAGATCGAATCGGAGTTGGTATACTATTTTGTATCGTACGACTTTCAGAAGATAAAATTGCACAGTGAGGAGGTCAAAGAGGGAAAATTCTGGAGTCCGAAACAGATTGAAAAACAGCTGGGGAATGGTGTTTTTACCCCAAATTTTGAACATGAATACCAGTTGTTAAAAAATAGGAAAATAGGATAATTCGACAATTTGACTATTTGTTGATTTGACAATCGTTTTTTTGGAGTACTTCATTTCCCTCTATACTAAATCTAATTCTTCTCTAATTCTTAGTATTCCCGAATTCGCTAATTGCTGAATTGTCTAATTCCCGAATTTTTTACTTCATATTGCCCAACACCAAAAAAATAGCCGGTCGTTTATTGAGATCGGGGATCTCTCTTTTCCACTGCGCAACTGTTTGTGATTTAATATATTCTGTTTCCAGCGTGAGATCGCAGGCGACGCAAAGGCGCGTCTGGTCATTCAGGGTTTTAATCAAATCATTCAGCAACGGATTATTCCGGTAAGGAGCTTCTATAAAGATTTGTGTCTGGTTCTCAATTCCTGATTTCCGTTCTATTTCCTTGATTGCCTTTATTCTTTCAGCCGGTTTGACCGGGATATACCCGATAAAAGCAAAGTTTTGGCCGTTCATGCCAGATGCCATCAGCGAGAGTAAAATAGAGGATGGGCCAACCAACGGTACAACGCGAATACGGCGAATATGGGCATATTTTACTACATCTGCTCCGGGGTCAGCAATCCCCGGACATCCCGCTTCTGAAATAATTCCAACATCATAACCTTCTGAAACCGGATTCAGATAACTTTCAACAATTTGATGATCAGTGTGCTGATTCAATTCAAAAAACTGCAACTGGTCGATATCAAGCTGTGGATCCAATTTGCGCAAATAGCGACGCGCTGTACGTATATTTTCGACGATGAAATATTTGATATTTCGGATAATAGCTGAAACATCAGATGGTATTACATGAGTTGTTTCTGATTCACCAAGGGTGGTTGGTATAAGGTATAGACTTGCCATAATTCAATTTTTGCCAAAGGTAAGGTTATAAAATTAAAGTATAAAGGAATTAAAGTATGAAGGAATTCATTATCGAAGTCTTGGCAATAACTATTTTTTGAGTATGTTTGAATAACAAAAAGAAGCAAATGAGAGTAACCCTGTTGGGAACCGGTACGTCACAAGGTGTTCCTGTTATTGCCTGTAAATGTGATGTTTGTCGGTCAAATGATTCCAAAGATAAACGGCTAAGAAGTGCCATCATGATCGAAGATGGATCGACCCGGATCGTGGTTGATGTTGGCCCTGATTTCAGACAACAGATGTTGCGCCATGAGGTGGATGATCTTGATGCTATTTTATTGACTCATGAACATGCTGATCACATTTTTGGACTCGATGATATTCGCAGTTTTAACTGGCTAAGAAAATCGCCGATGGATGTCTATTGTGAGCCACGGGTACAAAAGAATCTCCGTTCAATTTTTAACTACGTTTTTGACACCAATAAATATCCAGGCACTCCTCAAATGGACCTGATTGACCTCACCGGAAGGGCATTTAAAATCGGACCTATTCCTGTAATTCCTATCAGGGTTTATCATTACAAACTGCCCGTTTATGGCTTTCGGTTTGGTAAATTTGCGTATCTCACTGATTTTAATTTAATTGAGGATGGGGAAGTTGAAAAACTGGTCGGAATAGACACTCTCGTTATTTGTGCATTGCGGAAATCACCCCACATTTCACACCTGAACCTTGCGGGTGCCAAAGAACTGATCGGGAGAATAGCTCCCAGAAGATCTTTTCTGACTCACATGAGTCACGAGATGGGAAAACATGCTGAGCTTACCGAAGAATTGCCGTCTGACATCCGGCCGGGGTATGACGGATTGGTTTTAGAGATCTGAAAGGCAAGGTTATCTGCATATCTCTGGATCGAGATTCCTATCTGACTATTGGTTACTCGCTGCCAGGAATATTACCGTTAATTTATGGCCTTTAATTCCTAAACCTGTTTTGAAAAGCAAATTTTTTCCCGGGAGAAGTTTAGCAAGCTGCCGGAAACAATCAGCCAACATCGGTATAACTATTCAAAAAGGGTGATGAATTAACATTATAAATACTTGTATACCATAAATATAGCTACACCTAACAGAAATACCGCATAAACTCTTTTAAATATTTTGGCAGGCAACTTGATAGCCAGATTGGAACCAAAAAATACGCCAAAAACGATACCAACCGCCATAATTACGGCAAACAACCAGTTAAAATATCCTTCATGCGCATACACAATAATGCTTGGTAAACCAACAGGCAACTGAAGAGCAGCTAACGAGGTTGCCGTAGCAGCCTTCTGCTCATAATTAAAGAATTTGATCAGAATCGGAACGATGACAATACCTCCCCCTTTGCCAAACATTCCTGCGATTAATCCGGCAAACAATCCAAGAGCAATAAAAAGCCACACGGAATTTATTTCGTGGTTAACTGGTTTAATGATCTCAATTGTCTCATTTTTAGGGGAGAAAAACTCAGGAAGATTCAGGTAGCTTATAGCGATGTACAATAAAAAACAGGCATAGAGCTTTGACAATAAACTGACATTCACAGCAATAGCGAGCTCTGCTCCGAAATAGGAACCAATCAGTAAGCCCCCTGCAATCCATAAAGAATCTTTAATTTTGATGTATCCTGCCTTATAATAATTGATCACTCCCAGTAAACCAACTGGCAGAAGCATTGCTGCCAGCGAGGTGGCATTTGCATTAAGCATCCCCATGCCGAAGAAGGCAATTAATGTGGGAACCATCACAATTCCGCCACCAATCCCAAACAAGCCCGATAAAACTCCGGCCAGAATACCTACGATCAGAATCCCAGATTCTATAAACATAGTATTTGCTAAATTTCAGATTTTAAAACCGAAACAAATGTAGTTTATTAAAGGTTTGCGGGGATAAGAAGGCTAAATTCAGCGTAATAATTAACAACAAAATAAGATTCCCAAAAGATCTGGATCGGTTCATTATTGCCTCTCAGGCGGTTCAGGCCGAAGCCATGAAATTTTTCATTGAATTCTGGCGGATGGATAAATTCCGCAAACCCGGAATAATCTGGTGGAACCTGCGGGATGGATAGCCGATCATCTATGAGGCAATCGTGGATTTTTACAACATTAAAAAACTTGCTTACTTTTACATTCGACATGCTCAGTCTGATGCCTACTTGGTGATTGGTGATGCTCACGAGGGTAAACATCCGGTTGTAGCTGTGAATGACACCAGGGAAGAAAAGTCAGGAAATGTTGTGGTTAAGGATGCTGACTATAAAAAGAGATAAGTTGCAATGAATTAATTAAGTTTTGATGGATCTCCCTGAGATTCAGATTTCTTAATAAAATAGTGACCGGATGAATTTTCAAGATCTGAACATTCACCCGGTCATTTTAAGATGATAACATTGCAGCCTGACAATTTCCACCAGAGCTGATTATCTCGGTCAGCCTATTCCTTATTTCCATACACAATATTCTGCGTATCAATGGCTATCATTAATTCTTCATTTGTGGGTACAACGATTACCTTTACTTTTGAACCCTCTTTGCTGATAACCTGTTCTTTTCCTTGCAATCCTTTATTAATATCCGGATCCAGTTCAATTCCCATAAATTCAAGCTCTTCGCAGATTCCTGCCCGTGTGACATCGGAGTTTTCGCCAATCCCCCCTGTAAATACAACCACATCCAGGCCACCCATGGCGGCAGCATAACTTCCAATATATTTTTTAATCCTGTAGTCAAACATCTTTATTGCCAGCAAACAACGTTCATCCCCTTTTTCGGCAGCAGCACGAATCTCTCTCGAATCGGAGGAAATTCCGGAAATCCCCAGTAAACCACTGTGTTTATTGAAGAGGGTAGAGGCCGATTTAGTGCCGATTTTTTCTTTATCCATAATATAAGCCACAGCCCCCATATCAATATCACCAGAGCGGGTTCCCATGATCAAACCTTCGACCGGAGTAAATCCCATCGATGTGTCGATCGATTTCCCATTTTTTATGGCGCAGGCCGATGCTCCGTTACCAAGATGACAGGTGATAACTTTAGCCGTTTCAGGATCAATTCCTAAAATCTCACATGCCCTGTTCGAAACATACTTGTGGCTTGTTCCATGGAAACCATACCTGCGGATCCCATATTTTTTGTAGAGTGCGTAGGGAATTGCATACATGAAAGCATGCTGTGGCATCGTATGGTGGAAGGCAGTATCAAAAACAGCAACTTGCGGAACATTGGGAACCAGAGCCTTAAGCGCATAGATCCCCTTTAGATTAGGTGGATTATGCAATGGCGCAAGTTCGATGAATTTCTCCAGCGTCTCAATCACTTCATCGGTAATTAACACACTTTCACTGAATTCCTCTCCACCATGAACTACCCGGTGACCAACTGCGTTAATTTCATCAAGCGACTCGATACAACCATGCTTTTGGCTCGATATAACGCCAAGAATGTATTCGATCCCGATTTTGTGATCAAGGATTTCACCTTCGAAAAGCACTTTCTGTCCGGATTCCTTCTCGTGTTTCAGAAATGACCCTTTCATTCCGATTTTCTCAACAATTCCCTTGGCCAGAATGCGGTGGCTGTCCAATGAGTAAAACTGATATTTAATGGACGAGCTTCCGCAGTTGAGTACTAATATTTTCATTTGATAATAATTTGTTTTTTATTTCCCTTTTTTGGGGATAATCAACCATGATAAATTTAATGTCATGGGTTGTATTATATTGATAATGAATACTATGTGATTTGGTTATATTTTTCCTGTGGAAATTGGTCCCGGGGAAATGATTTTCCCATACTGATCATAGGTATAAAATCCGCAGCAGGTTTGAACACCATACCGTTTTGCACGTACCAATTTTTTGATTACCGGTGAAGCCATATATCGGGGGTCGCCAAATTCGGAATATAGATTTTCCATCCATCGGTTTATTTTATCAATGCCCAAAATATCAGCTAATTCAAAAGGACCAAAACGCATTCCAAACCCTACTTTCCAGACTGTGTCTATATCTGCCATTATGCCAACCCCTTCGAGAAGTACTTCACATGCTTCATTTAAAAGGGCTGTATAAAGCCTGATAGAAATTAGACCTGCAGACTCTTCAACCGGAATAGCCTGACGGTTTACCATCTTGACAAATTTCAGTACTTTGTGGTAGACCTCATCAGAAGTATACAAACCTTTTACTACCTCGCAGACTCTGGCTTCAGGCGACTGAACAAAGAAATGGAGACTTACGCACCGGTCACGATATTTCAGCTCGGATGAGAGTTCTGTAATAATTATGGTTGTAGAATTTGTTGCAATGATGCATTCAGGAGAAACTACTGCTTCCACTTTCTTAAATACATCTTTACGTTCTGTAATTTTCCGTTCACTCGATTCAGCCCTGATAGCCTCAATGACGAAGTCGCAGTCTTTCAGGTCTTTATAATCAAGACTTCCTTTTATTCTGGAGAGGATTAATTTTTTCTCGCCCTGGGTCATCCCCCAGTTATCGATCCTCCGGTCCAAAACAACTCCTAATCTTTTATATGCATTATCGATCCGATCTTTGGAGAGTTCAATGAAAACTACCTCTATGCCATTAGCACTGGCTATCCGGGCAATATTTTGTCCATCCTTTCCGCATCCGACAATTCCAATTTTGGAGAAAAGTGTCCGTTGCTGCTGTTTCTTACTTAACCCAAATTCTTCAATGGGTTCTACAATTAACTCTTCCATTTCTGAAAATTCTTATTGTTTATTTTGTTTATGGCGCATGAAGCCTAATTATTACAACCAACTTTCAACGATGCGCCTTTTATATAGTATATTTTCTAACCCGCGTTAATGATCAGGATTATTCAAATTTTAATCTTTTGAGAGTACTTCAGTCTCTTAGTCTTCTTTTTCTTTCTGTCTCCCCTTCAGTCTTTACTCAGCCTGAGTTGCGGTAATAGCCACCATGTTTACAATATCACTCACGGAACAACCTCTCGACAGATCGTTAATTGGGGCAGCCATCCCCTGAAGCACCGGGCCAATTGCTTCCGCACCTGCTAGTCTCTGGACTAACTTATATCCGATATTTGCCGCTTCAAGTCCAGGAAATACAAGCACATTGGCTTTGCCGGCCACTAAGCTGCCTGGAGATTTTAGCTGACCCACCTCTTCGCTGAGCGCAGCATCGAGCTGTAATTCACCATCAATCATAAGGTCGGGGGCCATCTCGTGCGCAATCCTGGTTGCATTGACAACTTTATCAACCCTGGCATGTTGTGCACTTCCTTTGGTTGAAAAGGAGAGCATTGCAACCCGGGGTTCGATATTGGCAATTGACCGGGCTGTTTTAGCTGTTGTTACTGCAATTTCGGCCAATTGTTGCTCATCCGGATCGGGTATAACTGCGCAATCGGCAAAAACCATAATCCCGTTATCCCCTAAAGCTTTGTTTTTGAAAAGCATAAAAAACACTCCTGAAACAACACTTACACCCGGAAGTGTTTTGACATATTGAAGTGCAGGCCTCAAAACATCACCAGTTGAGTTTATTGCTCCGGCAATTTCACCGTCTGCATCGCCCGCCTTGATCATCATCGGTCCAAAGACGAGCGGATTATTTAGAGATTCCAGGGCTTCTTCTTTGGTCAGCCCTTTGCTTTTTCTGATCTCGACCATCATTGCAGCATAATGCTCCCTGCGGAAATCGGTGCGCGGATCTTTAATCTCAGCTCCTGAAATATTAATTCCTTCCCGCAGTGTGATTTCTTTAATCATTTGAATATCACCCAGTAATGTTATTCTAGCCAAATTTTCCCGCAGCAGAATTTCTGCAGCTTTGAGGGTCCGTAATTCAGAACCTTCAGCTAAAACAATCCTTTTATGAAGCTTTCGTGCTTTCTCCTTAATTTGCTCTATTAATTCCATTATCTCTCTTTTCAAAACTTTTGAACCCATGTTTCAAAAGATATGCAAAATTAAAGAATATTGCTGGATAAGGGTTTAAAAACTGAATTATTTCGATTATTCTCATGCAGGAATAAAAAAATCAAAATTTAACCGTTTAAAACTGGATATAACAGTACATTTTTATGATATTTGCAGTTGGATTCAATTGTACTCTTAATCAGTTTTATATGTATAAAATTCAAACACTTAACAAGATCGATCCTGAAGGTCTTCAGGTATTTCCTGCAACTAACTATGAGATTTCCGGTGACATTACGGAACCTGATGCAATTGTTTTGCGTAGTTTTAGCATGCATGAAATGGAGATACCCCAATCTGTCAAGGCAATTGCGCGGGCAGGTGCTGGCGTGAACAATATTCCGATTCCCAAATGTACTGAAAAAGGAATTGTCGTTTTTAACACCCCAGGGGCCAATGCAAACGGAGTAAAGGAATTAGTTATTGCAGCTCTTTTATTAGCTTCCCGTGACTTGATTGGCGGTGTACAATGGGCTAAAACGCTTGTTGATGAAGGGGATAAAGTTCCGGCTTTGATTGAGAAAGGGAAAGCCAATTTCGGTGGGAGCGAAATTAAAGGGAAAACTCTTGCTGTTGTTGGTCTGGGAGCAATTGGCGTGCTGGTCGCTAATGCCGCTCAATCTCTTGGGATGAATGTAGTTGGATACGATCCCTATATTTCGGTTGAACATGCCTGGAATCTGCACCACGATGTGATTCGTGCCTTCGGCATTGAATCGATGTTGGCCAAGGCTGATTTTATTACCTTGCATGTTCCGTTAATGGCCGAAACAAAAGGATTTATTAATGCCGAGAAACTGATTATGATGAAAAATGGCGTTAAGATCCTGAATTTTGCCCGTGGCGAACTGGTCGTTGATTCGGATATCGTTGCAGCGATTAATACAAAGAAGGTGGGGGCTTATTTTACCGATTTTCCAAATGCCGAATTGCTGAATTCCGGTAAGGTAATAGCTATTCCGCATCTTGGAGCCTCTACCAACGAATCAGAGGTAAATTGCGCAATTATGGCCGCTGAGCAAATTCGTAATTTCTTCGAAAACGGAAATATCCGCAATTCTGTGAATTTTCCTGCTGCTGAACTCGAACGTAATAATGGGGCCCGTTTGTTAGTCACCAACAAAAACATCCCGAATATAATCAGCCAAATCACTACAATACTTGCCCAGGAGGGAATTAATATTGATAATATGCTCAACAAAAACAGGGGAGATGTGGCTTATAATATTATTGACACCAATAAT
>TBL_comb47_HYPODRAFT_10002317_pt1 | contig 23612 bp, 18 predicted proteins | sample TroBogypolimnion_40_FD_10682 | JGI IMG/M metagenome (IMG submission 10682)
GCCGTTTTAAGGCAACAGACCATCGGCGATTTATAGAGTCACTCCAAAAGCTTTATCAGGTTGCCGTAATTTGGGGAATGGTATCAAGTGCCGCAATATTTATCTTTGCTGATTGGGTTGTAGTGTTGATTTATGGATCGGCATATCAGGAGGCGGGCTTAATATTAAAAGTTCTCTCATTAGCTAATATATTTACTTCGCTTGGGGTGGTTCAAGCTCAATGGTTGTTTTCAGAAAAAGGAAATCGAATTTTATTTATTCAGACCTTAGTTGCTGGATTGGGCGCTTTTGTTTTGAATTTAGTGTTAATACCCATGTGGGGTCTAATAGGTGCAGCGCTTGCATATGTGTTTGTTCAGACAATTGCCTTATTTCTAATTAATTTTGTTTTGCAAAAAGAAATATTTAAAATGCAATTAAGAGCATTTTATGTGTGGCGCACTTTGCGTTATTTTCATCAATAAGTTTGGTAACTAAAAGATATAAAGACTTTATATGGTTACATTCTTAACTGCGTTTATCACTAGTTTTTTAGTGTCATTGCTTATCTTGAGGTTTGCGCACTTACATCAGCGCTACAGTGCAGACCATGATCTTGGGGGAGTGCAAAAATTCCACGCTAAAGCGGTCCCAAGAATTGGTGGTGTTGCTATTTTCTTGGGGATTTGTGCAGGCTTGCTCACTCGTTTTTGGGTTGATACCTTTGTTCTTAAAGTAGCTTTGCTCGTATTGCTTTCTTCATTGCCTGCCTTTGCTTCGGGATTGATTGAAGACTTTACAAAAGTAGTCAGCGTCAAGGCTCGCCTTTTGGCTACCTTTGCATCAGCCGCTTTAGCAGGTTATCTATTGGACGCCTGGCTGGTAGATGTCCAGTTTATTGGTTTGGATTATCTGCTTTCTATTCCCGCTGTTTCAATTTTGTTTACCTGTTTGGCTGTTGCTGGAGTAAGTAATGCTTTTAATATCATTGATGGCTATAACGGCCTTTTAAGCGTGGTATCGCTGATTATCTTATTTGCGATTGCCTATGTATCTTTCCAGGTTCATGACTTTGTATTGATGGCTTGTGCTTTTGCAGCTATGGGTGCAATTGTTGGCTTCTTGATTTGGAATTACCCAAAGGGATTAATTTTTCTTGGCGATGGAGGTGCCTACCTCTTGGGATTTTGGGTGGCTGAGCTCTGTATTTTGCTGGTGACACGCAATCCCCAGGTTTCTAAGTGGTTCCCCGTTCTGGTGTGTTTTTATCCCATCTTTGAAACTCTTTTTACTATTTACCGACGCGTCTTTCTTCAGAAAGCAAATGCTGGGCTTCCCGATGCAGCACATTTACATCAGGTGATTTATCGCAGAGTGGTTAGGTGGGCAATTGGTACTCAGGATGAAGCTCTTTTGACCCAGAGAAATTCTCTCACTTCACCCTATTTATGGATCTTATGTGGAATGGCAGCAGTCCCTGCCATGCTTTTTTGGGACAACAAGCTTGTTCTGCAGTTATTTATTGCACTATTCGCCATCACTTATGTTTGGCTTTATTGGTCAATTGTGCGCTTTAAAATACCTAAGTGGTTCGTGATCAATAAAAAGTAGTTAATCTTTAGGTAAATAATCTAAATGTAATTTTTTAAAAGCTTAAATCATAAATTACACCTTTAGCTGACTATAATAATTAGTTACAAAATTTTTAATAAAGTCGTTATTAGTAATAATTAAACATGAATCAGTCAATTAAAGAAGATCAAATAATAGATTCAGCTAAATCTGCTGAAGTCATTAATATGCAGCCAAGGGTTGCTATTCTTCTTTGCACTTATAACGGGCAAGAGTTTCTTCAAGAGCAATTAGATTCTTTTGTAGTTCAAACCCATAGTAATTGGGTTTTATATGTTTCTGATGATGGCTCGACCGACAACACTTTGCAAATTATTGAAAACTTTGCAAAAAGGGTTGGCGATGAAAGGGTTATTATTTTCAAGGGCCCAAGAAAAGGATTTGCTGCCAATTTTCTTTCACTTATTCATCATGATGAAATTAAAGCAGATTACTTTTCATTTGCAGATCAGGATGATGTTTGGTTGCCAAAAAAGTTAGAAGCTGCTTTAAATTGGTTAAAGCAGCAACCCGAAAACATTCCTGCCTTGTATTGCTCCCGCACCATCTTAATTGATGCAAAAGGAAAGATCTTTGGACAATCTGATCTTTTTTTAAGGCCGCCGAGTTTTGCGAATGCCTTGGTTCAAAGCATTGGCGGTGGTAATACGATGGTGCTCAACCGGGCTGCAAGAAATTTAATCAGCGCCCACAGTCCAGATGATGGGATTGTTTCGCATGATTGGTGGGTCTACATTTTGGTGAGCGGAAATGAAGGTGTCATTCAATACGATCCAACAGGCTACGTACTATATCGACAGCATGGCGGTAATTTGGTAGGCATGAATGGCACTTGGATGGCAAGGGTCAAAAGAGCGATTTTGCTATTTAGGGGACGTTTTAGGCGATGGAATGACCGTCATGAGCTATTAATCACGAGTCATATCGGTTTTTTGACGCCCAATAATTTTCGATTGTTTCGCCAGTTTTGCCTTGTAAGGCAATGCGATTTTTTCGCAAGAGTCAGGGGCTTGAAAAACTCTCCTTTTTATCGGCAAACTTGGCTCGGTAATATGGGTCTGGTGATTGGCAATGCATTTAAAAAAGTATGAATAGGCCATGCGAACTTGATGAAAGTTAAACAAACTCTCTATGATTATTTGCAGAGTCTAAAGTTTTTAGTGCTACCTTTTTGGTGTGCAGTTGTATTATTTTCATCTGCACTTAGGTTAAGCGGCTCTATCCCCACTCTTTTTAGAAAAATATATGCTATTTATCAAAGAGATGGTTTGAAAGGGGTCTACCTTAGGGTATGCACAATCAGTGGCGCCAGAGTAATGGGCGGGACCAATCTTAAGAAATGGTTAAGTCTCTATGACGGTCTCTCAAATGCTGACATCCAAAAATATAAAAAACAAATTGCCAATCAAAAAACATCACCCTTGGTTTCGATTGTGATGCCAGTTTATAACCCCAAACTCGAGTGGCTTCGTGAGGCGCTAGACTCTGTTCGAAATCAAATCTATCCTCATTGGGAGTTATGCATTGTGGATGATGCATCTACCAAGAAGGGGATTCGAGAAACTCTTGAGCAGTATACAAATTTAGACCCCAGAATCAAGGTGCATTTTTGTGAAAAAAATGGTCATATATCAGTTGCCTCGAATATTGGTATTGAAATGGCCTCTGGAGAATGGATTGCTCTCTTGGACCACGATGACATCTTAAGTGCTCACGCTTTGTTTTGGGTTTCAGAGGGGATCAATCATCAGCCTAATGCGTTAATGTTTTACTCTGATGAAGCAAAAATTGCAGCTGATGGAGCTAAATATCATGCTTACTTTAAGCCCGACTGGAATATTGATTTATTTTTATCCCACAACATGGTGAGCCATCTTGGGGTGTATAAAGCTTCCGTCATGCGCGATATTGGTGGCTTTCGAGTTGGTTATGAGGGTGCTCAAGACTATGACTTAGCGCTTCGTTTTATTGAGAAAATTAGTCCAAAGCAAATTCATCATATCCCCAGAATTTTGTACTATTGGCGTGCTCATGATCAAAGTACCGCAAGCTCTGGAGATGCAAAATCATATGCGTCAGTAGCAGCAGAAAAGGCTTTAAAAGAATATTTTGAGCGACAGCAAGTCAATGTTAAAGTGTGGGCCACTCAGTATGGTTTTGCAAGATCTTACGCCATTCCCGATAATCCACCCCTAGTCAGTTTGATTATCCCCACTAGAAATGCGCATCATTTGGTGAAGCAATGTATTGATAGTATTTTGAATAAAACTGACTATCAACATTATGAAATAATTTTAGTGGACAACAATTCGGATAATCCTGAAGCATTAAGTTATTTTGAATCGATATCAAATAATCCGAAAATTAGGGTCATTAGGGATGAGCAAGATTTTAATTATTCAGCCATTAATAACGACGCCGTAGCTAATGCTTCTGGCCAATTAATCTGTTTAGTCAATAATGATATTGAAGTGATTAATTCGAGTTGGTTAAGTGAGATGGTTGGCCTTGTGTTGCAGCCTAATGTTGGCGCTGTCGGAGCAAAACTACTGTACCCCGATGACCGTTTGCAGCATGCTGGTGTAGTTGTGGGTTTGGGTGGGGTGGCAGGCCATAGTCATAAATATTTACATGAATCATTGCCTGGATATTTTTGCAGGACGCAAATCATCAGCGCCTATTCTGCAGTAACGGGAGCCTGTTTGATGGTTAAAAAGGCCCACTTTGAAGAGGTTGGCAGACTAGATGCCACCAATTTGAAAATTGCGTTTAACGATATTGATTTTTGCTTAAAACTCTGCGAAAAGGGATATCGAAATGTATGGACTCCATACGCCAAACTCTATCATCATGAATCTGCTACTAGGGGCGCCGAGGATACCCCGGAAAAGGTTAGTCGTTTTAATGCAGAGGCGGAGTATATGAAACTGCGTTGGGGTGATTGGTTAGAGCATGATCCAGCATATAGCCCAAATTTGACATTGCATTATGAGGATTTTTCATATGCGTGGCCGCCCAGGGTTTAGGTATTTATATCCTTTATAATCAAAGAGTTATTTTTTAATCTCTTTGAGGGATGGATGCCGCTCTTGCTTTCGGATATAAAACCTTACATATGCATTTTATAGATCCCCATCGTCCTGAGCCGATATCTTTTTTTTCCATGTTTGGATGCGTTACCAAGAACTATCAATTGGTGCTGCAGATGATTAGGCGTGAAGTGGTAGGGCGTTATAAAGGATCTGTAATGGGCCTTGCTTGGTCGTTTTTAAACCCAATCCTCATGTTGCTCGTTTATACCTTTGTATTCTCGGTTGTATTTAAAGCTCGCTGGGGTGAAGGTGTCTCAGATGGGCGGGCTGATTTTGCCTTATTAGTTTTTATTGGAATGATTGTCCAAGGCTTGTTTACGGAGGCAATTAATCGAGCACCTTCGCTAATTATTAATAATGTGAATTATGTAAAGAAGGTGGTATTTCCCTTGGAAATTTTGCCTGTAATTAGCCTAGGTACTGCAATATTTCATTCGCTAATTAGTATGATAGTTTTGGCCTTAGCTTTTTTCCTGATCAATGGCTATTTATATTGGACCATTATTTTTGTGCCAATAATCTTATTGCCTTTATTAATTTTTGTGCTAGGGATCTCTTGGATTTTGGCTTCTTTGGGGGTCTTCATTCGGGACGTTGGTCAAACAATAGGTATTGTCACCACTATTTTGATGTTTATGTCACCCGTTTTTTATCCCGTTAGCGCCCTACCCTTAAAGCTCCAAAAGTGGATGATGTTAAATCCCCTGACATTTATCATTGAGCAAAGTAGATTGGCTGTTATTTCTGGGCAAACTCCCGATTGGGCAGGATTGGGAATCTATACATTAGTAGCTCTAGTAGTTATGTGGATTGGTTATGCCTGGTTTCAGAAAACGAGGAAGGGATTTTCCGATGTCCTCTAATGAAATTGCAATCAAGATTGAAGGCTTAGGAAAGCGCTATGAAATTTATGATCGTCCTGGCGATCGATTAAAGCAATTTATTTTTCCTAAATTGCAGAGCATGCTGGGCATCAGTCCAAAACAATATTTCAGAGAATTCTGGGCATTAAGGGATATTTCTTTTGAGGTAAAGAAGCGTGAGACGGTTGGAATCATTGGAAGAAATGGTTCTGGCAAATCAACCTTATTGCAAATCATCTGTGGAACACTAACGCCAACTACTGGAAGTGTTCAAACGAATGGACGCATTGCAGCATTACTTGAGTTGGGGTCTGGTTTTAATCCTGAATTTACTGGTAGAGAAAATGTCTTCCTAAATGCTTCGGTCTTGGGGCTTACCAAAGAAGAAACTGATGCTAGGTTTGATGACATTGTTGCCTTTGCGGATATCGGCGACTTCATAGACCAGCCTACAAAAACTTACTCGAGCGGCATGACAGTTCGATTAGCATTTGCAGTAATCGCCCATGTGGATGCTGATATTTTGGTGATTGATGAAGCTCTCGCTGTCGGAGATGCGTTTTTTACTCAAAAATGCATGCGATTCTTGAGGGGTTTTATGAAAACTGGCTCAATACTATTCGTAAGTCATGATACTGCTAGCATTCAAAGTCTTTGTACCAATGCAGCTTGGATGGAATCAGGCGCGATTAAAAAAATTGGCAGCCCTAAAGATGTTAGTGAACTTTATCTTGAATGCTTCTTTGGCAATCAAAATCAAATAGAAAAAATAGAAAAAAAATCCCAGTCAGATTTGAGAATTAAAAAATCGGATCAATACGAGATTATTGATCAAAGGTCAAAGTTTATAAATGGTAGTAATTTAAGAAATGATTTGCAGGTGTTTTCTTTTAATGAGGATGGCGCTGATGGCTTTGGAGATGGAGGAGCCTCTATAAATCATCTTGGTCTTTATGAAGGGGGGCATACTCTTTCATGGATTGTGGGCGGGGAAAGGGTGAGGCTAGAAATCTTGGTTGAGATTATGAGGCCTCTAAAGTCAATAATTATTGGTTTTTATATCAAAAATAAGCTTGGTCAACCTATATTTGGAGATAACTCATTTCTTTCTTATGTTCACAATCCAGTTGATACGCAAGCTGGGCAAAAAATTAAGGCTAATTTTATTTTTAGAATGCCTATTTTACCAATTGGGGATTATTCAATAGCTGCAGCAGTTGCCTCCGGAACTCAAGATGAGCATATCCACCATCATTGGCTTCACGATGCCTTAATCATTAAGTCTGTAGCATCCTCTGCTGTGACGGGTTTAGTGGGCTTGCCTATGGATCAAATTTCTTTAACCATTGACTAGCATTTGAAAACATATAAAGAGCTTATCTGATGTTGAAATATCAAAGAAAAATACAATCTGGTGGAGTGGACTCTTTATCAATTGTTGCGGGAGAAATCACCCCAGGCTCTTTGGTATTAGATGTTGGATTTGGGGCAGGTGCCCTGGGCGAATATCTCGCGCGAGAAAAAAATTGCATTGTTGATGGGGTGGACAAGTTTAATTATGCAAACGAGCATATTAAGAAAGTTTATAGAGAGACGTTTTATCTGGATTTGGAAAATCCAGATTGGGTCACTCATTTAAATGGTAAAAATTATGACTTTATAGTTTTAGCTGATGTTCTAGAGCACCTGAGTGAGCCAGACGCAATGTTAAAGTCTGTTGCTCAGCTATTAAATCCCCGTGGAAAGGTTTTACTCTCAGTCCCAAATGTCTCTCATATTGGCGTCGTTTCTAGTTTGCTTAATGGAAGATTTGAATACAAAGAAGAGGGTTTGCTAGATAAAACGCATATTAAATTTTTTACGAGAAGTTCGCTGCAACACATGCTTGAGAGAAATGGTTATGAAATATCTTACCTTTACCCTCTGCGAAAAAAATTATCTGATTCTGAATTTAGAGAATACTACCTCGATATGCAGCCACCATCGGTAGTTAGATCCCTACTATCGCAGCCCGATGCCTTAACCTATCAATTTATAGTAACCGCAAAATTTCGGCCTAAAAAATCAGAAACAGAAACCATTGAAGAAAATAATTTTGATGAATATGTAAATAATTTATATTTTGGTTCAGAACTGTTTTTTAGGGGTGATGGTGAAAATTTTCAAGCAAAGAACTCGATTAATGGATCCGGCATAATTGGTTTAGAAAGACAAATAGTGTCTTTTATATTTCCTAGTACTGATAAAAAAATACATTCATTAAGAGTTGATTTTTCAGATAGGCCTGGACTAATCCATATTTTTAGCTTAAATATTTTCAATCATGATGGCGACTTGCTTTGGTCAAGTCCAATAAATTGTGAATATTTAAATTCATTAAATAAAAGAGCCCTTAACTTTATTGAAGTTAACTCAGTAACTCAGGCCTTAATTTCCGAGGATGATAATTGGATCGAGCTCAATATTGATCCGACAATCCTTAGCCAAATATCGAAGGGTGCAAGATTTGATATTGAATTAAGTTGGCCCATGACTTCCGACTTAATGAAGTTACTAGAAAACAATAAATTCGACGATCTAAATAACAAGCATCAGACTCTAAGTAACGAAGAAATCATAAGAGTGAACTCCAGTCTTAATTTGGGTATCTTCGCAAAGAAAGTGGTTAGAAAAATAGGGTATATTGCATACAAAATTTTGGCTACAACCGCTAGATTTTTAAAACTTACTTCTTTTGCAAGAAAGTTGTTTGAGAAATCTTTATTGCCAAAAGACTTTGATGAACTGGAGTATTTGCGTCTGAACCCCGATGTTTTACAGGCAAAAGTTAATCCAAGCATGCACTATCTTCTTTTTGGCAAAAAAGAGGGTCGCCATTGCCAAGTTAAAAAGTTTATTCAAAAATTTTGTGCAAATTATGATTTGCTGGATTTGGATAGGCGAAAAAAAACCATACTATTAGTTAGTCATGAGGCGACAATGACCGGTGCGCCAATGCTAACCTTATTTTTAGCCAAAGCTTTGTCAAGCAAGTATAACGTTGTTGTTTTTCTTCTGCGAGATGGAGTTCTTTTGGAGGAGTTAAAAGATTCCGGTATTTCTTCTCTTGTAGTTTCTGAGGTTAGGGGTAATGCTCTTTTGGCATCTCAGATCATTGATTTTCTTTTCCAAAAATTTAATTTTGATTTTTCTATTTGCAATTCCATTGAATCATCTGTTCATGTATTGCCTGGGTTGACTAGGAATAACATTCTGGCCTTAAGTTTGGTTCATGAATTTGCTGAGACTTATGCAAAGCCTCGAGAAGTATTTAAATTACTATTAAACAATCCTGGTGAGATTGTTTTTTCGTCAAAGCTTCTGAAAAAAAGTGCATTAAAGTATGTTCCCGAGTTGATTGAGCGGTCTTTGCACGTAGTGCCCCAGGGTTTTGGTGGTAATGGTTTAGTACGTGAGATTCAGGATCCTCAGGAAGCTCAATTTTTTCGAAATCAAATTCGCCCGCAAAATTGTTCAGCTAAGCTTATCTTAGGAATGGGATCGCTGCACTACCGCAAGGGTGTTGACTTATTTATTCAGTGCGCAAAGAGGGTGAAGGAGCTTGATCCTGAATTTGAGTACAGATTTGTTTGGGTTGGCAAAAGTTATGACGAAGACATTGATCTTGGGTATCACGGTTTTTTGAAAGACCAAATTTGTCGATCAGGGCTTTCGGATTGCCTATTTCTTGTGAATGAAAGTAGTTATTATGAAATAGCGTATCAAGAGGCCGACCTTTTTTTAATTACATCCCGTTTGGATCCGCTTCCGAATGTTGGAATAGATGCTATTGCTAATGGCGTGCCGGTTTTGTGTTTTGAGGGCTCAACTGGTATGGCGGAATATCTAATTGAGGCTGGCGTTGGTGATGAATGCGTTTCTAAGTACTTGGATGTTGAATCTATGGCATCTAAAATTATCGCTCTTTTCAACAACATAGATCTAAAAAATAATGTTCAAGAAAAAATTCAGGGGTTAGTGAGCAATCTTTTTGATATGCCAAGGTATGTTTCTAATTTAGAAAGTATTGTTATAAATGCTTCAAAGCAGAAGGATCATCAGAAAAATGTAATATTAAATTCAAAAGAATTTGATATGCAGTATTTCTCGCATGATACAAACAAACATTATGATTTAGAGTCTTCGATTGCTGACTATATGCAGTCTTGGCAGACCCATATGTTTAGAAGAAAGCCAAGACCTGGTTTTCACCCTGGAATTTATCTGGAAAACAATGAAAAGATTTCGCATGGGTCTGAGCCTTTTGCAATCTATTTGGAGAGAAATCGCCCAAAAGGCCCTTGGGCTAATTGCGTGATCACTCCGCACAATGCTGAATTACTTGACTTTAGTTCAAAGTTAACAGCACCAAAGATAGCTCTTCATATTCATGCTCATTATGTGGATTTATTACCAAAAATAATGTCTAGATTGGGGATAAATGATTTTCTTCCTGATTTATATGTAAGCACCTCATCCCAGGGAAATATTGGTCTAATTAATAGCCTATTGGATAGTTATGCCGGAAAGGTCTGCGATATCCGTCTCGTTCCCAACGTTGGTAGAGATATAGGACCTTTATTAACGGCATTTGGAAAAACTATTTGTGAAGAATATGACATTGTTGGGCATATACATACTAAAAAAAGCGCGCATGTCGAGAGTGAAATAGGAGAAAAATGGTTCCACTTTATGCTAGGAAATTTGCTCGGCGGTCCTGAGGGCGGCGCAATGGGCGATAACATAATTAATTTTTTAGCGAAAAACCCAAACGTTGGCCTGGTTTTTCCGGATGATCCAAATATCTGTGGTTGGGATAAAAATCTAGCAGATGCTAGGGCTTTATTAGATTCGATGGGATATAAAGACCTTGTGCTTCCGACTTATTTCAACTTTCCTATTGGCACAATGTTCTGGGCAAGAACAAAAATTTTGGAGCCATTGATTGAACTCGATCTTGGTTGGGGGAATTATCCACCAGAGCCATTGCCGATTGATGGGACCATATTGCATGCTATTGAAAGAATTTTCCCTTTTATAAATTCCGCCCAAGGATTTGAGTACGCCTTGACTTATGTTCCGGGGGTTATTCGGTGAATATTCTGGTGTTTGGAGGTGGTGGATTTATTGGAACAAATGTAACCCAACGTCTTTTGAGTGAGGGCTATTTTGTAAGAGTGTTCCAGCGCACTCCTCTAAAAGATGAGATGGCAAAAATTAATAACAAAAACTTTGAATATTTTCAGGGTGATATTGGAAGTGTGTCTGATGTTCGTAGTGCATTAAATAATATTGACGCCGTAATACATCTTGCATCTTCTTCGCTGCCTTCAACCTCATCTGAAGATCCTATTTTCGATTTAAATGAAAATATACCGCAGGCAATAAACATATTGGATGCAATGACAGAAAAAGGGATTAGAAAAATTGTCTACTGTTCCTCGGGTGGAACGGTTTACGGAAACCCAATAACGCTTCCGATAAACGAGTCTCACGTTACAAATCCAATAGTTCCATATGGAATTACCAAGTTAGCAATCGAAAAATATATTGGCATGTATAGAGAGCAAGGAAAAATTGATCCAGTTATTTTGAGGCTATCCAATCCTTATGGTAAAAACCATGACCCCGATAAAAAGCAAGGCTTAATTAACACTCTTTTAGAGAAAGCAATTAATAACAAGCTGATTGAAATTTGGGGGGATGGATCGATTACTAGAGACTATTTGTACATAGAAGACGCAGCAGAGGCGTTTTATAAAGCATTGAAATACTCTGGCCAAAAGACTGTATTTAATATCTCATCTGGCCGTGGCTTTTCTGTCAACCAGATTATTGAAGAGATTGAGAGTTTGCTAAAAATAGATATTAATATTGAGTATAGGCAATCTAGAAAATTTGATGTGTGTGCCAATGTATTAGACAATACATTGGCATTTTTAGAGCTCGGATGGCATCCCAAAATTAAATTAAATGATGGATTGGCTCTTTTATTGGCGTCAACAAAAGCGGAGGCAATTGGTGCAAGCTAAAAATACTTCTTTAAAAATACTTTATTTGGTTTTTTCAGTATTCTATTTAATACTATGTCTTCATCTGCCAGTAGGGATACTGGTTGGGGCAATGCATGATGATGCTTTATTTTGGAAAAACGCTCAACAAATTGTTGGTGGAAATTGGCTTGGACAAACTTATAACCAATATATATTGGCAAAAGGAGCGGGATACCCTTTGGTGGAAGCGGTTAATTATATTGTTGGCCTGCCAATCACTCTTACTTTGGGTCTGGTCTACCTTTTAACTTGTTTTTTAATTAAAGATACCCTAGAAAAATTAAATTTTAATAGGTATTTAGTCCTCATAATTTTTTTGCTAGCGCTCTATCATCCTCAAATATTTCCAGTAAGAATAATTAGGGATAATATTTATCAGGCGCTTTCAATACTTTCAATATTAGCTGTATTTCGGATTTTATTCTTGAATGAAACATCAAGAATAAGGATTGCCCTCTTTGGACTGGCGCTATTTTTGTTTTGGATTACCAGGGAAGAGGGTGTCTGGATTATCCCAGCTTGCTTGCTTTTCATTGTTGTAAAAATTTTATTAGGTTACAAGGATCAATTAAATCTTAAAAAATCTTTATCTAACCTCGTTTTATTAATTTCAAGTGCTACAGCTTTAGTTTTAGTGATTTGCAGTGTTAATTATTTTAATTACGGCAAGTTCCAAGCAGTTGATTTCAAGGATTCAAACTTTGAAGCTGCTTTAACTGCGATGTACTCAGTGCGCGTGGGGCCATCAGTTCCTTATGTACCTGTCCCGCTTCAGGTAAGAAAAAAGTTATACGAAGTAAGCCCAAAGTTTAAAGAGCTCGAGAAATATTTTGAGGGGGATGGCCAAGGTTGGACAGTGCATGGATGTCATCATTACCCGCATACTTGTGGTGATTTTGCGGCAGGCTGGTTCATTTGGGCTCTCAGAGATAATGTTGCTTCATTGGGTTATTACAGCTCACCTAACAAAGCTAGCGAATTTTATAAACAGCTTGCCGAGGAGATAGCTGGCGCCTGCAGTCGAGGGCTTTTAGATTGCAAAAAATCTTTTATTGGCATGATGCCCGGCATCAATTCTGACCAATGGAGGAATTTTTTCCCAACGTTTGTTTCAGGTTTTAATAGAATAGGGTTTGTCGATGGTCAAGAGGTAACGCAAGATAGCTGGGGTTCTTATCGCGATATATCTGATATTAAAGATTTCTTAGGTGGCCCTATTTCAACTATGCCGGTTGATGATGCTTTGATTATTAATGGCTGGGTAAATTCTTCAAAAAAAGGGGGTTGGATTCAGTTGATATGCGCTACTGGCGATAAATCTAATGGTTCTTTTATACCTCGTAGACTTGCTAGTCAAGATGTGGCTAAAATATTTGGCCCAGATCACATTGACGTGCGCTTCACATTAGACCTAAAAAATTCTGATGATTGCGCCATTACTTTGCTAGGAGATTCGAAAGAAAAAGTAAATATTAAAGAGTTGGCGGGAAAAAAAGGACTGCATAAAATTGGTGAAAATATGGAAATTTATTTTGATAATATAGATTATAAAAATCAAAACACTACAGCCCCTAATTCTTATATAAAATTTAAAATTTTTCTGATTAAGATTTATAAAAAATTTGCTTATTTAATCAATATAGTTTCGCTAATTGTTTTCCCCGTTTTAGTTATTTATGTTTTCTTATTTAAAATGTATCATTTCTATGATCAGTTGATTCTTGCTGCCGGCTTATGGCTAGCGGTACTTTCAAGACTGACAATATTGACGTTAATTGATATTTCTTCGTTTCCAGGGATTCAGAACTACTATCTGGGGCCCGCATTTCCAATTTCACTGCTGGCAAGCTTGGTGATTATTACAACATTAACTCAACTCATTATCCTTAGAAAAAAATAATATGAAACTATTTATTAGTGGAGGCGCTGGATTCATTGGCTCCCATTTTGCTAAACGCGCATTAAAAGAAAATCTTTTTTCTGAGGTGATAGTCTATGATAATTTTTCATCCGGAACTTTAAGTCACTTTTCAAGCATATCTGACAAGTCGAATTTAAAAATTATTGAGGGGGATATCAAAAACCTTAATAGGCTAACGGAATCAATGAGCGGAGCTTCTCTGGTTGTTCATTTTGCTGCAAATCCTGATATTGCTAAGGCTGTGACGCAGCCAGATATTGATTTCTGGGAGGGGACTTATTTAACTCAGAATATTCTTGAGGCAATGCGTTTAAATGAGGTTCGAAATATTCTTTACACATCTGGAAGTGGTATTTACGGTGAGTCTCCTGAAACGGCATTTCATGAAGCGTACGGACCATGTTTCCCAATTTCTACCTATGGCGCAAGCAAATTAGCTTGCGAGGCTTTAATTTCCTCTTATTGTCATATGTTTGGAATGAGTGGTCGGGCCTTTAGATTTGCTAATGTTGTTGGCCCATTGCAAACCCATGGTGTTGGATATGACTTTATAAGGCGACTAAAACAAGATCCAACTAAGTTAAGAATATTGGGTGACGGAACTCAGTCTAAGTCGTATATATATGTTGACGATGTTATTGAGGCTATGTTTTTGATATACAAAAACGCTCAAATAATCGGCGCCTCTAAATTTGATGTATTCAACGTGGCTACTGATGATTACATTTCAGTTACGGACATAGCCAATATTGCTTGTGATGTGGCAGGTCTTAATCCGGATTCAGTTGTGTTTGAATACACTGGTGGTGACCGTGGATGGAAGGGCGATGTGCCGAAAGTGTTGTTTGACGTCTCTAAAATTAAAAAACATGGCTGGAGTTCTCGCTTTAGTTCAAAGCAGGCAATTGAGAGGTCAATTAGCGCCATGAAGGGGGAAATTTAATGGCAAATAATTCAACACCCACTTTTATTGAGCTCCTTATTCCATCTCATGAAATTAATTCAGATCCTAACCCAGAGATTAGTATCGTTGTACCAGCCTTAAACGAAGAGATAACGATTGGGGAATTTGTCGATTGGTGCTGGCATGGATTGAAGTTGGCTGGGGTTTCGGGCGAGGTAATCATAGTGGATAGCTCAAGTGATAGCACACCCGATATTGCCTTATCTAAAGGGGCTCGAGTGTTAAGAACCCCAAAAAATGGCCTTGGTCAGGCATATCTTGATTCAATCCCTTTTATACGCGGTAATTTTATTATTATGGGAGATTGTGACTTAACCTACGACTTCAGAGAAGTTGGTAAATTTATTGACAGTTATCATGCAGGAAATGAGTATGTCATGGGCTCAAGATTCAAAGGGACGATAGAAGATGGGGCTATGCCGCCACTCCATCGCTATTTTGGTACCCCGTTAACAACCTGGATCTTAAATAAAATATATAAGAGTAAGTATTCGGACATTCATTGTGGCATGAGGGGTCTGACAAAAGATGCCTTGAGGAGAATTGATTTAACTTCTACTGGGTGGGAATACGCGTCCGAAATGGTTTTGAAGGCCTCACGAGTTGGATTAAAGATAGATGAGGTTCCGGTAACTTTTTATAAGGACCGCGAAGGTAGATTTAGTCATCATCGTCGAGCCGGCTTCTGGTCGCCCTGGTATGCTGGATGGATTAATTTAAGGGTTATGCTCACATTTAGCCCTGATTCATTCTTATTGGGCCCAGGAATACTCAGCATAATTATTGGCGCCCTGCTAACAACATTATCTTTGTTAGGAAATCTCTCGGTTTGGAAAATCGGTTTTGGTTTGTACACATTATTGCTTGGTACATCCGTAATTATATTGGGGTACTCCTTATTTCAAATAGGGATAATTTCAAGGGTTATACATGGCCTGAGAAATGGGATGGAGAGAGTGGTGGTTAGGCGCTTGACTTACGATAGTGGTTTGATTAGTTCATTGCTTTTATTTCTTACGGGGTTAACTTTTGAGATATTTTTTATAATAGCCTATGTCGAAAATAACTATTTAATTAATTATGGATCTAAGGCTGCCATTTTTGGATTATTATTGATATTATTATCGGTTCAAACATTTTCATTTACATTAATGCTCGAATTAATCAGAAGAAAAAATAAATGAAACTGGCCTATGAAAAAAATAAATTATTTAATAAAAAATAGATTTGAAATAATCAACTTTGGATTTACTGGTTTAACTAGTTTCATAATTAATTATTCAATATTTTACTACTTATCACAAATTATTGGAATATCAGCCAATACCTCTGCTTCATGTTCTTTTTGGTTAGCAGCAATTTGGCATTTTAGCCTAAATAAAGTTGTAACCTTTAGAGCGAAGAGTCAAAAATTAATGAGCAATATGATCAAGTACTCCTTATTACTAATAATAAACTACGGCTTAACATTATTAAGTCTATTTATAATAATTAATTACACTAAAATAAATATTATGTTTAATGTATACATAGCAACGATCAGCAATGCATTATGTAGCTACTTTTTTATGAAATATATTGTATTTAAAAAATGAAAATATTAATTACAGGCGCAAATGGATACTATGGAAAAATACTATCTGAATATCTAAGTAAACTTGGATTTGAGTGTTTTAAATTAGATAGATCTATTGCCGATGGAATTGAATGTGATTTAACGAGATACCTTAAGCTCGAAAAATTATTGGAAGGTATTCATTTGGATGTTGTTATACATCTAGCAAGTGATATTGACTTTGCAGTATCCGACCAGGGATTGCTATATAGTAATAACGTCATCTCCACAGAAAATATTTTAAGATTTTGTGAGAAAAGAGGAATTGATAGGATAATATTTACATCATCAAATTCTATTTATTTGGGGAATAAAGAAGAGTTTATTCAAGAAAGTGCCGATCCAATACCAATTGATGCTTATGGGAAATCAAAGCTAGATTCTGAATCCCTAATACTTAATTCAAAAATTAAAAATAAATTTATTGTTCGCTGCCCAAATATAATCGATGCAGGTAGGATAGGTATGTTATCTATTTTATTTGAGTTATTAGAAAATAATTCTACTCTTTGGGTTTTGGGCGATGGGATGATTAGGCATCAATGTATATATGCCCAAGATTTGAATGCCGCTATTTATAAGATGTTATTCAAGGATGGCGTATATATATTTAATATTGGATCTGAAAATGTTCCTACATTCATTGATATGTACAAGGAGTTGATCAAGGTTGTTGGTTCGCAATCTAAGATTAGATCTATTCCAACCTGTTTAGCGATTCCAATTTTGAAAATACTTTATTTTTTGGGGCTTTCACCCATGGGTCAATATCAATTTAGAATGTTGACAAAAAACTTTCAATTCGATCTTGATTGTATTAAGGATACATTAAATTGGGAGCCAACAAAGACAAATACTGAAATACTCGCCATAGCGTATGATTATTACTTAAAAAATAATAAAATTGAAATTAAATCAGCCAATAATTCAAGTGTTAAAATGGGAATTTTATCCATATTAAAATATATTAGAATATAAAAAATAAAATATTTTCACTATTATCAGTAATTAATTTATTTTTTTATAATATTTTCCCCTAAATTTATTAGGCTAGTTAATTAGGCAAAATGACAACACAACAAGTTCAGCTTTCTCACCCAAGGTATCGTCCAGACATTGATGGCTTACGTGCAGTTGCTGTGTTGGCGGTTGTTGCCTTTCATGCTTTCCCAAGCTGGGTTAGGGGCGGCTTTATTGGCGTTGATATTTTCTTTGTTATTTCAGGCTACCTAATATCAACTATTATTTTCGATAATTTAGATAGGGGGGGCTTTAGTTTTGCTGAGTTTTATGGGCGTCGAATTAGGCGTATCTTTCCGGCGCTTTTACTTGTTCTAGTCGTTTGCTTTGCTTTTGGGTGGTTCACATTATTAGCGGATGAATTTAAGCAATTGGGCAAACATATTGCTGCAGGCGCTGGTTTTATTGCTAATTTTATATTTTGGAATGAGGCTGGTTACTTTGATAATTCAGCCGAAACTAAGCCATTACTTCATCTATGGAGTTTAGGTATTGAAGAGCAGTTTTACATAGTGTGGCCATTATTGTTATGGTTTGCTTGGAAACGCAAATTTAATCTTTTAACAATCACTATTGTCGTTACTCTTATCTCCTTTATTTTAAATATTAAAGGGATTAAGCGCGATATAGTTGCCACCTTTTATTCTCCGCAGACACGTTTTTGGGAATTGCTTAGCGGAAGCTTGCTAGCTTGGGTTGCCTTATATAAGAAGGATGCAGTTGCTACTGTCGAACATAAGCTTGATTTTTGGTTATCGAGCATTATTTTTAGCGAAAAGAATGGATCCAACGGTAAGACGCTAGCAAACTTTTTGTCGTTTGTCGGTATGTTTTTGTTATTGTATGGTTTTTCGCAAATTAATAAAGAGTTGAATTTCCCTGGTATTTTGGCACTAGTACCAGTTTTGGGTGCCGTGTTAATTATATTAGCAGGTTCTAAAGCTTGGATTAATCGCAACATCTTATCCAATAAGGTTGCCGTCTGGTTTGGAATTATTAGCTTTCCCCTGTATTTATGGCACTGGCCAATACTGTCTTTTGCGCGCATTCTTGAAAGGCAGGCCACGACTGGCGCCATGCGAATTGCAGCCATTGCTTTTGCAATAGCTATTGCGTGGCTTACTTATAGACTTGTTGAACGTCCCCTGCGTTTTGGCAATCACGGCAAAATTAAGGTAACCATACTTGTTGTCTTTATGATTATTTTTGGCTATGTTGGACATAATACTTATAGCAGAGAAGGCTTAAGCTTTCGTTATAAAAATGCGATTGCTGACTCTCTTGTTAATAAGTACGAGCTGGATGCTTTACTTCAATATGATTATTTCAAAGGTAAGAGTGAATTAGATTTTTGGGGCAATGGGTGCTTTAATCTGCATGATGATATTTCTTTCTTTAAGGATAATGGTTGCGATGGCCCATTCGAATCTAACGGAAAGAGTATTATGATCTTAGGCGATTCTCATTCGGCTTATTTAAGTCAGTATTTGCGCCCTTATTTGCAACATAAGGGGTACAAAATTTATCAATACTCAACTGCATTTTGTACTCCTTTTACTCTTAACGATGATCGTGAGAGGTGCATAAAAATCAACAAATTCATAAGTCAACGCATTAATCAAGTTAAGCCTGATATTGTGCTTATGTTCGCTTATTATGCCCATTACCCAAATGAATCGCACAACCATGATCCTTTGCCATATGAGGTATTGGTTAATAATTATGCTAACGACCTTTCCCAAGCTGGTGTCAAGAATATATTGCTAATCGGACAAATTCCAACCTGGAATGACTCGCTGCCTCATTCATTGCTTCATAATTATCTAACTAAAGGTCAAATAATTCCCCGTACAACTTATCTTGGGGTTGATTTGAATTCAATTGAATTTGATAAAAAATTAGAAGCTCTTAGTAGAAATAAGAATGTCTTATTTGTCTCGCTTAAGAATTTCTTATGCTCTAAAGATGGTTGTTTAACGATGGTAGGTGATGATCCTGCCAATGATTTGATAGTATTTGATTACGGACATTTAACTTTATCAGGGGCTAAATATATAACTGATAATTTGCTTGATGAATATTTACAAAACTAAAAATAATCTCAAATAGTATGAAATTTTAATGTGACCATAACGCTAAACAAGCTAAAAACTTTTGAATTTCTTATGCCTAGCACTATAGTTTCATATTATTGACGCGCTCTTTTTGTGGTTGATATAAAGTTTATATAAAATTAGGTTTAGATTAAGTAAATATACGGTGAGAAAAGATCAATAGATTTATTTACTATTAGAATTGAAAATATATAATTGTTGTTGAATACGGGTATAAAACATTTTCTAATAAATGCGCATTGCTTTGATGGACTTGAATTAATCCACGTCTCCGGCGTACTAATTTTTTATCTAGTTTTTTGTGCTAAGGGTAAGGGTGGACTTGAGGTGGCAGCCAATATTGAAAAATTGATTGCCAAAAGGCATTAAATTAGATCGATGGTTTTGCATAGGTGCACATTTTGGTAGAAATATTGCAGCAAGCCTTTTTAAGGTAGTCTTAATTTTTAAATCTAGAATTAATTTAGGTAAATATGATAATTGTACGTAGTCCATTGCGAATTACACTTGGGGGTGGCGGAACAGACCTTCCTTCGTATTATCGTGGGCATGAAGGCTTTCTGATTGCTGCTGCAATTGACAAATATGTGTATGTGACTATCAATAGGCCATTTGTCGAAGGTATTTTTCTAAAGTACTCCGCGTTAGAAAATGTAAATTTAGTAAGCGAAGTTCAGCACAAGATTATTCGTGAGGCCTTGAGTATGCAAGATCTCAAGACGCCGCAAATCGAAATTACTACTCTTGCTGATATTCCTGCTGGTACTGGCCTTGGTTCATCTGGTAGCTTTACAACTGCTTTATTGAAATGCTTATATGCTCATCGTAAACGTCATTTACATCAAGAGGAATTGGCGGAGCTAGCTTGCCATATTGAAATTGACCGTCTAGGTGAGCCTATCGGCAAGCAAGACCAATACGCTGCCGCCTTCGGGGGAATCACTTGTTTTGACTTTCATCGCGACGACAAAGTAACTGCTAAACCACTGGATATCAGTATTGATACGATGTTTGATTTGGAGGATAACCTCCTTTTATTTTTCACAGGCTTTTCAAGAAGTGCAAGTGGAATCCTTAAGGATCAAAAAGTTAAGTCTGAGCAAAATAATTCTGAAATGATTGCAAATCTGGACTATGTCAAAGACCTGGGTTTCCGTAGCAAAGATGCCTTGGAGGCTGGAAATGCGGGCCTTTTTGGCGAGTTGATGCATGAGCATTGGGAGCACAAGAAGCGTCGATCTGGTGGAATGAGTAATCCACAGATTGATGAGTGGTATGAGTTGGGCATGAAGAATGGAGCGGTTGGCGGAAAATTAGTTGGTGCCGGAGGCGGTGGCTTTCTGATGTTTATGGCTAAGGATCGCAATAAATTGCGTCATGCAATGACTGCGGCCGGCTTGGAAGAGGTGCGTTTCAAGTTTGACTTTGAGGGTACAAAAGTAGTTCTCTCCTCATAATGCTCCCAGTTGCAATTCTTGCGGGTGGCTTAGCCACTCGACTTCGCCCAATCACAGAAACAATTCCCAAGGCTCTGATTGAAATTGCAGGTGAGCCTTTTATTTTTCATCAACTTCGATATTTGAAGCAGCAAGGAATTTCCTCTGTTGTATTGTGCATTGGCTATCTCGGCGAAATGATCCAGTCGGTTGTTGGGGATGGATCTCATTTTGGGCTAGAGGTGCATTATTCCCTTGATGGCCCAAAACTTTTGGGTACTGGTGGAGCGATAAAGGCGGCCTTACCTTTGTTGGAGCCTAATTTTTATATTTTTTATGGCGATTCTTATTTGCCAATTCAGTTTGAGCCAGTTGAAAAAGCCTATTTTTTAAGTAAAAAATTAGGTTTAATGACCGTCCTGAAAAATAACAACCAGTGGGATAAAAGCAATGTAATTTACGAGAATGGCACCCTGCTTGAATACAACAAGGAGGTGGTTAAGTCCCATATGCATTACATAGATTACGGACTGGGAATATTGAACGCAGAGGTGTTCCAGGGCTATCGGAACGAGGATTCCTTTGACCTTTCCAGGGTTTATAATGATCTTTCGCTTAAAAACCAACTATTTGGATATGAGGTCTCAGAGCGTTTTTATGAAATTGGCTCACATCAAGGGATAGTTGAGACCGAACAGTATTTACAGCAAAAGGAAGAAAAATGAGTTACGCCCAGCAACACTTGAATGAGTCAATTGAAATCATCCAGAAGATTGATGTAGCTGCTATTGAAAAAATGGCTGATTTGCTTGCTCAAGTTAAGCAAGATGGCGGCAGAATTTTCTTTTTGGGTGTTGGTGGTAGTGCTGGTAACTGCTCGCACGCCGTGAATGACTTCCGCAAAATAGTCGGCATTGAGTCATATGCCCCAACAGACAACGTTTCTGAATTAACGGCTAGAACAAATGATGAGGGTTGGCCAACAATTTTTGTTGAATGGCTGAAGATTTCTAAGCTATCTCCAAAGGATATGTTGTTTATATTTTCAGTTGGCGGAGGTAATCTTGAAAAGAATATTAGTCCTAACTTGGTTGAAGCTTTAAAGCTGGCCAAATCTGTTGGGTCAAAAGTAGTGGGTGTAGTTGGTCGTGATGGTGGTTATACAGCTCAGGTAGCTGATGCATGTGTCATTATTCCTACGGTCAATTCAGAAAATATCACCCCTCACTCAGAGGCATTTCAAGGTGTTGTTTGGCATTTACTGGTGTCTCACCCTAAGTTAAAAGCCAATCAAACCAAATGGGAATCTGCGGTTAAGTAATTTATGAGACGTGCAGTATTTCTGGATCGTGATGGGGTAATTAATAAAGCTATTGTTCGTGATGGTAAGCCCTATCCTCCCGCAACCCTGGATGAGTTAGAGATACTTCCTGGGGTATCAGAGGCTCTAGAAAAATTGCACGCTGCAAATTATTTGCTGATCGTAGTGACTAACCAACCTGATGTTGCCCGTGGTACAGTAAGAAAAGAAGATGTAGAGCAGATGAATGCTTATTTAGGTTCTAAGTTATTGATAGATGAATTTAGAACTTGTTATCACGATAGTGGCGATGGCTGTAATTGCCGAAAGCCACTGCCGGGAGCGCTTCTTGATGCTGCCAGAGATCACCAAATTGATTTATCTAAAAGCTTTATGGTGGGAGATCGCTGGCGTGATGTTGAGGCAGGTATCGCTGCTGGTTGTAAAACATTTTTTATTAATTACCGATACAACGAGCCGCAACCTGAGGTGCCGGATTTTATTGTTTCATCATTGCTGGAAGCTAAGAAAATTATCCTTGGAGAGTTTTAAATGAAAAAAGTAGAAGAATTAAAAGTACAAATTTTTGCCGATGGCGCAGATAAAGCAGGTATGCTTGAAATGTATGAAAAACCTTTTATTAAGGGCCTTACAACCAATCCCACTCTAATGAAAAAAGCGGGCATTACTGACTACCGTGCTTTTTGTAAAGACATCTTAACTTCGATCAAAGATAAGCCATTATCTTTTGAAGTTTTTTCTGATGATTTTTCTGAAATGGAGCGCCAAGCTCTTGAGATTGCTAGCTGGGGTGAAAATGTTTATGTAAAAATTCCTGTGACTAACACAAAGCAAGAGCCATGCTATGACTTAGTCAAAAGACTTGCTGCTAAAAAAGTGAAGCTTAATGTCACTGCTTTAATGACACTCGATCAGGTTGGCAATGTTGTTGCTGCTCTTGATCCAAATGTACCTAGTTATGTTTCCGTTTTTGCTGGACGTATTGCTGATACTGGTTACGATCCAGTCCCCTTAATGAAAAAAGCTGTCGAATTATTGAGGGTGGCACCCGCGTCAGAGCTTATCTGGGCCAGCCCTAGGGAATTGCTTAACATTTTCCAGGCTGATGAAATTGGATGCCATGTGATTACAGTAACTAATGATATTCTTAAGAAACTATCTCTAGTGGGTTATAACTTGGATGAGTATTCTCTTGATACAGTTAAGATGTTTCATAAAGATGCAGTTGAGGCTGGATTTAAGTTGTAGCATTCATCTACCTCAAATCAAAAGGGGTCAAAATGAACTGACCCACAAAAGTTGGACAGTTCAGTTAGATTAGCACGAGGGATTTAGTTCGGTAATTAACCCGGCTTAATCCCTTTAGTTTTTGTTTGATTCGATCATGGTTGTAGTAGCGGATATATTCCTCTAGCTCCGCCTTAAATGATTCAATAGTCTCAAACTACTGGCTCAGGTGGAAGTGCGGTCACCGGTATTTGGCATGGTGCTTACTTCCCAGTTGGATTTAAAGAGTCGATTCCATTTACTGGCGATCCAGCAACTAACACGCAAGTGGTCAAT
>TBL_comb47_HYPODRAFT_10002319_pt1 | contig 23586 bp, 18 predicted proteins | sample TroBogypolimnion_40_FD_10682 | JGI IMG/M metagenome (IMG submission 10682)
TTTGCCGGCCGCCTGACCAAGAAGCTGCCCCAGGAAACCAGCGAGTGGGCACATGCCGACCTGATCGTGCGCGAGGTGCTGCGGCTCGAGTCGATCCTCTCCGAGATCCTGCTCTTTTCCAAGAAAGCCACCATCTGCTACAGCCGCTGCAACCTGGCCGACATCGTCAATGGTTCCCTGGCGGTGGTTACCACTCCCCTCGAGGAAAAGCAGATCAGCGTCACCACCCGTTTTTCGCGCCAAAAGCTGGTGCTGCTCGGCGACGGACAGCAGTTGAAACAGGTATTCATCAACATCATCCTGAACGCCGTCGACGCCATGGGGAGCGGCGGCAAGCTGGTGATCCACGCCGCGCCTGACGACCTGGACGGCAAGGAAGCCGTCTGCGTGCGGATCTCCGACACCGGCGGCGGCATCCCGATCGAGGCGTTGAGCAGCATCTTCACGCCGTTCTACACCACCAAGGAGAACGGCACCGGATTGGGGCTTCCCATCGCCAACCGGATCATCACCAACCACGGCGGCAAGATCCAGATCGTGAACAAGCCCGGCCACGGCGTCGAGTTCCGGGTGATACTGCCGAAGCACGTATGATTATTCGCTTTGAGATCGGTCGGGATTGCGGTATATAAGAATCTGCCGCTGGGTAAATTTTAATCCGGGCGGAAGAACAGACAATATTGGGGATGTAGCTCAGCTGGGAGAGCGATGCGTTCGCAACGCATAGGTCGACGGTTCGATCCCGTTCATCTCCACCAATAAAAACAGGGGTTTACTGGAATACCAGTACCCCTTTTTTATTTTGCTGGCTACGTGTAACCTGCTGCCGACTGGAAATGAATTGCCGAGACTACCCACACAAGAGGAGCCCAGTCATGAAACAATGTCGCATCATCGTTCTCGCCACTGCATTTCTGGCCCTGACCACCTGCCTGGCTTTTGCTGAGCCGACTGTCATCCAATACGACTGCATACCCAACTATGCCAATTGGGGCGCGGTAACCAAGGCATATCAGAAGAAAACCGGAGTCATGGTACCACCCGACATGAAAGGCTCCAGCGCATCCATGGCTGCTTTAGAGGCTGAAGGAAAGAGTCCCAAGGCGGATTGCGCATACTATTCCGGAGCCATTGGCTTTCAAGCAGCCTCAAAAGGGCTTCATGAACCCTACAAACCGAAAGGTTGGGAAAAAATACCGGCAGGACTCAAGGACCCCAACGGAACCTGGTGGACCGTTCACACCGGCCATGTCGCCATCTTGGTCAATACTTCCGCACTCAAGGGGAAGCCGGTTCCCCGCTCCTTCAATGATTTACTCAAGCCGATTTACAAGGGCATGATTGTTTATGACGACCCGCGTATCCACGGCACCGGTTTCACCTTCGTTTCCGGCATTAATGCCGTCCTCGGCGGTGGCCAAGACCTTAAGGCAGGCTTTGATTACCTGAAGAAACTGGATAACAATATCCTCAAGTATGCCAAGGAAAACAGCTACAACGAACTGCTGCGCGGAGAAGTTCCGATCTGGATCAACGCCGACGGCAACGGACTGAAGGCGAAGTATGTGGACAAAGCTCCAATCGAGATCGTAATTCCGGCCGAGGGTACTGTTACTATGCCGCTTGTTATGGGACTGGTCAAAGGGGCCCCCCACAAAGAAGCGGCCAAGAGGTACCTGGACTGGCTCCTTTCCAACGAGGCTCAGCACCTGATGGCAGAATCGTTCTTCCAGCCGGTCATGCCGGTGAAGCTCGATTCATCGCTCCAGGCCAAATTCCCGCCCAAGAGCGCCTACGCCAAGGCCAAAGTCCTGCCCCTCGACAAATTGGCAGCCCAAGCCGACGGCATCAAAAAACGCTGGGAGAAAGAGATCGAGGGAGGCCAGTAGCAGCAGATGCGGACTCTCGATGCCACTATAGCGACACCGCCCATCGCTCAGGCAGATAGGCGGCGCCAACTGGCGCCGCTACTGCTAAGCGCCCCGCTGCTGGTACTTCTTTTGGCTCTTCTGGTCTGGCCCCTTGCCCACTTGCTCCGTCAGAGCCTGCTGCTGACCGGAGCGCCAGCAGCGGGGCTCACCCTGCACAACTATTTTGAAATCGCAACGGTGCCCCGCTACCGTCACGCTCTTACCTGGTCCCTTGAGCTTAGCCTGGCTGTGGCGGCCGGGTCGACGTTAATCTGCCTTGCGCCGGCCTGGCTCTTCACCCGCTACCAGTTCCCCGGCAAGCGACTGATGCGTGGCATCCTGATTTTACCCATGACCTTTGCAGGGATGATCGTCGGTTTCCTGATGATAATTCTGCTGGGACGAACCGGTTTCATTCCGCAACTCCTGGAGCGTCTGACCGGCAAGCCATTTTTGAGCGGCGTTGGCTATCAGTTCCCTGGGCTGATCCTTGCCTATCTCTATTTCGAGATCCCCCGGGCAACCCTGACACTAGAGTCGGCGCTGCGCAAACTTGATAGTCGGCTGGAGCAGGCGGGCAGAAGCCTTGGAGCCAACCGCTGGCAGGTATTTTACCTGGTGGTATTGCCAGTCATCCGGCCGGCCCTGATCTCCACCTTCGCGGTCACCTTCAGCGTCTCGCTCGGCTCCTTCGGTGTGCTGCTGGTGCTCTCGATCCGACGCTTCACGCTACTGCCGCTGGAAATCTTCACTCAGTACATTGCCCCACCAACCGACCAGGGGCTGGCCGCCGCCATGTCGTTTACGCTTCTTGCCGTGGCCTTCGCGACCGGCTACGGATTGCGCCAGGTTGCACGGCGCATGGAGGGCGGCAATGCTTAGGAGATCCGGCTTCATCTTCTGCCTGGCGGTAACCGTCGCCCTGATGGCGGTCATTCTGCTACCGCTTCTTGTCGTGGTGCTCGGCTCATGCGTCAACGCCTCTCTGCTGGGGCTCTCCACCGACCTCTGGTCCGGCAGCCGGAACGACATCTTCGACTTCAGTGCCTTTGCCTACATTTTCCAGAACTACGGCGACTGGGCGCTCTTCAGCCTGGAACTGGCACTTGGCTGCGTTGCCATCTGCCTGCTGGTCGCGGTCCCTGCCGGGTATGCCCTGGCGCGCCATCCCTTTCCCGGCTCGCTTCTGGTGGAGGAGTTAGTCCTGCTGCCGCTCTCGCTTCCCGGGATCACCCTCTCCATGGGCCTGCTGGCCGCGTACGGGGAACTGCGCGGCCCCTACCTGGTGCTCGCGGGTCATTTGCTCTACACCATTCCCTTCATGCTCAGGGTGGTGACGGCCACCTTGCGCAGCTTCGACGTGGGACGGCTTGAAGCCGCAGCCCGAAGCCTTGGGGCTACGCTGCCCCAGCGGCTGTTTCTTGTGATCCTGCCCAACCTGAGACACGCCATGATGGTCGGCAGTCTCTTGGTCTTCGCCGTGTCCTGGGGAGAATTCAACGTAAGTTTCCTCTTAAATCGGGGGCGGCCGCAGACTTTCCCGGCAGTGCTCTACGACACCTACACAAACCAGAGTATCCAGATATCAAGCGCTGCAACAACTATCTTTCTCGCTATCGTCATCCCTGCCGTCATCGCCATTCAGTGGCTGGGCGGCCGTGAATCGTCGGACCTGGAGCAGGGAGCATGAATATCCTCATTGAGGCGCACAACCTCCGCAAGCGCTACGGCACGGTGACCGCCGTCCATGACTTCAGTCACCGCTTTGCCCCTGGAAAGATAACGGCAATCCTTGGGCCGAGCGGGTCGGGCAAGTCCACGACACTTGCCATGATCGCCGGACTAATCGATCCAGACGCAGGCTCTCTGCTTCTGGGCGGTAACGACATAACCGGGTTACCAGCTGAACGTCGCGATTTCGGGCTGGTATTCCAGAACTACTCTTTGTTCCCCCACTTGACCGTCGTTGAAAACGTAGAATTCGGACTGAGGGTTAGGGGGGTCGGCCGGGCAGAGAGACGGCGCAAGGCTGCGGAGGCTCTGAATCAGGTCCACATCCAGCACCTTGCCGACCGGCGTATCCATCAGATTTCCGGTGGTGAGCAACAAAGGGTCGCCTTGGCCCGGGCACTATCATTCACTCCACAGCTGTTGCTGCTGGATGAGCCGCTCTCCGCCCTGGACGCCAAACTGCGCGAGGGCCTTCGGGCCGAGTTGGGGCGCCTCTTGAACGAACTGTCTCTAACCGCCATTTATGTGACCCACGACCAGGTTGAGGCCATGAGCCTAGGGCATGAGCTGATCATCATGCAGGGTGGACGGATCGAGCAGGCCGGGACTCCCCTTGAGGTCTACACCCGGCCGGCGACCCCCTTCGTAGCCACCTTTCTCGGTTCAGCCAACCTTCTGGAGGGAGAGTGCATCCGGTCCCAGGGGCAGACGCGGCTGAGGTTGCCGTTCATCGAGCTCCCAGTGCCTGACGGAACGCCTATCGGTCCCTGCCGGGTCATGCTGCGGCCGGAGGACATTTCTATCGTCGCTGACGGCGATGGCCAAATGTGCGGTGAGGTCACCGCGTCGGTATTTCTCGGCAACCAGGCACGCCTTACCGTGGTAGCCGGCGGATGTGCCCTTTCGGTGGACGCTTCCAACGAGGCGATACCCTCTACGGGAGATGCTGTCTCACTGCGGGTCCGAGAGGCAAAACTCCGGATCATGCCCAAAGGAGATTAATGCCATGACCGTTCCACGCTTTCGCTACCAGGGGGTCGCCCCCATCGCCTTCATGGGAGGCATTTATGGCAACATCCCAGCATTGGAGGCATGCCTCGGGGGCAGAGGGGACGTCCTGTCCTTCTATCTATTGCAAAAAACGCATAATCGTATGGACGTCCCCTCGTCGCTCCAAAGTTGAGAAGACAGAGACAAGTCACCTCTTCAGGTTACTGTCCAGGTCAAGACTCCTCTTGCTCGATCCGCCCCCTCATACCCTCATACCCTCATCCTCTCTTCCCTCCTCCACACCGCACGCAACCACAATTAGAAGAAGTGAAGTAGGCAAAGTTGCCGGCAGCTTTGGTTATCACTTCTGCTCATCACACAAAAACTTCAGCATCTATCCCCAAAGGACCTGCACAGGAGGTCGCTTAGGTGATATTCAGAGGGATGCGCATTTCCCGAGGGATGTACGCACCGGAATAAAGTATGCCGGCGGTAATGGAATCCCTCCACTCCATTTCTTTACCATGCCAAACAAATGGATGTCATTTTTACATTTCAGGATATTATCGTGATCATTGCGTTATCTAATGGCTACAATAATACTCATAGGTGAATCATGGCCTCTCCTCTAAATCGTACCTATCTTCCTGCAACTCGTGAGGCAACGGAACTTCTCGGCAAACTCATCCGCTTGGGGCGGAGGGAACGCAAAATGACGGAGGAGGATCTGTCCGGCCGGTCAGGGATTTCCAGGAGAACTTTAAGTGCCGTAGGGTCAGACCTACACAATTTACAAAAACGCTAATAGTCCGAAATGTGTACGTTTGAACCTCGGGTTAGGTATGGACGTTTCCTCCTCGACACATCCGCATCCATGCCTACGTCACTGGTCGGGTCTCTAGGCCCCGAAGGGCCTGCACAGGAGGTCGCTTAGGTGATATTCAGAGGGATCGAGGGACGCACGCACCGAAATAAAGCATGCCGGCGTCAATGGAATCCCCTCCACTCCATTTCTTTACCATGCCAAAAAAATAGTTGCCATTTTTACGTTTCAGGATATTATCGTGATCATAGCACCATCTAATGACTACAATAATGCTCTCAGGTGAATCATGGCCTCTCCTCAAAATCGTACCTATCTTCCTGCAACTCGTGAGGTAACGGAACTTCTCGGCAAACTCATCCGCTTGGGGCGGAGGGAACGCAAAATGACTGAGGAGGATCTGTCCGGTCGGGCAGGGATTTCCAGGAGAACTTTACAAAAGATCGAACGAGGGGACTTGAAGTGTGAGATCGGTCTTTTTTTCGAGGTCGCCACCCTCGTGGGGATAAATATGTTTGGCGCGGACGATCCGTCAATTGTTCCCATGCATCTCAACCGGGTAAACGACAAGCTTGCCCTGCTGCCCCAACGAATTCGCACATCGGTGAAGGTTGATGATGATTTCTAGTCCCTCCGAACTGTTTGTCTGGATTTGGCTCCCTGGAGAGACGGAACCTGTGGTTGCCGGGAAACTAACAGCGCACGGCAGCACGTATGCCTTCAATTACGGCAGGAGCTATTTAAAACGCGACAACGCGATTTCGATATACGACGCCGAACTCCCCCTGCGCCAGGGACTGCTCCCCCTTCTTCCTGGCCTTAATATCCCGGGGTGCTTGCGGGACGCCTCTCCCGATGCTTGGGGACGTCGGGTAATCCTGAACGGGAGGTATGGGAAAAGGGCCGCCGGTGTAGACCCTGCCGACCTCGATGAGCTCTCATACCTTATCGAGTCTGGCTCGGACCGCATCGGGGCTTTGGATTTCCAACTTTCACCCACTCACTATGAGCCAAGGAACGCTTCGGCAGCGAGCCTTGAGGAGCTGGTTCAAGCAACCGAACTGGTAGAAAAAGGGATTCCCCTAACCCCGGAACTCGCCCAGGCCCTGCAACATGGGACCTCAATCGGAGGAGCACGTCCAAAGGCTGTTGTCGAAGGCGAGGCCCGGAAATTTATCGCCAAGTTCTCCACTTCCTCCGATCTTTACTCAGTCGTTAAGGCCGAGTTCCTCGCCATGCGGCTGGCCGCGCTAGCAGGCCTTGATGTGGCAAAGGTCTCCCTACAGAGGGCTGCCGGGAAGGATCTGCTGCTGGTGGAGCGCTTCGACCGGATCGCAGGAACCAGGGGCTGGCAACGCAAGGGCGTTGTTTCTGCGCTCACGCTATTCGCGCTTGATGAAATGATGGCTCGTTACGCAAGCTACCAGACCTTTGCGGATCTCGTACGGACCAAATTCCAGAATGCTCCTGCTACACTTCGTGAGCTATTCTCACGCCTTGTATTCAACATTCTGGTCGGCAATACCGATGATCATGCACGAAACCATGCTGCTTTCTGGGATGGCAAGATGCTGCAGCTGACGCCAGCATACGACATCTGCCCACAGGCGCGCCATGGGCGGATTGCTTCCCAGGCGATGCTTATCACCGGCGACGACCGCTCAAGCCGGATAGCCACCTGCATGGACGCCGCTCCGCAGTTTCTGCTAACAAAGGACGATGCACTTCAAATCATCGAGAAGCAGGTAGCCTGTATCATTAAAAATTGGCCAAGTGCCTGCGACGAGGCAGCTCTAAGCGAGGTCGATCGCAATCTTTTGTGGCGCAATCAGTTTTTAAACCCATTCGTTTTCGAAGGGTTAGAAGCCGGCCCCCTGAGTGACCTCTGCAAGGAGATTGAAGGATAAGTAGTCTCCCCCTCACTCCCATTCCCCTTATCAGGTCCACTTTCCCCACACCCCTATCCCGGCTCAGGGTCAGTGGTCAGCGGGGACATGTTTACAAGGTTTCAAGTCCTGATCAGACCCCGCTTCCGGTTCTGCGGCCACCTCGCAAATGATGCGGGGACAGATCTTAAGTTCCGATAGGCTCCTGCCTTACCTCTACCGTCGCTTTTACCGTTAGCGGCACCCCGTTTCGCAGCGAGTTGACTCCTATAACTGAACGGGCATGGACCCCGGATGAGCCAAACACCGACACGAGCAAATCGGAAGCTCCATCCAGAACCTTCGCGTGGTCCTCAAAATCGGAAGTACAGTTGATAGACCCATGCAACTCCACCACCCGTTCGATTCTATCAAGAGAACCGAGAGCTTTCCTCATAGCAGCTATCAGATCGGTGCAAGCTGAACGGGCAAGTGCATAGCCCTGCTCGGTCGAATAATCCTGACCAAGACGGCCCTTTGGTGACTTGCCATCAATTGGAAGCGGGGCTTTACCAGAGAGAAATAACAGGTTACCTGATTGAACTGCTACGGCGTAGTTGCCGGCAGGGGCACTACCTGACGGAAGTTCAAGATTCAGATCTTTGATGCGCTGTTTTGGATTCATGACGATATGCTCCTTTCAGTGGTTTTGATGCCCAACTAGCAGATGGTAAGCCGGGGTGACGCCCAGGAAAGCAGGCGTAACTCTGGTGAGAAGTCAAATATGCCAGTTAATACCCGTCATCAACAGATACGGTATCCCGCTATGAACTCATTCCGGGCCCCCGATCCGACCAGACCATGACGCCCCCGACAAAAACGCAAGCGGCAGCGATTTTCAGGGCCAGGGCGAATCCTGAAGAGGCCTGGGCCAACCCTCCTGCACAGGGTGGCCCGATGATCTGTCCCAGGGCGAAGGCAAAGGTGAGCACGGCCACCAGGTTGCCACGGCCCCTTTCCCGGCGGGCGCCGCAATCTAGGGTCAGGGAGGTGATGCCCATGAAGGTTCCGCCAAAGGTCGCGGCTGAAAGAAGAAGTCCGGTCACCCCGGTCAGGTAAAGGCTCGCACACATCCCCAGCGCCTGAACCACGTAGGCTGCGGCAAGGGCGGTCCGGATCCCGACCCTGGCCGAGACAGCCTGCCAAAGCAGGGGGGAGATTGCGGCCGAAAGGCCGACGATGACCCAGCTTAACGGTGCATAGGGCGCCATGCCGGGAGTCTCCTTTACTATCGCGACGAGAAAGGTCGCGGTCACGATGTAGCCCAGTCCCTCCAGAAAATAGGCGCCGATCAGCAGTCCGTTACCCCTCTTGCTCGCCCGGACCGGTGCCGCCTGACCTTGCCAGCCCGCCCCCTTGATCTTCATAACCAGAAACAGGCTGAGTGCCGAAAGACAGCAGGCGCAGGCTCCGATCCCCGCCCAACACCCTCTCCAGCCACCTGCTCCCTGGAAGAATGGGGTCACAGCTCCCGTGAAGGCGATTCCGATGCCCACTCCGGAATAGAGCACCGAGGTCAGGATGGGGCGCCCTTTCTGTGCAAGAAGCGCCATCACCTGGGAAGCGATGCTGATAAAAATGATGCAACTGGCCACCCCGCCTATAAATCGCAGCACGCCCCAGCACCAGGGAATGTCGCTCATGGCCATGGCGGCGGTGGAGAGGCAGCTCCCCGCCAGCGCGGCCGGATAGATCACCCTGAACGACAGGCGCCTGGTGAGATGGCTGAAGACCAGTGTCCCCACCAGATAGCCCAAATAGTTCCAGGACGCTATTTCACCGGCAAGAAAGTGCTTAAGACCTGCCTCCGCTTCCATGGCGGGAAGGATCGGGGTATAGGCGAATCTGCCGATACCCATGGCAATGGCGAGCCCCAGCATGCCTCCCACCAGAATCCGGGCGAAGCCGTCGCAGGCCTCCGGTCCCTCATGTGTCCCTGAATTTTTCATGGTCTCATGATACAGAGCCTGTTATATTAGTGCAAACCGTTTATATTGATGGAAAGGATCAGAAATCATGATACCAGAAACCAGCGACCTGAGGATCTTCGTGGCGGTTGCCGAAGCGGGGAACATCTCGCGTGCGGCGGACACTCTTAACTATTCGCAGTCCAACATCACGGGCAGGATCAAACTCATGGAGGACCGGCTCGGGGTGGCTCTCTTTATCCGCTTGAACCGGGGCGTCACCTTGACGGCTTCGGGGCGCCTGCTCCTGGATTACGCGGTCAGGATTCTCGCGCTGACCGGCGAGGCTGAACGGATGCTCATGGAGAAGGAGGCCCCTTCCGGGACCCTGGTGCTCGGCTCCCTGGAGACAGCGGCGGCCGTCCGTCTGCCACGGATTCTCAGCGCCTATCATCAGCGCTTTCCCCAGGTCGACCTGCAGGTTATCACCGGCACCTCCGACGAACTGATGCAGCACCTTCTGGAGTACCGCGTGGACGCGGCCTTCATCAGCGGCAATGTCGACCATCCCTCCCTTGCGGCCATTCCGGTGTTCCAGGAGGAACTGGTACTGGTTACGGTAAAGGGCACCAGCATCGAAAATTGCAAGAGAACGCTGATAGTCTTCCGGCGGGGTTGCTCTTACCGGGCGAAATTCGAATCGTGGCTGCGGGATAGCGGCTACCTGCCGTATCGCGTCATGGAATTCGGGACCGTGGATGGCATACTGGGGTGCCTGAAGGCGGGCATGGGCATGACGGTACTGCCCCGGGCGGTGTTCAAGGACGACCCGGAGCTGAGCATTCACGAACTCCCCGCGCACGTGGCCCAGGTGGACACCATGCTGGTGAGCAGGCGCGACGTGGTGCAAACGAAGGCAATGACCGAGTTCTGCCAGATCGTTCAGGACCACTCGGTCCAGCGCTAAGCATTGGCGACCTTCAAGTCACGGGTCAGGTGCCCTCTGCAAATGAGTTGGAAATTGAGTGCCGTAGGGTCAGACCTACACAATTTACAGAGATGCTAATAGTGTGAAATGTGTAGCTCTGACCCTCGGGTTCTTCTGAAACGGTGCTCCCGGTTCCGATGAGGTCGAGTTCCAGGGTCACTCGCTGTGCGGTGAGGTGTGCGGCTCCAGAGTGGAAACGCAAAAGAAGGTGGTACCCCAAGTGGTTCCGCTCGTCCGCCTGCCGGATGGGCCTGCCCGCAAGGAGGTCGGCGGTGCTGCAACCAGGGAGAGACCTCTTCCGACCTATGGTTCACACAGTAAGAAGCGAACCATTTCAGTACTTAGCCGAACTCTGCAAGTCAGCAAGGAAACCGAATCCCCCCCCGCNCTCTCCTGTCGCACCCGCCTATGGTCAAATCGCCCACCTCGAAAGACTGTAAAAATTTTCGTATGTCCAAAATGTTACAGTTGGAAGCTAACCCACTGCCATAACGCAAAATAATTCGTCGGTACAAAGTGTAGTGTAAAACCTGAGCGGGCTTGACATGGAGGAAAAATATGTTTTGCTTAATGTGTGTTGGATTACAAACAAATCTTGGGAGATCCAAGCCGCCGGAAAATCATCGGGACTTGGCTTTTATGTGATCAATCACTTCCATTTCTCCGCCACCTTCGCCTCCAAATGTAATTCTTAATCCTCTTTCTTCCCAGTTGGTCTGATTTTCTGAGACCTCCGAATAAGCAGACTCCCTTTTCACCTGACCCGCACACCATGTCATGGAATCATCAACATAGGTTAGGGCGTGACATCTCACTTGGCAGGAAAATAATAATAACCGTCAGAACTAAGAAGGGGCCATGAAAAAGCAACTTTTTGTCGAAGGATGGCCTCGCGCCCCGTAAGGAACGATTTGGCTTCCTTTTACCCGCGTTTTCAGGAACTCGTGGCATGGTTGCTCCTTGGGATCAGAGGCTCACGGCCATCACGCTAATTTGCTAGAAAGGGAGGAAAACATGAAGATTTCGTCCACTCGTTTCCACGCCGCAGTTGTCGTAGCGGTCGCCGTACTGGGATTTTTCTATTCGTTCGGCGTCACTGCCGTTTCTGCTAATTCCCCCGTCGTTCCCGTTTGTGCTCCGTGCGTTTTCGCTGAGAGTTGGAGCTCATGCACATCCAACCTCTGCATCGACGCTGCACCGGGTCCCAAAGGACAGGATGGTTCCGGTGGGTGGGGTTGGAACGCCCCGTGCAACGCTCCGGTGACGACGCTCACGGTGGGTGTGCCGGCCACGTTTACCGTGACAATGCTGCAGCCGGGAAACACGCCGTTGTGTAACGGCGGAAACACTGCTTCGATCACCCTTACCTTTAGCTCACAGGATTTCACCCTTAACATGACAAGTGCGAGGGGTGCGGTCGCCAGTAACCCCTTCGACCGGGGCGGTGTCGCGACCTTCCCTTACACGGACACCAGCTTCTTGTGCCACAATGACCAAAGCGATGGCTTCACCTTCACTCCGAAGAACCCAACGGACAGAGCCCTCGTTACGGCAACGATCACCGTGATCGGCCCGGATGGCATCACCGTCGTCCAGCAGACGTCCTCAACCTACCCGGTCGCGATCGTGGTGCCGCCCAAGCATGGGAAATAGTAACGCTGGCCCCCCGCTCACGTGGTAACGGCAATATGCCCCGAGGATATTTTTCAGCCGATGGGTGGTGATCCGATTTAATACAGCATGGCGGAAAAGAGAGTTTAGGTAAGGAGAATGCTGGGCTGCTGATTGAGGAGGGGCAAATCTTGATTTTCCCGCCTTTTATCAAAGCCCGCGGCAAAAGGATACGTGAAATCGAGTAGGGTGAGGCGAACTCATCTGGTTCGCCTCATCCCTCTCACAGAACCATGCCTCGTATACGGCTCATAGCAGTGTCGCAGGTTTATACCCTGGTTCTGCCGGGCTGTCCAGCGGCTTGATTGCCGGTCATATTCGCGGTGTTGGTTTTCCGCCTTTCGACTTGCCAGATTGACCGGCAAGCGGACAAGCAGCGTTGGATGGAACCTTCCCGTGAGGAGGCGCAGGCAGCCGTTCACGGGCGGGTTCGGGCCGGGAAAGCGGCTCGGGATGCTGTCAAGCTTCCCAGGCTATGTTAGAAGCCGGAATGTAAAAGCCCCGGTTCGTCGCCGCGAGGGCGTACAAACAAAACCGCAGTAGGGACAATTGGTGCTGTTTGGAAGAAGTTCTTCACCACAAGAAGGACACTGCATTTACCCCCCCTGAAAAAAAGAATTAAAAAGGTGAGATTACGCAAGGCAAGTAAATGCGTCAATACAAAAAGGCCTACGACTGGGGAACTTGGCACGAAGCCCTCGCGTTCTCCCCTCTCCCCTCTCCACACCCCCCCCTCTCCCGGCTCCAAATTCTTGTTTACGGCTTGTGCACCCGAGAAATGAGCTCGCGCCAGTAATCAAGGTGTCATGGTCGACAGTTTTCTCAACGTTGGCTCCCGATGTGCCTCGAAGAAGTAGAAAACGGGTCGCCAAAGAATAGTCGCCGGCAAAAGAATCATTTAGTTCCAAATGCGTACGCTCGCCTTGGGTGGACGATGCGGATTTCTGAGCGGCAGATTCCCTCGAGTTATTGCGGGCGGTCAATGAGTTGCAAAAACGAGGGGGACGGGTCAAGTTGACCCTTCCTGCATCTTTGAACAATGTTGGCGCTTCGCTCAAAAAAGTTCTTACTTCGCTCAAAAAAGTTCGTGCTTCGCTCAAAAATTTCGGGTGACGCAGATAGATAAATGATTCCGGATTGTTAGGTACTCACAAAATCGGTTAAAAAAACTGGTGTTTTGATCAAATAACTTCACGGTCTTCCAAAGTACCTTTTCAGGGCTCTCGAGGCAGGCCGGATTGGAAGCGAGGAGGTACATCTCTCATGCGAATTGAGCTTCCCTACAACCAACTTTCAGTGACCGCGGAAGGAAATAATTCAGGTCCGGAAAGAAATATCCTTGTGCTTCTTCAACTAGCCCGTAGACTTTAGCAAACATTAGTCAACGCTAACCATTTCGACGGGAGACGAAAATGACCGCACCGCCATTTGCCTCAGCAGCAACGATGCTATCCACCAACTTTACCGGCTGGAACGCCCCAAAGGTCACCGGCTACATCAGGAAGTTCGTTGCCAAACTGACCGGTCACCCTGATTTCCCGGAACCCTGGCCTGGGTGGGTGGCGTCCCTGAAACAGCTGACGGAGAAAAGCATAGCGCTGGACACCGCCGACCTCGATGCGGAAAGTCGCGACAAGTACAAGGTCGCTCATAGGAATGCCTTGAACGAGGACCTGAAGAAGGATCTCAAGGGCTCCATTCAACATGTAGAACTGGTAGCCCAGGGCAATGCGGAGTTGCTGAACTCCCTTGGCCTTATCATGCGGAAAGTACCCGTGAGGAGAAAGGCCCCACCCGTCATGCTGGCGCCGCAACTGACTGTCGTGCAGGGTAAGGCCAGCGGCACCCTGAGCGGCAAGGTCATCATGTGCCCCGGCGCCAAGATGTACCTGGTCCAAATAACCGAGGGCGACCCAACCGTCGAAGCGAACTGGGAAAGAATCGAACTCTTCTCGACCCAGGACTTCCTGGTAACCGGCAAGACGCCGGGAAAGACCTATTACCTGAGGGCACGATGCTATGGGCGTTCCGGAACCGGCCCCTGGTCTGCCATCGTGACCATCATCTCCCTTTGAAGTCAACGCGCTAACCACGAATGCAAAGGGGGCCGCGAGTTACTTGCGGCCCCCTTTTGCTTTCGGATTTATTTCCGGTCCATGCCTTAGTTTCTACGGACAGGTTAGCCGCGTCAGGCTGCACTACAGGGCGAACGGCAGGCCTTTAGGGAAATAGGCCCAGGAGAATCCGAACCTAGCGAGCCCCTAATATTTCCGCATTAATTTGACATTATTATTTCAATGGAGTTGTCAATCGTTTTATTGTTATAATAATAACAACTGTTTAATTTTTGATCATTATAAACCAAATGCAAAATTATAATTAGTTTTTATCCTTATTGATCCTAATTATATTTCACAACTTTTATACGTAGTTCAATAGGAACCCGCAGATGTAGAAAAAGAAGCAATGTTGGGTTAGTGACCATATGCCGATCCCCATATCAGTTGCCGCATAAAGGTTACCCGCGAGAAAAGCGGATGGGAGCAGAGGTATTTATCTGAAAAGGAGGTGAGCGAGGGGAAGGGATGGAAGTGGAGGTGTTCACATGAAAAACAAAGGCATAATCCTTTTAACGATCGCGTTATTACAGTTCTCTGTTCAGTTCGCCCATGCTAACTGGCTGCTCACTTTCAGCGATGAGTTTAACGGCACGAACCTGAACACCAGTAAATGGTTGACGACCTATCCGGGAGGAGGTCTCGCTGCAGGCGGTAATGGCGAACAGGAATACTACACCGACCAGGCTTTCAGCTTCCCCGCGCCGGGCGCGAACGGATATCTGCAAATCAACACGTCCAAATTGACACAACCCTACTTCCAGTGTCTCAACGGCACCTGCCAGTACACCTCTGGGTTGATTAATACCCAAAGCCGTTTCGCTCAGACTTACGGCTACTTTGAGATGAGAGCGAAGCTTTCGTCGGGCAAAGGGCTGTGGCCGGCATTCTGGCTCATGCCTGGAGACCTGACCTCGTATTCATGGACATCCGGGTATGAGATAGACATTATGGAAATGGGGGGGGGAGCACCATCGGTCGACTACATGACACTGCACGCTCCCTCAGGCGTGTACGGGAGTTCTACTTCTGCCGGTGGTGATCTGAGCGCAGGGTTCCATACCTTCGCCGTAGACTGGGAACCCGGTGTTCTCACGTGGTATCTGGACGGTGTCCAGCGTAATCAGATAACCGGCTCGAATGTGCCGAGCATCTCCATGTACCTGATCGCCAACTTGGCAATCGGCGGATCATGGAGCGCGGTCGGCTACCCGGACAGCGCTACGATAACCAAGATAGCCAACGACACCGTACCTATACAGATCGACTACATCCGGGTTTACCAGAAAGCGGCCAGCGGTGGATACTCAGCGATACCGGGGCCGAGCACCGTGCCGCTGTTGAATGGTCACGCCGTCAACCTCCCCCAGACCGGCCAGGCTTTTTGCGTGCAGCCTGGCACCCAGACACTGGTACCTTGCAGTGGTACCGGCCAGGACGGCGAGACGCAGCAGGGAATTGCCTGGCCCGCCCAGCGCTTCAGCCCCAATGCCGACACCACCTTAACCGACAATCTCACCGGCCTCATCTGGGGGCCCAATGCCGGCGCTCCTGCCCTGGCCTCCTGCAGCGGTGGGGCGCAGGACTGGCAGGGAGCGCTTGACTATGTCACCTGCCTTAACGGCAACAACTATCTTGGACACGGCGACTGGCGCCTGCCGAACATCAACGAACTGGCAACACTGGTGAACATGGGGGGGGCGCCGGATTTCTCGTGGCTTACGGCCCAGGGGTTCTCGGGAATCCAGCCGGGAGGAAGCTACACCTCGTCAACCAGCGGGGCAGATCTGCCCGCTAAAGCCTATGCCTTCACCTACGGCTCCAGCTACGGCCTGCAACTTCTCGACAAGAGCGGCAATCTCTTTTTCGCCTGGCCTTTGCGAGGCGGCCAAAACGGAACCATAGACCAAGCGTTTCCGGCGAATGTACCGCGAACCGGCCAGAACACCTGCTACGACGCCTCAGGTACGATTACTCCCTGTGCGGGAAGCGGACAGGACGGGGAGGGACAAAACGGTGCCGCCTGGCCGTCCCCTCGGTTCAACAAAAACGCCGACACCACGTTGACAGATGCACTGACCGGCCTCACCTGGGCGCCCAATGCCGGCGCCCCGACCTTCGCGACCTGCAGCGGGGGGGCGCATGCCTGGCAGGACGCCCTTAGCTACCTGAGCTGCCTTAACAACAACAACTACCTGGGGCACAACGACTGGCGCCTGCCCAATAGCGTCGAACTGCCCAGCTTGGTGAACTTCGGCAAGAGCAGCGCCGACAACTGGTATGCGAGCCAGGGGTTTGCCGGCGTAGCTCCGCAAATGCCCTATTGGACCTCAGATACGGTGGCCGGCAATCCTTACGTGGGGAATCTGCTCAGCGACGGCTTCAGTCTGATGGCGACTTCCTTTGCCAGCAATACGGCCAACATCCTCCCGGTGCGAGGCGGCAGCGGCCTTCATGGCCCCCCTGCAGCGGCGATCAATCCCACCTCCTTCTTCTGGGCAGGGACCAGCACCGTGGATCCTACGTTCCTTGTCGTTAACAGCGGCCAAAATCTCCTCAACATCGCGACCGTGACCATCTCGGGAACCAACCCGGCCGATTTTGCCGTGTACGACGACATCTGCTCGGGGACGACGCTGCTCCCGGGCGCCAGCTGCACCGTAAATGCCACTTTTGACCCGCAAAGCGCCGGCGACAAGGCGGCGACCCTCACCGTCTCTTCCAACGGCGCCCCCGTTTCCGCTCCCTTGACTGCCAGCTCAGCGACGGAGTTTCCTTTGACCGTAACCCTGACCGGTACTGGCAGCGGCAGCGTGGCCGGCAGTTCCACCGGTACCCCGGCAACCTTCTCGTTCACTGCCAGCAGCAGCATTCCGCTCTCCAGCGGAGCGGTCGCGACACTTACCCCGACCGCCGGAACCAATGCCAACTTCGCGTCCTGGACCGGCTGCGACCAGGTAAACGGCAGCAAATGTACGGTCACCATGAACACGGCCAAGAGCTTAACTGCTCAATTCAACATCAAGACGTTCACCGTCACCTTCAGCGCGGGCGCAGGAGGGAGTCTCACCGGAACGACCAGCCAGACGGTGAGCTACGGCGGCAGCGCGACCCCGGTGACGGCCAACGCCGCCACCGGCTACCATTTCGTCAACTGGACCGACGCAAATAACAGGGTGGTGGGCAGCACCACTACCCTCACTGTCAGCAGCGTAACGGCTAGCGGTACCTTCAGCGCCAACTTTGCGTCCAATGTGGCGAACCTACCCGACCTGACAATCGCCAAGAGCCATAGCGGTAATTTCGTTCAGGGACAGATCGGCGCGACCTATACGATCACGGCGCGCAACAGCGGCACCGGCCCAACGAGCGGCACAGTGACCGTCATCGACACCTTGCCAAGCGGTCTGACCGCAACGGCGCTGGGCGGCTCGGGCTGGAGTTGCACCTTAAGCAGGTTGACCTGTACGCGCAGCGACGCGCTGGCGGCCGGTTCCAGTTATCCGCCCCTCACTTTAACGGTCAATGTGGCGGGCAACGCGCCCCTTTCCCTAACCAATAGCGCCTCTGTCGCGGGTGGCGGGGAGACCAACAGTTCCAACAATACTGCCGCCGATTTGACTTCCGTTGCAGCAGCAACAGGGCCCAGCTTCATCCAAGTGACCTCAAATGACCCGCAGGGTACGGTTTCCAGTGTCGCAGCCACCTATCCGGGGGCCCAGAGCGCCGGCAACCTGAACTACGTCGCGATTGGCTGGGCCGACGCCACTTCCAGCGTGAAGTCGGTCACCGACAACAAGGGGAACGTGTACACCCTGGCGCTGGGCCCGACCCGGGGAGTGAGCGGATCCAACGCTATCAGCCAGTCGATCTACTACGCCATCGCCAAGGGGGGCTCCGGCACGACCGTTACGGTCACCTTCAACACTGCGGTGCCCTGGCCTGACCTGCGCATCGCCGAGTACGCCGGCGTCAGCACCCTTGACAAGGCCGTCGGCGCAGCCGGGACCGCCACCACCTGCAACAGCGGGTCCGTCACCACCACGGCGGCCAGGGAGCTGCTGGTTGGCGCCAACTACGTAGCGCAGATGACGACGGCCTCCGGAACCGGGTTCACCCAGCGGGTCATGACGCAGGATCAGCAAATCGTCGAAGACCGTGTGGTCTCCGCCGTCGGCAGCTACAATGCAACGGCTACTGTGAACTCAGGAAACTGGGTCATGCAGCTGGCGACCTTCAAGTAACGGGTCAGCTGCCGCCCTCTGCAAAGGGTGGGAAATTGAGAGGGGCGGGTTTTTCGGGGGGGAAAGAGCAGGGCAATAGCTCTTGTACCCTCGGTTTCCGCCCCTCTCAGCCCTTTCAGGCCTTCAACTGCCTAGGTCCGGCAGCCTTGCTCACTGGATGCCGGGGACCACAAGTCGGAAACCGACGTGGCTGCCGCTGCCTGATGGTTCGAAGTTGTAACGGGAAGCTGCCCGCACAAAACCGGCCGAGCGGTACCAGCTGCCGCCGCGCATCACGCGGCTAGGCCCCGTAGCTGGCCCCTGCGGGTTGTCTATGGGAGACTCCCCATAGTAGACAGCGCCGTAGCGGTCTTGCATCCACTCCCAGACATTACCGCTCATATCATAAATCCCCAAGCCGTTCGGTTTCTTGGCGCCAACCACGTGGGTCTTTCCCTTGCTGTTCTTATCGAACCAGGCATATTCGCCCAAACGGCTTGCGTCACTGGTTCCAGCCCATTTTTCTTTTCTGCCGCCGCTTCTGGCCGCATACTCCCACTCAGCTTCGTAGGGCAGGCGGTATTTTTTACCAGTCAGCTCACTTAGCGCTTTTATGAAATCCTGGGCATCGTTCCAACTGACGCTCTCAACCGGGCAGTCGGGTCCGCATGCACTGAAATTGGACGGATTTTTCCCCATCACCGCCTGCCACTGGGCCTGAGTGACATCAAACGTACCCAGGTAGAAATCATTAACGCAAACCTTATGTACCGGTTTTTCATCGCTGGCACCGTCCCCGAAGGTATCTCCCATCTGATAGCAGCCACCCTTGACAAATACCATTTCGATATTTGGCATCGCGGCAAAGGAAGCCACGCCAGGCACGGCAATCGTCACCAGCAAAACCAGAATAAACCGCATCTTTCCCATCAGTTATCCCTCCCAGGATCCGCTTCAAACGTCCGAGTTATAAGCCACTTTAGCACAGTTTCCGGGAAAAAACCGGGATGCGCGCTTTGCCTCCTCACCCTTCCTCACCTAGTAGGCCGGCCTCATGATCTTGACGCTTTTGCGGTTAACCCTACGAAGGGGTTATCTTCATGAGATCGCCGCGCATGAATTCAGGGTGGCATTTGAAGTATCGATAGCTGTCCTCCGATTTATCGACATAATTTCAGCCTCGAAATAGAATTTGGTTTATTATATTTGTTATCCCTAACAATGCACACCAAGAGCGAAGTAAGGCAAGATTAAGCTGGGGTGTGCAATTGGCGCCAGTTCTGCCGGCAACCATGGAGAACCTGAATGAATTTACCGTATAACTTCGCACGACGTCGCATGGCTGGTTTTGCCCACCACCGTGCTTTTCTGAGACAGCGGCGCAGGAAAGCTGCCCTGGTGGCCGGAATCGCACTGGCTCTTACCGGCCTCTCGATGGTGACCGGACGGCGCCGCGTTCCCGGTTCATCCCGCCTGAAGGTAGGAAATGCCGTCGGGATGGAGGAGCGCCTCACCATTAACCGCTCGCCGCTTCAGGTTTACCTTTTCTGGCGCAATCTAGGAAATTTGCCCCGTTTCATGCCGCACCTGGAGTCGGTAGAGGTAATCAGTGAAAAGAGATCGATCTGGACCGGAATTACCTCGGCGCAGTGGGAGGTGGAGGTGGTGAATGATGTCCCTGGGCACATGCTCCGCTGGAAGACCTTCGAGGGTTCGGGTCTTGTCAGCGAGGAGACGGCCCAGTTCCGCGCCGCACCAGGAGGGCGCGGCACCGAGGTCAAGGTTGCCATACGTTACTTCCCGCAGCGGGGCGCCTCGGGGTGGGTGGTCGCCAAAATGGTCTGTGTGCTCAGTGCCCGGCAGGTCAAAGCCGAGCTGAAACTCTTGAAGGAGATCCTGGAAACGGAAGAGACCTATGTCAACTGCGCAGGCGCTTCGGGAGGTCCGCTCTGATGGCTGACGTTTTTTTTTACCGGGCCTATTACCGGATCAAGCCACTGGTGCCGCGCAGGCTGCAGATATTTATCCGCAGGCAGGTGGCTTTACTGCAAAGAAAGCTGCATCGCACGGCATGGCCGATCAGCCAAAGCGCCGGGAAAACTCCGGCCGGCTTCCCGGGGTGGCCCGGCGGGAAGCGCTTCTCGGTTGTCCTCACCCACGATGTGGAGAAGGAGCGAGGCATCTCCCGGGTGCCCCACCTGATGGATCTGGAGCAGGAGCTCGGGTTTCGCTCCTCCTTTAACTTCGTCGCGCGAGGATACCGCCTCCCCCCGGAGCTGCGCCGCCGGCTGGTAGCACAGGGGTTCGAAGTAGGCATTCACGGGCTGGAGCACAATTACAAAATGTATGAGTCGGCTGCCGCCTTTGCCGAACAGGCCAAGGAGATCAACCGCTACCTCAGGGAGTGGGGGGCCGTGGGGTTTCGTTCCCCTTGCGTCTATCACAATTTCGACTGGCTGCACGGTCTGGACCTAAGTTACGACGCCTCCTCTTTTGATTCCGACCCGTTCCAGCCCCAGTCGGACGGCGTCGGAACCATTTTCCCCCTGATAATGGGCGGGAGGTCCTTGGGTAGGGAGTATGTCGAGCTGCCCTACACGCTTCCTCAGGATTTCACCCTGTTCGTCCTTTTCAGGGAAAAGGACATCGGGATCTGGAAGGAGAAGCTGCAATGGATCGCCGAACGCGGCGGCATGGCGCTGCTCATCACCCATCCCGATTACATGTGCTTCGCAGGGGAACCGGGTTACGAGGAATACCCGGTGGAGTTGTACCGGGATCTGCTGAAATATCTGCAAAATGAATTCAGGGGAGAGTATTGGCATCCCTTGCCGCACGAGATGGCGACTTTTTGGAAAAAGTGCGGACATCCTTGATAAAAGGGATGGCTGCGGGGTCTGGGAAGACGCCGAAACGTGTCCCCTCCGATTTAACATGCAACGGCTACTGTCAACTCGGGAAGTAGCTCCGTCCCCACTCCACCCGCGCCTTAGAGCCTTTCAGAGCAAGAACTTTCAAATTGCGCGTCACTGCGTTTGAGCCGCAAGCTGACCCCTGAAAAACACGGTTATTGGGCGAATACGACTGATCCCAAATTCTTAGAATTTTGCACAGCTGCTCCTGGCGGGTGTCCGCGTCATCGGTGGCGCTGACCAGCTCCCCTTGCGCTTTTAGGAGAGTTGGAGCGGGACAGCCTCCCGCAGGCGGGTACTGGCATTGGGGAGAGATCCGCATAAAAAAATACTCATAGTTACAGATGCGCTTTGCGCGAAACGTGACTATAATTAAATTATTGTCAGCTCATCAGCGATGCAGCCTGGAGAGGCGACGGAGCTCGCGGTGAAACGGGGTTCCGGCCAACCAGAGATGAATGGTAGACGTGCTAAATCATGCAGGAACAGGGCTCCCTTGATAGATTACTGAGGATTTAAGACCAAGTGCTGCGGAGATTCCACTCATGCTAATGCAAGAATTCGAATCCCACTGTAAGGCACCAGGGATAAAAGACGTGGAGTCCTACGACGATGTGACTGCAAGTTTGCAAAAGTACGCCGACCTCTTTGAATTTGCTCCGGTCGGCTACCTGACTCTCGACCGCACCGGAGTCATTTGCACGGTGAACCTCACCGGCGCCGACCTGCTCGAGATGGAGCGCTCACAGCTGATCGGCCGCCGCTTTGAGCAGTTTGTCAGCCAGGAGACCCGTCCCGCCCTGGTTTCCCTGATCGAGAGGATATTAGACAACCAGGGGAAAGGGGCCTGTGAGGCAACGCTGCTGGGAAACGGTGGCGCACCCCTGTTTGTGCGCATCGAAGCCGCGTCCAGCAATGTGGGGCATGAGTGCCGCCTTGCCATCATGGACATCTCCGAGCGCCAGCAATCGGAGGAAGCTCTGCGGCTTTCCGAAGCCCGCTACCGAGCTGAAATTAAACGGGCAGAGGAGCACATCTCTTTTCTCGCCCACCATGACCCCCTTACCAAGCTATTAAACCGCAGTACCTTGCACGCCAGGATAAAACACCTGCTTTCGGCGGCGCAGGTTGCCAAGAGAAGCGTGGCCTTATTGATTCTGAACATCGACGGTTTCAAGCAGATTAACAGCTCCACCAGTCGCGGCGTCGGCGACAAGGTGTTGCTGTTGGTCGCAAACCGGCTCAGCGACTGTACCCGGGCATGTGACGTCGTGTCACGGCTTAGCAGAGATGAGTTTGCCATCATCCTTTGGGATTGCGGGGTTGCCGAGGCAACCAGCGTCGCGGAGCAGTTGGTTAGTTCTGATTTTTCCATAGAAGGGATCAATTTCACCGTCACCGTCAGCATCGGCATAAGCTTCTACCCCGAAGACAGCTGCGATTACCGGACCCTGCTTAAGAACGCCGATATCGCCATGCACCATGCCAAGATGTCTGGCGGCGGGGATTTCAAGTTTTTCACCCGCAAACTCAATGAACGGGCCCACGAACAGCACGAAATAAAGGTCGGCCTGCGCTTGGCCCTGAACCGGAAAGAGTTTGAGCTCCATTACCAGCCCAAGGTCGATTTGATTACCGGCAAACTAAGCGGCATGGAAGCACTGATCCGATGGCGGCACCCCAGCAAAGGAATCACCCTTCCAGGGAGTTTCATCGACATAGCCGAGGAGAGCGGCCTTCTGAATCCGATCAGCAAATGGACCATCAGCACTGCCTGCCGGCAGATCAAGCAATGGCAGCAGCAGGGGATCGAACCCGTTTCGGTGGCAGTCAACCTCTCCGCCAAGTTCTTCGAGCACAGGGATTTCGAAGAAACAATTGTGACGGCTCTGCAGGATACCGGCATCCCCCCCGAATGCCTGGAGCTGGAACTTACCGAGGCAATCCTGATGAGCCGCCCCCAGCAGGCCCTGGGCAACATGGCTGCCATGAAGGCGTTGGGCTTAAAGCTCTCCATCGACGACTTCGGGGTCGGCTATTCCAGTTTGAGCTACCTGAAAAAACTCCCCATCGACAAGCTTAAGATCGACCAGTCTTTCATCCATAAAATTGCGAGCGATCCCGATGACGCGGCTGTGGTCCGGGCGATCATCAACATAGGACACAGCATGCGGCAAAAAGTGATTGCCGAGGGAGTGGAGACCAGTTCGCAGCTTGCCTGGCTGCAGAGAGAAAACTGCGACGAGGTCCAAGGGTTCTACTTCAGCCGGCCACTCCCTGCCAAGGGCATGACAGACCTGCTGAAACAGGGGCCGAACTTCCTGCACAACCCTCGCGGTAAGTCACAGTCACGGCAGGGCTGATCGGGAGTCTGGTCGCCGGGGGGGGG
>TBL_comb47_HYPODRAFT_10002320_pt1 | contig 23585 bp, 9 predicted proteins | sample TroBogypolimnion_40_FD_10682 | JGI IMG/M metagenome (IMG submission 10682)
CCAGTTCAGCCTTGGCAGCGGCTAGGCGGCTCCGCTCGGCCTCTTCCCGGGCGAGCCGCTCGCGCTCGGCCTGTTCCGCGGCCTGGCGCTCCCTCAGTTCGACCCCCTCCTGCTGGCGCGCCAGTTCCTCCGCTTGCGCCTTGCTGGCAGCGATCCGGTTCAGTTCCTCCGCCTCACGGGCCTGCCGCTCCAGTTCCGCCTGTTCCGCGGCCAGTCGCTCCTTCAGGTCGCGTCCCGCCTGCTGGCGCGCGAGTTCCTGCGCTTGCGCCTTGAGGGCTGCCAGCCGGTTCAGTTCCTCCGCCTCACGAGACTGCCGCTCCAGCTCCGCCTTTTCCGCGGCTATGCGGCTGCGCTCCGCATCTTCCCGGGCGAGCCGTTCATCCTCGGCCTTCTGTGCCGCAGCCCGCTCCAACGCCGCGCGTGCAGCCGCCTGTCGCAGCTGTTCCGCCGCCGCTGCCTCCTGGCGCACCTTCTCCGCGGTGACTGTCGCCTGGCGATACTTTTCGGCCTGTTCCAGGGTGGCGCGCTCCTGCTGCTCGCGCCTCAGCCTCCCCAGCGCCGCTGCCTCGCGCGCCGCTCTTTCCTTTTCCGCGGCCTCGCGCTCCTTATCGGCAGCTTCCCTTGTCAGGCGATCGAGTCGTGCCGCATACGAACCCTGAGCCGCGGCATCGTTCGCGGTAGGCTTCTCGGTCCCCTTTGCGACCGGTTCCGCGACAACTGCCGTCAAAAGATCGACTTCGGCAACTGTTTGGTTTCCGATGGTATCCTCTGCCCGCACTTGGAGCGCACCCTTGCGCTCCGTCAGCAGATCGATCTGATAGGAGTGAGTTCCGTTGGCCTGGACCTCACGCCCCCCGATGACGATGGAGCGGATGCCGAGGTCGTCGCTCACCTCTCCAATCACCCGGGCATAATCTTTCTGCTCGCGCCGCTCGAAACTGATGGAGGAAATGGCGAGGGCCGGTCCTTCCCGCTTGATGGTTACCGGGAGCGCTTCGCTCACCTTGTTGCCGCTCAAGTCCTCGGCGACGATCCGTATCTCCTTGGTATCGTCTTCAAGATAAACCTCCTCGACTACCTCGACTTTTTGCCTCGCCTCTTCCACCGGGTAGTTGACCCCGTTGACGGAAATCCGGGAGACGAAGGCGTCGCCGGTAACGGTCGCACGCACCGGAGCCAAACGCTCCCGAGTCACCAGACTTCCCTTTGGCTTGGTGAAACTGATCGTGATCGGCCAGTGTACCCCCGTACCGGAAATCTTCGCCTTGCGCGCGGCGTTCAGATAGTACACCGCCTTGGCCGACTCGCTGGAGCGCACCGAAAGCTCCAGCTCGCGGATGGCAGCCTCGACCTCCCCCACCTGGAGGTAGACGATCCCCAGCTCGCGGTGCGGGAAGTAATCGATGAAGTGCATGCCGTAGGTGCGTGCCATGCGCTGGTCCTTCTCCCGCATGTCGATCGCCTTTCTCAGATCGTTCAGCGCGTCGTTGTGCTTTTTCGCCTCGGAGGATTCCATGCCCCGCTGGTAGTAGTGCCACCACTTGCCGCGGAACTCGTCGCAAAGCGCCGGCTGTGCCGTGAGGAAGAAAGCGAGCAGTAAACCTGAGTAGCGAAAGATCGTCCTGCGCATAGGGCATGGCCTCGTCGCCCCTCCCGCACGCTGACGGGAGGGGCCTGATGTGCTGCTGAACTTAGAAGCGGTAGATGAGCGAACTGAGCACGGTGTGCTGGGTGATGTCGGAGCTCACGCCGTCCAGCGGGATATCGCCGGTGACATGGTTCCCCCTGCGGTACTGGTAGGCGAGGTCGAAGGAGTAGTTCTCCCAGGTGTACCCGGAACCGACGGATCCCCCGTAGTAGTTGTCCACCTTGTGGGCACCGGGCTCCGGATCGTAGAAGACCCCGGCGCGCAGCGGGATGACGCTCTTGCCGCTCATGATCAGGTATTCGCCGCCCATCCGCACCTGGTAGGTGTCCTTGAGCCTGCCCTGCGAGATCGGGTTGGTCGAGACCGGGTTGGTGCGGTTGCCGGCGGCATCGGTCTGGACGTATTGGGACCACTGGGTCCAGTAGCCGTCCAGGCTGAAGAGCCAGCTGTCGCTCGGCCGGTAGGCGAAGCCGATGCCGGCCGACATCGGCATGTCCAGGGTGTCCGTCTGGTTGACACTGGTCACGACCGGTGTGCCGCCCGTGAAGCTACTGGTATCGGTGGAGGTTCCGGTGTGCTTTATCTTGCCGGAGAAAGGAGATTTGAAGACGCCGCCGATGCTGACCTTGTTCAGGTTGACCAGGAAGCCGGTGGTGACGTTCAGCCCCGAGAAGGAGTATTTGTCATGGTTGGAAAGGGCATCGGTGAAGCCAAGCCCTCCCGCCGTCCCGGCGCCGGAGGAGTTGTAGTGCGACTCCCAGCTGCTGGTCCCCATGAAGTCGTCCCAGATGTTGACCGCGACGCCCAGGTAGAGCTCGGGGATCACCTGGATGGCGAAAGCGGGGGTGAGGGTGGACAGATACCCCTTCTGGTGGAAGTTGACGTTGTCGTTGAAGCTGTCCCCTCCGCCCAGGTTGGAGTTGAACTTGGTCTTCAGGGTCTTGTTCAGGTCGAAGAGGCGCTGGTAGTTGAGCGAGACCACCATGTTTTTCTTGGCGAGGGTGAAGGGATAGGCGAAGCTCGCGTAGTTGATGCCGTTGGCGTCCATGCTCTGGCTCCCCAGCTCGGGGTGCAGGGCGGAGTCGTAGCTCTGCTCCCGGTCCAGGTAGCCGTAGACGAAGGAGAATTCGGGCTTCTCCAGCTGCACCAGGCCCGCCGGGTTCCAGGATGCGGCGGTGGCGTCGTCGGCGACCCCGATGAAGGCGCCCCCCATCCCCGCGGCGCGCGCTCCGGAGCCTACCGGGTTCAGTGAGGAAGCGATCTCGACCTGGGCGGCCCGGGCATCTCCAGGGCTGAAGCTGAGTGCGGCGGCGAGGGTGAACGCCGCGGTCAGGACGCAAGCGCCGCGTTTGCGCCGGTCCTCTTTAGTGGTGAATCTCATACGTGAACCTCCTTGTGTGATTAAAAAACATCATGTGCATTACTTCTGGTACTTCAGATGAATCAGGTAGGGCGAATAATCGGCCACCTTCAAACCCGGACTGCGGCTTAGGCTGTTGGCCAGGTAGATGCTGTTCTCGGGATAGCTGACCAGGAACTCGTTCAGCCCCACCGCCTCGACGCTGCTCACCCAGCTGATGCCGTTGAGCACGCTCTTCACGTCGAAGGTCCCGGCCATGCCGTCCAGCCCGTCCACCTTCACGGTGATCTTGCGGGAAACCCCCTTGATGTGCTTGGCGAACTTTTCCAGTAGCTGCGGGATCATCTTGTCCGACAGGCTCTGCATCCCGTTGGCGACGGCGTCCTCGACGCTCCCCGCCATCCCCTTGGCGTCGGCGGTCCCCGCCCCGAGGATGATCAGCTTGCCGCTATCCTGGTCCCGGGTCAGCAGCCGGTAGGTGAGCCGCACCGTCACCCTGTTGTACGGCATGGAGACGTCGTAGCCGATATCCTCCCCCTTTTTCTGGGAAACGGTGTAGTCCACCTTGCCGACCAGAAGGACGTTGGAAAGGAAGCGGCCGATCAGGCTGCGCATGGTGAGGAAGTTTCCGCTGCGCATCGCCTGCTCCACCGCCTCGGCGTCGACGGCCTTGGTCGGGGCGATGTCGGTCACCGTGTACCCCTGGTCCACCAGCTTCCCGATCAGGTTCTCGGAGAAGATGTTGGTCTCCTCCTGCTCGTCGACGGTCTTGGTCTGGCTCTGGGTGCTGCGCACGCCGTTGCTTACGCTGGTCGATTCGGTTTCGTTGAGCACCTTGGGCCGGCGCGAAGGGACGAAGACGGCGACCGAGTTATTGAGCGCGAGAGACGCAATGGTATCAGCGGCCTTGGTCGGCTCCACGCAGACCTTCATGGTGACGTTGTAGATCTCGCTCTCCCGAATGACCTCGATCTCCTTGGAGGAGATGATGGTTCCGCGCGCCTTCACGCTCACCAGGTTGTCCAGCAGCTGGGCGTTGGCCACCAGGGTCTGGGAGCGCACCTCGACGCCGGCCGCCTCTTCCAGCGCGGCCCAGCGGGCCCGGGCGGAGGCCTCCAGCTTCGCGGAGGGGATGTCCTCCCCGATGATCGCGGCGCTCCCCTTCGCGTTCAGGCATTTCTCCTCGGCGCGGCTGCTGCTCCAGGGTAAAAGCGAGAGGGAGAGCGCAAGCGCGGCCAGGGTCATGACGCGCCAGCTTCCGGGCCGCACCGGCGAGCGCCGGGGAATCGGGTCCAGGCGGATGAGTGTGATTGGTCGGGAAAAACCGGGCTTGCGACCCTTGCGACCTGCGTCCATAGGTTCCTCCTGAATTGACAGTGCCGTTTCCAGGTTCCAAAGCTCCTGCCCGCGGTTCGGATTGCGTCGTGCCGTGGGGGAGGTTGGAAGACAAGGCGGGCAAGGTAGGACCAGCACGGGATGTGCGTGCCCCAAGGTTTCGGCCGCCGAAGCACAAAGGCCTGCCGGTTAGAGCAGGCCTTTGTGTTTCAGCGTTGGTTTGGCGTAAAGCGCAGTGACGGTTTCGGTGTTACAGGTGCAGTGCCAGGCTCCCGGTCACCGATGCGCCGTTGATGTCGAAAAGGGTCGTGCTGTTGCTCTTCAAGGTGAAGTCAGTAGCGACCGGAACCGCCGCACCCGGGGCGACGTTGAAGGACGCCACGGCGAAGTCGCCCGCGCCGATGACCGCCTTGTCGTTCAGCAGGATCAGGTGCAGTGACCCCGGGGTGCTGGCAAGCGCCGGGGTGAACTTGCCGGAGATGCTGGTCAGGGTTGCATTGCCGGCCGGCAGCAGCACGCCGGCAAGCGTCGCGCCCGTCGTGTCGGCGGCGGCGCTGACGCCGGCGGGGAGCACCAGGGTGCTCTCGACACCACGGACACCGGTCCCGGTCAGGGCGATGAACAGCTTGAGGCTCGTGGAGCCGATGTTCTGCAGGGTGGCCGGCAGGGCGGCGATGCCGGTCTTGTTGTTGGTGGTGTCGGCGAGGAAGGTCGTCAGCGCGCCGCTGACGGCGCTGGCGCTGGCGGCGGCCATCCCGCCGTTCGCATTGATGTTCCCTGCCAGGGCGCCGAGGGTGGCGTCCAGGCTGAGCGCGGAGCTTTTGGTCAGCTGGGAGAGCGCTGCCAGCGCCAGGGTGTAGTTCTGCTCGGCCTGGGTCCCGGCGCTCACCGCGGTGGCGGAGGAGGCATCGAGCGGCTTGGTGTTGATAATGTCCACCTTGAACAGGTCGGAAACCTGGGCGTTCGCCTTGTCGATGGCGGCGGCGCCGAGGGTCCTGTCCTGCTCGCGGGCCTGTTTCACGGCCAGCTCGGTTAGAGGGGTGACCGGTACGGTTACCGCGCCGGTGGCGTTACTGATGACGGCGCGCAGCGGGGCGCCCGCGGGGATGGTCTTCGGCCCGGCCGCGACGTCCGCCTCGTCGATGTAGCTGCCGCCGGTGATCTCCACCACAACCGGCCCGGTGTAGCTCCCCAGACTCACCGAGTAGGAGCCGTCGGTGAGCGAGGTCTGGCTGTCGGCGCCGATCTGCTTCTTGTCGATGCCGCTGAGACTGCTGTAGGGCTTGAAAACCTTCACGGTGCCGCCCTTTATGATGCCGGCCGAGGCGACGCCGCTTACCGTCGTGGTGGTGCCGGTGCCGCCGCCACCTCCGCCTCCGCCACCGCAGGCAGCTAGCAGGAATAAAGCACTCAGAGTGAGCAGGATACGTATGTTTTTCATAATTTTTTCTCTCCGTAGGGAAGTTTCAGCGCCTCTACCAGGCGACCGTATTGACAATCTTTTCCAGAATCACCAGGGCGTCCGCGCCGTTGACCGCGCCGTCGGGCGCCGGCTTGCCGCCTACCAGCGGTGCCACGTCGACGTTGATGATCTGATCCGCGGTCGCCGCAGTCCCGATCCCGAGGGCGAATTTGAGCACCTGCAGGGCGTCGGAGATGGTCGGTGCCGAAACGCCGTCGGCCACGTTGCCGCTCGGCAGGCTCCTGATGACGTTGCGCGTCAGGGTCGAGGTGTTCCCGGACTGGTCGGTGGCTGTCACGACGATGGCGTAGCTGCCGACTGCCGGCAGCGGGATGGCGGTGCTGAAGCTGCCGTCCGTGGCGAGCGTGGGCTGGGTGGCGAGGGGGGTGCCGTTGACGGTCACGGTCAGCGTCGTGGAGGTCACCGCGTCGGTTGCGGTTCCGCTCAGGGTGACGCTGGACTTCGCCGTGGCGAAGGCCACCGCGGGGGCGCTCAGGGACAGGGTCGGGGCCACCGGGTCGGAGGTGATCCCGATGGTCGTGGTGTGCACGCCGCCGGTCACCGGTTCGGTGTCGGTTGCGGTGAGCACGATGCTGTTGTGACCGGATACCAGGTTGACCGTGGTGGAGAAGTTGTCGCCGGTGAGCGGGACGTTAACCGCGGCGGCGCCGTTCAGGGCCAGAGTGAGGGTGGTGGACTGCGGCGCGCCTACCGTGCCGGTCACGGCAGCAAAGGTTTCTTTGGTGAAGCTGGCGTCCGCCGGTGCGCTCACCACGAGGTCGGCCAGGGCCGGGTTCAGGGTGATAACACGGGTATCGGTGGTCGTGCCGGTGGCGTCGGTTGCCTTGGTGACCAGGGTGTTGGCGCCGCTGATCAGCACGATGGCCGTGCTGAAGCTGCCGTCGGCCGCCGGGGAGAGGGCGCTCGGGGTCCCGCCGTTCTGGGTCAGGGTCAGGCTCTTGCCGGCCCCGTTTGCGATGACGATGCCGCTCAGGCTGATGGCGGGGTTCTTGGTGGAGGTGCCGTCTGCGAGGGTCGTCGCCGAGATGGTCAGTGAAGGACCGGTGAGGGTGACCGATACGCTGGCGCTCAGGCTGGTGGACACGTTACCGGCTGCGTCTTTTACCCAGGCGAACAGGGTCTTGCTGGTTGCCACGCCCTGGGGAATGGTGGAAGTGATGGTGTAGCTTGCGGGCGGGGTCGCGGTCGCGCTCCAGCCGGCTGCGCTCGCAAGCGGAGCGGTGGCGCTTTCGGTGATCAGGTAGCTGGTTACTGCGAGGTTGTCGTGCGCGGTGAAGGCCGTCACGTTAATCACCGGGGTGGTTGCGGTGCTCTGAATCGTGAAGCTGTCGACGACCGGTATGACGCTATCGACGATGGTGACGATCACCGATGCAGTAGCGCCGGCGGATACGTTCCCCGCCGCATCCTTGGCCCAGGCGTGCAGGACTACCGTCGTCGGAGTCCCGACGGGGATGGAGGCTTGGATGCCGTAGGTGGGGGGAAAGGTCGCGGTCCAACCGGTCGCAGTTGCCAGGGGCGCGGTGGCCGACTCGGTTATCAGGAACCCGGTTACCGCGACATTGTCGGTAGCGACCAGGCTCGAAACGGTCACCGTCTTGCTAGCGGCGTTGGCGGGGCTGGTGAAGGCCGATATCACCGGCGCAGTAGCGTCGACTATGACTGTGGCCGACTTGGAGAGCGACACGTTGCCGTTCGAATCCTTGGCCCAGGCGAAAAGGGTCTTGGACCCCTGAGTGGTAGCGGTGTAGGTGGTGGGCGCGGTCGCGACCCAGCCGGTGTCTGAAGCTGCGGGGGCCGTAGCACTTTCTGTGATCAGGTAGCCGGCGACGGTGCTGCCGGTCGCGGTGGCGGTTACGGTGATACCGCTGATTACAAGCGTCGTGGAGGTTGCCGGAGCGGTGAAGGTGTTCACCACCGGCGGCACGGGTGCGGGAAGGGTTATGGCGCCGTTTGCGGTGGTAAAAGTAACAGCATTGGTATTGCCGTCAACGGCATCGATCGCGCCGAGGGTCAGAGGCATGGCACCGGAGGCGGTTGCTGCCAGGGGGAAGGTAATTGAGGCGATAACTCCGTCGCCGATCCCGGTATCACCTCCGGAAATGGTTAAATTCACCGTTGACGTAGTCGAGTTTACCACTGACACGTTGGCACTTACCGATTTCCCCGCGGCGGTTGCCGCTGCACCGGTCACGGTGGTGGGGGAAGCCGACACCAAGGTCGAGTTAAAGGTAACCGAGAAGACTACCGTCGAGGCCGCAGCCGCGTTGCCGTTGTTGGCTAAGGTTATGTCAACCTTAGCACTTTGTCCCGGGGTGCCGGCCACAGTTCCCACACTGATACTCGGAACTGCTGCCATAGCCAATTGGGGACATGCTAGGGCCATCAGTAGAAATAACCACAAACTCCATTTGCTCAACATAATTTCCTCCTTGCGTTTAGTGATGACCATTATTTAGGTAAAACAAAACCTGGCTTTCCGATTATGACATTGATGAGGGTCTGGACGTCTGAGGCACTCGTCTTACCATCCGGGGTAAACACGCCGCTGACAAGATTCACGTCGCAACGGGAATTGTAGGAGAAATTCGGTTTCTGAATGACGATGTTGATGGCGTATTGGACGTCGGCCGCGCTGACCTTCCCGTCGCCATTGCAGTCGCCAGCCAGGCCGGTGGTCAAGGTGAGCGTTCCGGTAGTTCCCGTGCCGTTGACCGCGACAGAGTTGGCGCTGGCATCGGAGGCGTCGGTGAAACTGTCGGTGAGGGTTATCGCTCCGGTGGCGGTGCTGGCCGCGGTGAAGCTCACCGTGGCGACGACACCGTCTACCAGCAGCGCGCTCCCCCCCGTCATGGTTCCGCCGGCTGCAGTCGTGGTGGTCGTATCCGGAACCAGCCCGCCGGCGATCAGGATGCGGTACTTTCCGGGAGTGACCGGGTTCCCCGTGGTGTCCTTGTTGTCATAGACGGTCTTGCCGAGGGCACTTTGCAGGGGACCGACCACCACCTGCGGCGCGGAGAGCAGGGCCGGGTTGTAACTGACCTCAAAGGCCAGCAGCGAGATGCCGGCGCCGTTGGTGGCGAGCGTAACCGGCACGGAGACGGTTTTTCCCGCTTGGTAGGAAGCGTTTCCGATGGTCAGCGTCGGTCCTGTCGCCAGTGCGGGTATCGCACTGAACAGCAGCATGAGGGAGCCTAACAGCATACTCTTTAATTGCATAGTTCGTGACCTCCGGGTAATGTCAATGTAGTGCATTTGCTCAAACTAGCAGTTTTTATGTACTGGCATAGAGGTGATCAGAAGCACCGCCTCACCTTAGCTGCCGGTCGCAGAAGGAGACCATCCTACCTGCCGACCGATCCCTCATGACAACAAGACGGACAAGCCGGCTTTTTTCCTCAAAAGGCTTTTTATTGCCTGTCATCTGGCCCATTCGTTTCACAACGGCGGCCACTATGGAGTTCCTGCACTGAGCTTCTCGCCCGGCACCGGAGTTTATCGGGGAATTGGATTATACTAACGCCAAGGACACTAGGGGTGATTGAGACATTTCTTAGGGTTTGCAGTCGCTTTTGCCTACTGACATCGTCCGGTGAGGTCAGCGTCACGCTACTGTCACATTATACCCACATTAAGTAAAATCGAAATAAAGCATAAACTACAAAAACCGTTCAATTCCGACGATTTTAATGTTAATTTTGCTAAACTTTTAACTGATACCCTTCCTTAAAAACAAACCGCCAGACTCAATTACATCGCCAGGTCGTGTTTCGTCATACCTATGCTCCAGAGTGCTACACTATAAGCCAGTCCCAATTAGCGACTAAGCCATCCCTAAAATCGGCTTTGACATGAATCGGATCAGTACCTTAATTATGGATGCGCCAGACAGGTATTTTATTATTTCCAAAGAGTATTGCCAAAATCCCCATCAAGGTTTGCCAACACGAGGTTCAGAAGTACCGAGCGCGTAATTGCCTACCTCTCAGATTGTAAAAGCTATTCCGTTTGCCGTAACCTCTCAAAAGTCCTTTTTCCTGAGTCCTCGCCTGAGGAATGACTGCGCACGCCGTTATTGGAAATCTCACCTGCCAGGAAAAGCGGTGCCGCGGCTTCGTTTCCTTCCATGGCGAGGCGGGCTGTTCCAGCTCTGGGACAAACTGCGCACCCGACTGCCACCGTGTGACAACGAGGCTGACGAGCTTCTTGACCAAGCGCTCAACCTCCTGAGGAGCGACGGCTTTAGGGTGCAGAGATAGTACCAAAGAAAGGCCAACTTACTAACGAGCTCTCCTCTAAATCATTGCCATCGATCCATCGTAATACGGCATCGCCCGCTTTTTGAGCGCGCTTCAAAATTTAGACGGGCATTATGGCTATTTACCCTGAGTAAATAACAATTTTAAAAAAATTATGGTAATTTTTACCATGTGGTAACGCCAATACCCAGGTGGTCGGGCCATGAAAGCCGAACAGCTTGGATCGTGTGCCCGCACTACCGCCCGAGAAATGCGTTGATCGTCTTCTGCATCTCGGAGAGAGACACCACGCCCGAATTGTCGAGATCCACGCAGGAGGCGACACCCCTCACCCCTAGGTACATGTTAATGGCGGACTGTACCTCGGCGATGGTGACGGTCCCGTCCCCGTCACAGTCTCCCGGTTTGCTGGCGACCTGCTGGGATGCCGTGCAGATTGCCGGGCTCCCCCCGTTGCTCCCGGTACAGTTCCAGTTCCATTGTCTGGTCCCCGAGTTCCCGGTGACGGGCTGCGGGACTCCAGAATTGCAGAGGTTCGAAGCGGGAGCCGTCGCGAAACTGCCGCCAGCCGCGCTGCCGCAGACACCATTTACGGCAGGGGCGGATGCCAGGGTGAAGGTTTGGGTGGCGACCTTTCCGCTTGAGACCGTGACGTTTACCGTATCACTCGGGAGGAATCCGGCCGCACTGGCTGCAAGCTGGGTGACCTCCGGCGAACGCAAGGTGAAGTACCTGCCGTTACTGAGGGTTTTTATCGTGGTGCTCCCCGCGATGCTGATGGTGGCTCCGGGAATGCCCGCGCCATTACTGTCCGACACCAGACCGACGATGATTCCGGCTAAGCCGTTGGTAAAGCTGGATTTGAAGCGGTTCGCACTGCTGACGGTCATGCGCCCCTTGTTGTCGAGTGCCGCCACTTCCCACCAGTAGTTGGTGCCGCTCACGAAGAGGGGGTTGCCGTTAGCGCGCACGGCGGTGGTGACATCCAGGTAATACCCCCCCTGAGGGATGCTTTCAAAAAGCTGGGCTAATCCCCCCTTGGCGCCGCTGTTGTCGTCGTAGATTTTCAGGGTGTAGGTGACCGGATCGCCGTCGGGATCCCCCGTCTCGTTCCAGCTGAACGTGATGAACTGATCGCTGATGCTGTCGCCACTCGCCGGAGTGACCAGGGCAAAGGGATTGGGTGCATTGTTCGCGGCGCTGTCCACGTACAGGGTCAGGGTCACCGGGTCTGTGACGTTGCCGCTTGAGTCCATGGCATAGAGGTAGAGGGTGTAGGTCCCGGTCTCGGTCAGTTCGGTGGCTGAGGTCAGGGTGAAGTGCCATCCTGTTTGATCGTGAGTTCCGAGTATCCTTGGCAATTGCAGGCTCACCTGACCGCTGTCCGAGCTTGCGGCCGGCGGGGTGTAGGAAGGCTTCCTGATCTCGACCCAGGCCGAGGCGGTATTTGCCACGTCCTTGGTCTCCGCCGTGAGGGTGGCCGGACTGCCGTACATGACCGTTGTGGTTGCCGGTATAGACTGCCAGCTCAATTCGGCACTGTTGGCTCCGATACCGAGGCGCAGGGCCTGCAAGGAGGCACTGCCGCCATAATCGATCTGGGGACGCTGCCAGGAAACTATCGGGCTGTCTTCCAGGCCGTTGAAACCAAAGGGATACTTCTGCCAGAAGGTCGATTCCCTGGCCGACTGAAAGGCCGCATCGAGGGTGCTCCCGGCGTCCAGGTTCTGGAACAGGTAGTAGATGAAGTATTCGCCGAAATAATTGCCGTTGATGGACGGCCCCTGGATCGACTGATCGCCGGCATCGCTGCTGGTGACGATCACCCTCCCGGTTTTGCGCAGACCGGTGATGAAGCTTCCGGAGTAGCAGGATCCGTTGACAATAACCGTGCTGAGTGACTGGCCGAAATCGGTTATCGCCTTGCCTTCAAGGGTGGTGAGCCAGCCGTCCAGGTCTGCGGGGGTTATGGTGTCGGGGTCGATGTGGAAGACGCCGCCCGGCGAGCCATGGTCCATCATGATGATGTAGAGTGGCGCGACTCCGTTTGCCTTGATCTGGTTGTAGGCCCAGGTGGTGATGGCGTCGGCCACGTGCTGTTTGGTGGTCAACTGATCCACATTGGCGTGCCCGGCATCGTAGGCAAGGTACATTATGTTGTCATCGGTGAAGGAATGTTTCTTGAGCCTCTTGTAGATGTCGTCCATGCTCCGGGTGTAGGTGTCGCGGTAGGTGCCGTTATAGTCACCCTGGATGAGGATGGCATACCCGGCGGACTGCGCCACGGTCAGGTTCAGGGAAGCGGATACCCCGGCGTTGAGGTTGTTGTTCCCCGCGAATCGGGTGTTGATGGTCCATTGGCCGGACTTGGCTCCGAAGGCGCTGTACTGTGCCGAATAGTGGCCATACTGGTCGGAGGTGAACACGGTGATCTGGTGGCCGGTGGTTCCGTCAGGCTCGGTGAAGGTGGCGATGATCGGGAGCCCGGAGCGGCTTACCGCCTGGGTCGAGCTGATCATGCCGGTGACGGTTATGGTCCCCGTAGGGGAAACCGATCCGGCGCTGGCCACGACCGTCAGAGAGGTGTCGGCCCGGGAGATGGTGAACGGCGCATCCACCTTGGCCTGGTTGTAGGCGGGATCTCCCGCGAAGCTCACATGGTTACTCCAGTCGCCCGCGGTATCGATGACCGCCGGGGTCAGCAGGACTGACCAGGTACCGTCGCTCAGGGTGGTGGCCGCCTGGGCCGCCAGGCTGGTGCCGGCGGGGCTGACCGGGACGATGCTGATCGATTTCCCCGCCAGAGGTGTGGAGTTGGATTCGTCCTTCATGCTGCCGCTCAGGGTAACCCCCTGGCCGAAGATCGCCCCCTGGGTGGCGACGGCAGTCAGGACCGCGGTACCGTGCCCCGCGACGGTCGCCGTGGCGCAATAGGAGGTGCTCCCCTTGTTGATGCCGATGCAGTTCCAACTCCAGGGACCCGTGCCGCTGACATCGGACGGGGTCCCGCTGTCACAGAAGCCGCTGGTGGGGGCGCTGGCCAGGACCTGACCGTTGGTAGCGCCGCAGAGCCCGTTCACGTCGAAAAGTGCCGTCACGTACTTCGCCTGATCCATCGTCACGATGCAACTGCCGACGCCGGAGCAGTTGCCGGCCCAACCGGCGAAGGTGGCCGCCGCCGCGGTGGACGCAGCATCCAGTGTCACCGCAGTGCCGCTTGGGTAAGTTTCCGTGCAGTCGGCGCCGCAACTTATACCGGCGGGAGAGCTGTTGATGGATCCCGCTCCGACCGGGCTCACTGCGGTGGATAACTGGTATTGATTGGGGACGCCGACCCCTTTGATTTCTATATCATCGACATGCCAGCCATCGGCGGTATACGTAGTGCCCCAATAACCAGTCGTATTTGTTTCCATGCGAAATCTTATCTTCAGATACTGGAACCCGACGTGCTGAGAAATGTCGAAGGTGGACTGAGTCCAGGCATTCTGACTCTGATTGGGTCCGTAATGAATTAATTCAGTCCAGGTGGCGCCGTTATCATCGGAAATCTCGACCCTGGCGAAGTCGTTGTCGGATATCGCATATTTATGCCAGAAATTAAATGAAAGCGAGGTGAGTCCTCTTGAATCGAAGGCTACGGTAGATAAACTCGAATTGGTATTTTCTGTATAATTACCACCCGGAGAATCGCTCCAGGCATAACTGCCGCTATGGCTATCCTCAGTGCTCAACGCCCAGTTGGAGTCGACCAGCCAGTTTTTAGTCCCATTTTCCATGCTGTCCGCAAATGGCAGTGAACCGGTTGATGGAGCTTCTTGAATGATGACATCATCAACATACCATCCATCGGCAGTGTACGTAGTGCCCCAATAACCAGTAGTATGTGTTTCTATCCGAAATCTTATTTTGACACTTTGAAATCCAATGTACTGACTGAGGTCAAACGAAGACTGGATCCAGCTACCCTGGTATTGGTTAGCTCCGTAATGTTTTATTTCCTCCCAGGTGGTGCCATTATCCTTCGATATCTCGACCCTAGCGTAATCATCGGTGCTGATGAAAAACTTGTGCCAGAAACTCAATCTGGGGGATGTCATCCCTACGGTGCTGAAAGCGATAGATGTCAAGCTGGAGTTGGTATTTTCCGCGTAGTCCCCCCCCGGCGAATCGGTCCAGCAGGTTGTGCCGCTGTGGCAGCCGGTAGTAATTTGCGCCCAGTTGGAGTCTACAAACCATTTAGTGCCACCGCTTTCCATGTCATCGCTGAAGGCGGCGTTAAGAACGATGGTATCCTTTATTTCCGTGACTGACCAGGCCCCACCCTTGTCCTGATATTTTACCCACACGGTCTTGACCCCGTTGGCTACACTCAATTCCCATTGCTTTGTAATGGAAAAACTTTCAGCCGGCGACCAGGTCTGATTGTCATTGCTGAACTGCATCTTGCCGCAACCGCTGCCGACATCGGAACAGGTGAGGTTAAGAGTGACGAAGGTGCTTTTGGTGGATGATGACCCGTTGCTAATGGTAATGGTGCCTGACGGAGGTGTGGTGTCAAGTAAAATGGAGCTGCTCGCCACGTTTGAAATATTACCGACCACGTCTTTGAACCAAACGTAGACCGTTTTGATCCCGTCCCCGCTACTGAGGGTGAAGGGGACGGCAAGGTTGGTAAGTGCTATAACAGGTGCACTTGGGATGGCAACCCAGGCAGCATCGGCCGGTAAAGGAGGAGTGCTTGCTTCCGAGACAAGGTAGGAGACGACCCCGTTGGCGTCGGCTGCAGCCAGGGAAAGGCTCACCGCGTTTGTAGCTGTCGACTGCGCGCCGGAATTTATGGTAATCGAGCCATTCGGTTTGGTTGTGTCGAGGATGATGGAGTTGGAGAGATACACTCCGGAGACGTTCCTTGCCGCATCCATAAACCGGGCGTATACCGTCTTGGTGCCGTCGCCGTCCGACAGGGTGAAACTGCCGCACGGGGTAAAGGGAACCCAGGAAGCTCCGGTAAAGGCAGAATTATCGCTGAGCATCATCTTTGACAGACCGCTGTCGCCGTCGGTTGAGGTCAGGCAGACATTAACCGTTTTGCTGGAGGTATATTTAGCCTGAGTGTTGATGACGAGCTGCGCGCCGGTTGTGCTGTTGGCGGAGGTCGGCGGGGTGAAGTTTGTGGTCCAAAGGGCAGCTCCTTTGACGATCCGGAATTCATCAAGATAGCCGTTAAACCAATAATTATTATTCCAATTCCCCAAAGTGATTTTGGTAGAGCTATCCGCGATCTTAATAGCGCTGCCGGCGTCCCAGGTGGCATCCTGAACTCCGTTGAGGTATTGTGTGAATACCGTGCCGTTACGCACGAGGGCATAGTGAATCCACACCCCGGTGGCAGGCGCACTGATACCATCACTATGGTTGATCCAGCTGCTGCCGTTGCCCAAATAAAAAGTAATCCTGCCAGGGGCAATCTCTGAATATATTATGGCAACACTGTTGGTATTACCTGGAGTGGAGCTGTATAAGCATTGAGGGCCAGTAGACGAATTCAGCCTGAACCAGAAATCGATGGTGAAATCACCGGTGCCGAAATTGAAATCAGGTCCGGCCGGCAGGGATAGGTAATCCCCGTTGCCGTCGAAAAGCGCGCTAGCGCCGCCGAACATGCTTTGCGCCGTGCTGATCTGGACATTGCCATTGGCCGTAACCGTCTTTGAAGTCGCGGAACTGTCGGCAAAGCTGGTGGAGCCGTTGGCACCGTCCAAATGGAGCAGGAGGGAGTAGGACCCCCCCACCGGCGCGGAAGAGTCGTACTTATAGGTGAATGCGGCATACGCTGAAGCCGCCATGCTTCCGACACTGTTGACCGCCTTGATCCGCAAATAATAGGTTTGCCCGGAAATCAGACCACCCGCAGTATAGTTGGCGGCTGTCTGAAAACTGCCCGACGTTGCCGGGTCCGCGGCGGGATCCGGGCCGAAATAAACATAATAGCCGCCAATGCCCGAGCCGGTGTCGGCCGCGCCGCTCCATTCGAAATAGGGGGCGCCGAAGTTGTACCAGTTGCCGGTGGTGATGGTCGTCGACTTGCTGGCAGTGCTATAACCGCTGATTGTTGTCGGATTGCTCGGAGCAGTGGTGTCGAGCACGATGTTATCGCTGGCAACGGAGGAGATATTGCCGGCTGCGTCCTTGAACCAGACATTCACCGTCTTGGCGCCGTCGCCGCCGCTCAGGGTGAAGGGGGCCAGGAAGGAACCGGTTCGCAGCGCCCCGATCTCATCGGCGGATAGTGCCCGGTTGAATACGGCGACTTCGTCGATGCGACCTTGAAAGTAGGTGTCCGAGTAACCAGTAGAACCAATGGCGAGGTTTTTTGACTGGATGTTTGGTATCGCCGCGAGAGTTCCGCTCACCGATTGACCGTTTACATAAAGCGTGACATTGACACCGTTCAGTACGGCGGCAACATGGTTCCAGGCATTTAGAATCAGTGCCTGGCCGCTTGCGGGAACGAAATCATTGGACCAAGTTGCAAAACTTGGCCTACCGTTATTTTGCACGGACAACAAGAATCCGTCCTTGCTGCTTCTGTTGCCCCATGAGACAACCCCATTATAGGTGGCAGTCGGATAACCCGTCGGATAGACCCAAGCCGAAACCGTCGCAACGCTTCCTGTGGGCACCGAAACCGTAGCAGCCCTGGCATTCTGGTTCGAGCCGTTGAAACTTCCCGCCTGGGCGAAAGCCCCATCCGTCTCGGCGGTAAATCCGGCGCCGTTCTGTGGGACAACATGGTTGCCGTTTCCGGAATAATCCTTCCAGTCTCCGTTCAGATGCCAGTATCCCGCGAGATTTGGCAGGGCGACATTCGGCGTGGCCCCCTTGACCTGGATCCATCCCGGGTTGGCCGCCGTGGGCGGTGTGGAGCTTTCCGAGGCGTAGTACGCCGTGACTCCGGCGTTGTCGCTCGCCGCCAGATTGAGGGTAACCGCAGGCGATCCGGTGGCGGCGGCGCCAAGGTTGATGAAGTTCGTGCCGGTACTGGCGTTGGTAGGCGCGACCGTGTCGGTGGCGCCCGCGATCTTCACGTCGTCGACATACCAGTTCCCCACCGTCGCATCGCTGTCCGAGACCACCCGGAACCTGAGCAGCGCTGAGCCGGCGTTGCGGTAGCTGCTCAGATCCAACTGGACATAATTCCAACTGGACAGGGCGGAGCCGTTATAGGTGGCGATCTTGTTGGGCCAGGTGACACCCCCGTCTACGGAGAGTTCGACATACCCGTAATCGCCGGTATCGGTAAAGTCGTATTTATGCCAAAAGGTAAGCTTCGGCGTCAGTGTGCTGGAGAGATCAACGGGATGCGCCAGGGTCGCCGAACTGTCGGCATTGGCAAGGTAGGGGGCGAACGCGAGGGCGTGGGTGGCGGTGTGCGACGAGGCGGTGGTCAAGGCCCAGTCCTGTCCGGACAGGACCCAGCTGCCCAGGCCGCTTTCGAAATCGTCCGAGAAGGGCAGCGCCAGAGTCGCGCTGTCCTTCTCCTTGATCTGCAGGTCATCGATGAACCAGCCGTTGCCCACGGTCGTATTACTGTTCGATTTCAACCGGAACCGGATGCTGACCGTCGCACCCCGGTAATTGCTCAGGTCGATCTGGACGTTGCTCCAGGTCGCGACCGTTTTCAGGCTGTAGGTCGTCAGGTTGGTCCAGGTCGTACCTCCGTCGACCGAAACGTCCACATACCCCGCGTCGCCGGAGTCGGGAATGTCGATCTTGTGCCAGAAGCTGAGGACCGGGGCGGCGGCGGCCGACAAATCAAGGGGATTGAGCAGCTGCGCCGAGGCATCGGCATTGGCGGCATACGGGCTGAAGGAGAGGGAGTGGGTGGCACTGCGGGCGGAGGTCGTGGAAAGCTTCCAATCCTGTTCGTTGACGATCCAGTTGCCATCCCCGTTTTCGAAATCGTCTGAGAAGTAGACGGTGTCGGCGGCTAAGGCGGCAGCAGGTGCCTGTAACCCGATGAGCCCCAGCAGACAGACCAGACAGAGCAAATTGCCAATTCGAGACATAATGACCTCCTGAATACATTCCACACCCAACCATTTCAGACACACTACTCCACCCCCACCCCGCCCCCTTGAAGGGGAGGGTGAGTTCTTGGTGGCGAAAAATCGAGGCTCATCACATTTTCAAAAGACATATTTATTAGACGGATACAATACGGCATTCCCCCGCGGAAAAGCGGGTTTCTTCCCGATTGTCTCCAAATACAGTCCTAATCTGATTTCGCCTGTCTTAAATTTATCAGGCTGCTGCATTATATTATTAATTAGAACATCGCTAAGAGCGGTGCTGCGGGCGTACCTGGCCGTGCTGGAAAGAAGCGGCATGACGAGAGGGGATCTGCGGAAGTAGGGATGCTGTCACAGACAGGTCACCCGTGGACAACCCTCAATGCAATGCATTAAATAAAAAATAATAAACCATATTTTATACGCCCTTGCAACTCTTTTCTGCCCCCTGATCTGCACTCTCCGTCCGGATAACTGTCACAGCCGTGCGCCTCCTTGACAAGCTGATCACCCCCCTCCATTGACCAGCGCACCAAGACAAAAGGATAAGCTTACGCCAATTAGCATTTTGACAGCTGAACCGCCCGGAGAACTGCCTCTTACTCCCCTCCCCTTCGGTGAAGTGACATAGCTGGTCCGCGTAACATACATGTCGCACATATTTCAATTGTTAATGAAGCCAAAATGGTGTTATAGATATCCGCATCCTACAGGATCGTTTATAAAACCACTTATATAACGGCAATGACACATCAGAACCCCTGTCGCGGTTTCTGACCGATGAGTATTTACGTACCACCAAATCAAACGACCCTCTCAAACCGTGAATATATTCTCTAGGACACAGCCCGCAAAAACTCCTGTCCCTGCCTCCGCCGTGGGGAATGACTACGCACGCCTCATCGTTGAAAATCTCCCCTACATCGAAAAGCAGTGCCGCCGCTCGGTTTCCTTCAATGGCGACTCAGGCGGCTTCGGCTCCGGAACAAATTTCTCCCAGGACTGCGCCGCCAGCGACAACGAGGCGGACGAGCTGCTGAACGAGGCGCTCGACCACCTGAGGAGCGACGACTTCCGGGTGCTGCGGCAATACCAGGGGAAGGCCAAGCTTACCACCTACCTCACCACCATCATCTCCAATCTGCTCATCGACCTGGTGCGCAAGAAAAAGGGAAGAAGCAGGGTGAAGGAGCGCGCCCGGGAGATGGGCGAGGTAGCGGAACGTCTTTACGAGGCGGTCTACGGACGAGGCTATTCCCTGGGGGAGGCGCACGGCTTCCTCCAGACCACCTGGGGCATCACGGCGAGCCACGCCGAACTCGGCGCCATGCTGGAAGCGATGCGGGGGCGCGAATCGTTTCTGGCCCCGGCGGATGCGGGTGCCTGCTGGCCCTACACCGGAACGGAGATCGCTACGGAGGACGGCATCGAGCTGGTCGTCACCGACCCGGCGCATTCGGCCGAGCGGATGCTGGCGGACGACCAGAGGGAGCGCTCCACCCGGCGTCTGCTGGACACGGTGCTGGGGGAGCTTTCCGGCGAGGACAGGCTCATCCTCTCGCTGCGCTTTCCCAGCGACGACACCGAGGAACCCAGGACCAACCGGGAGATCGCCGAGATGCTGAACCTCACCGAGAAGGCGGTGGACAACAGGGTCAGGCGCGCCCTTAACCGCTGCCGCCAGATGATTCTCGGTCAGGGACTTTCCCTTAACGACCTGATCGACACGGGGAAATAAAAGGGAGTGTCCGTCAAAGAAGACATGGACAAGCACAGCGAAAAAAATAATCGGGATCTCCAGCATCCGGCCTCGCGGGACGAGGTGATCGGCCGCGCACTGGCGGGAAGCATCCGCGGCGCAACCGGTGCCTGCCCCCCGCCGGAGCAGATCGCCTCCTTGATCGACGGCCTGCCGCAGGGCGAGGAACGGGACCTGCTGCTCGGCCACCTCGCCTCCTGCCGGAGTTGCCGGGACAGCTTCAGCGCCGCCCACCGCCTGGTGCGGGGTGCGGAGCAAACGGCCGCTGCCGCCCCCGCGCCCCGGCGCTGGATGGCCCCCTCCCTGCTGGCCGCGGCCGCCGCGGTGGCTTTCCTGGCGCTGAGACTGGCCCCCGGGTTCCTGCAGCCGGAGCACGGCGAACTGGCGCAGGCGCCGCACCAGGCAGCCCCCCAGCTGGCCCAGGCGCCGGCCCAAGCCCCCCAGGTGGCCCAGGCTCCGGCTCAAGCTCCCCTGGTCGCCCAGGCTCCGGCTCAAACGCCCCGGGCCGCCAACCGGCAGACACCCGAAAGGGACCGCAAAAACCTGGCCGCCGGGCAAAACGCCCAAAAGCCGAGCGCAACCCTCGACCTGCTGACCGAAGAGGAAGCGGCGCAGCCGGCGGCCAAGAGCTACGGCTTTAGCAGCCGCGAGCGCTCCGACGGCCCGATCATCGAAGTGGAGAATCCGACCCTGGACGCCGAGGAGGGCAAGCTCACCGCCCTGCGCATCAAGTTCGCACCCAAAGCCGGGGAAGGGGTGAACCTGGAGACCCTGAAGGTGGAGTGCCTGAAGCAGAAGAATATCGACCTCACCCTGCGCATCAAGCCGTACGCCAAAAACGACGGCATCTACGTGGAAAAGTTCAAAATGCCGGCCGGAAGCTACCACTTCAGAGTGGGTGTCGGGGACTACCAGGGGCGTTTCTCGGAAAAAGAGTTCACCGTCACCGTGTCCGGAAGCCTCTAGATTTCCCGGCTTGCATCGGGCACGCTCCGGAAACTCACGGATCGGTGCCTGTCCACTCGAGGATGCCATGCGGAAAATGACCGATATATCCAGCTGTTTGAGACGGGTTGCCGCCGTGGTCGCAATCTCCCTGCTGAGCGCCACCACGGCCCACTGCGTCGAATCCCTACCTTCCGACAACCCGAAATACCAGGTGGTCAAAAGGATCTACGACAACATCGCCAAGGCTTTTGGCGACGGCCGCCAGCCGCCGCGGCTGGTGGTGGTCCCGAAGGGAACGCCGGAGCGGATGATCGTCGCCTGGTCCATGTCGGGAAGCGAGGACGTCGGGATAACCGGCACCCTGGGCGATGCACAGGAAGGGTACATCGCGGTCGAGGAGCAGGTCCTGGACCTCTTCGCCCGGTCCGAGGTTGACCCCGAGGGGGCTGTCGCGTTCATCGTGGGGCACGAGCTCGCCCACTTTTACCTGCGCCACGGCTGGGCCGGCGACTTCGGCAACTCCTTTGCGTCCCTCGACATGGGAAAGAAGATGCTGAAGGCGGCGAGTTACGACGACGTGATCAGGCGGGAGACCGAAGCGGACTACTTCGGCGGATTCTACGGCTACCTCGCGGGCTACGACACCATGGGGAGCGCGCCGCGGACCATCGACCTCCTCTATGCGCAGTACCAGCTGCCGGACAAGATCGCCAACTACCCGGCGCGCCTGGAGCGCAAGGCGATCGCCGAGCGAGCCGGGACGAACCTCAGGAAGCTGATCCCGGTCTTCGAGGGCGCGAACCGCCTCCTGCTTCTGGGAAAGTACCAGGAGTCGGCCAGGCTTTACGACTACCTGGCCCGGGTCTTCCCGAGCCGGGAGATGTTCAATAACGCCGGGGTGGCCCACGCCCTGCAGGCGCTGCGCCTGTTCCGCCCCGGGACGCTCAGCTTTTGCTACCCCTTCGAGTTCGACGCCGAGACCCGGCTGCACGTCAAGGGATGGAAGGCAAAAGGTATCGACCTCGATGCCCCGCAGCGCACCGCCCTGCTGCGCCAGGCGGCCGAGGCCTTCGACAAGGCGCTGCAAAGAGACCGCGACTACGCGGTTGCCAAGGTGAACCTGGCGGCGGTCGATGCCCTTTTGGGGGATGACGACACCGCGATCGTCCTGGCGAACCAGGCAATGGAGCTTGCGAAAAAACAGGGCGAGCAGCCCACGCTCGCCAACGCGCTGGTGGTGCGCGGCATCGCGTATGCCGCCGGGGGGAACCGGGAGCGGGCGCTGGTCGACTTCGCGGCGGCCGGCAACTCGGGGAGCCGCCTGGCGGCCCTGAACCTGGCGCAGCTGGGCGGGGAAAAGCCTGCCCCCGCCGCCGAGCCGGAGCAGCGTGAGGCGTCGGCGCCCGACGAGGAAGTCATCGCCGGCTTGTCGGCCCGCTCCCCCTTTCTCAAGGACAAGGATGCGGCGCCCTTCACCCTCCAGGGCTCGGGCGCGGCCGAGCCGCCCATGACGCTGTACTTTCGCAGCGGAGCCGGGTGGGACCGGACGCTCACCCTCGTCGGCACCCGGCTTTCCAGCGTCGTCGCCACCGCCAAAGGGTATGCGGGGAAAAGCGCCCGGGGCGTGGCAATCGGCGACCCGCTCCCCTTCATGCTGGAAAAGTACGGCCCGGCTGCGGCGCTGGTGCCGGCGCGCCAGGTCACCTGGCACCTTTACCCGAAAAAAGGACTCGCCTTTGCCGTCGATCCGGACCAGAAGGTGGCGGGCTGGCTTGTCTATTCTGCGGAATGATTTTCTTTGGCGGGGAAATTTCCCTTGCAGTCCGTCTCTAAAGAGAAAGGCTGCGCAACTGTTTTGAACCCCTGAACAACCGGGAATTTTAAGGAGGATACCAAACATGAAGAAACGATTGTTACTGCTGCTGTGCGTGATGTCGCTGTGCCTTGCGGCCCTGTCGGGGTGCAGCGGCCCCCAGGTACGCAGCACCTCCCCCGAGGACAACCCTGAGCACCACTACCTGACGGGGATGATCGCGCTGGAAAACGGCAAGGTCGGCGTGGCCCAGGAGAAGTTCGAGCGTGCCGTCTACCTCGACGAGAAGTTCGCCAAGGGATACGCCGGGCTCGCCATTGTCAGTGCCAGCAAGGCGAAGCTGCAGGGAGATGCCGGCCTGAGGCAGGTGGACGCGGACCGCGCCTTCGAAAACCTCAAGAAAGCTCAGAAATACGCCGACAAGGGCGATGAGCAGTTCGACTTCCAGCTCGCCAAGATCAGGGTCAACACCCTGGTGAAGGGGAAGGGGTGGCTGGAGGAGGCAGGAGATGCCTTCCAGGACGCGGGGAAACTCAAGGTTGACGAGCGGGCTCTCAGCTACTACCAGGGCACGGAAGCGCTCGGCTATTACATGGGTGTCGCCTACCTGGAGGGACTGGAGTTCCAGAAGGCCCGCGACGCTTTTGCCTCCGTCCTGAACGCCAAGCGCGAGGGGAAATGGCACGAGAAGGCTGACAAGGGCTGGAAGAAGACGGACCGCATCGTGCGGGCCATGGCCGGGGTCACCGTCGGCGACGTCGGCAAAAAGATCGCGGTGAAAGAGTCCGTGACACGCAGCGACCTCGCCGCCCTCCTGATGGACGAGATGAAGCTCGACAAGCTCTTCGCCGGCCGCATCCCCCTGGCCGCCGACCTGAAGCGGCAGGCGGAGTTCACTCCCGCCG
>TBL_comb47_HYPODRAFT_10002321_pt1 | contig 23570 bp, 18 predicted proteins | sample TroBogypolimnion_40_FD_10682 | JGI IMG/M metagenome (IMG submission 10682)
GAGCGAGCAGAGCCCGCAGGAGCAACGGCACGCCTTTGCCGCACTGGTGCTGCAGGGCAGCGAGCGAGCACTGCAGACCGGCGCCTACGCCCAGGCCCGCCACTACGCTACGCATGCGCTGGCCCTGCTCGGTCCCCAAAGCTGGGATGACGACGCAACGCTGGCCTTTGGCCTGCAGCGCCAGGCCCAGCTGGCGGCCTATTTGTGCGCGGATTTCGAGGCCTCCCAAGCCCACTACGTGCAGTTGCTGGCGCACCCCGGCAATGCCATGGAAATGACGGGCGCCCACCTGTGCAGCATCCATTTGCTGACCATGCGCGGCGAATATGCGCGCGCCACCGCGCTGGGCCTTGACGCCCTGGCCGCGCTGGGCGTGTCCATCGCACTGGACAGCTTGATGGACGAGGCCACGCTGACGCTGGAGCGCTACTGTGCAAGCGTGGACGAGCAGGGCTTTGATCACATCTACGCGTATGCTGGTGCCGCCGATCCACGCTTTGACGCGGTGCTGTCGGTGATGGACGGCATTGCCCTGCCCACTTTTTTCACCCATCCGGTGCTGTCGGCGGTGCTGGGCCTGCGCGCGGCCCAGTTGGCGATGGAGTGCCAGCAGACCCGTGGTGTCGCCTTCCTCTGGTCCATTGTCAGTGCAGCCTTGATTGCCTTCAGGAATGATTACCAGGGCGCCAGCGCCGTAACGCGCTTTGCCCTGAAGTTGGCGCGCAAGCATGGCCAGGCGGTCCAGTTGGCCCAAACCAGCCTGGTGCACGCCCTGGTGTTGCACTGGACAGAACCCCTACCCGAGGTGTTGACGGCAGCGCGCAGCGCCTTTGAACAGCTGGATGCCTGCGGCGTCCTGCCCATGGCCGGCTTTAGCCTGTACCCGGTGATTTGCGCACGCCTGGAAATGGGCGACACGCTGCCCGATGTGGCGCAGGAAATCGCACTGGCCCTGGCCTACACTGCCCGCACCGGCAACCTGCATGCCGATGCCAGTTTGCTGGCCCTGCGCCAGATGGTGGCCGCTTGGCAGGGCAAGACGCAAGCGCCCACCCTGCTGGAAGACCCCTATTTTTCTGAAGTCGCGCATCTGGCCGGATTGGGTGAAAACCCCATGGCAAGGGCCAATTACCACGTTTGCAAATTGAGTCTGGCCAACCATGGCGGAGACAGCACGGCGGCCCTGCAGCATGCCCAAGCCGGCACCGCCCTGCTGCCCCATATTCTGGGGTTTCTAAGCACCGGCAGTTTTTGCATGCATGTGGCCCTGGCCTGGAGCGCTGCCGCGGCCAAGGGCGAGGTCGAGGTTCAGGAGGCTCTGCAGCAGATCGACATCGGCCTGGCCCGCTTGCTGCAGTGGACGCAAGGTGCGCCCTTCAGCTACGGCCACAAGGCCGATCTGGTGCAGGCCGAGCGCGCAGCGCTGACCGATCAGCCCTTGCGGGCACTGGAGCTTTATGAGCTGGCCTTGCAGGGTGCGCGCAAGCAGGGCTGTCTGCCCGACGAAGCGCTGATTGCCGCGCGCGCTGCACGCGCCTGCCACCGCTTTCACCTGCATAGCGTGGCCGAAGGGTTTGCGCTGCGCTCCAAAACTGCCTACGCGGCCTGGGGTGCATCGGCCCTGTGCCCGCCGGGTGGCACCGGTTTGAAGGTGCCCGATCTGGATGTGGCGGGGCAACTGGACCTGGAGAGCATTTTCAAAAGCGCCGAGGCCATCAGTTCCGAGCGCAACTACGACACGCTATTGCGCAAGCTGCTGGCGCTGGTGCTGGAAAACGCCGGAGCCGAGCGTGCCGTGCTGTTGCGCCCCGGCGCCGATGGCGCCTTGTTGCCGGAGGCCTGGTTGGTGCAAACCCACACCGGGCCGCAGTTTGGAAGCACCCACAGCGAGCCACTGCCGTTCCAGCCTGCGGCCATGGCCTTGCGCAGCGTGTGGCACAGCGGCCGGGCCCTGGTGTTTACGGACGCCATGCAGGACTACCGACTGGCGCGCGACGCCGAGGTGGTGACGCGCCAGATCCGCTCGGTGTTGTGTCTGCCGCTGGTGCGCCAACAACAGATCAGCGCCGTGCTGTACCTGGAGAACAACCTGGCGCCTGGCATGTTCACCGACCAACAGGCGCGTGTACTGGGCATCATGGCTGGCCAGGCCGCCATTGCGCTGGAAAGCGCCATCCTCTACCGCGGCATGGAGCAGGAGGTGCGACAGCGCACCCAGGAGCTGGAACAGGCCAAACAGCGTGCCGAGGAGTCCACCCGCGCCAAGGGTGAGTTCCTGGCCAACATGAGCCATGAGATCCGCACCCCCATGAATGCGGTCATCGGTCTATCGGGCCTGGCGCTAAAGGGCGAGCTGCCACCCCGCGTGCGCGACTATCTCGGCAAGATCCAGCACAGCGGCGAGCACCTGCTGGGCATCATCAACGACATCCTGGACTTCTCGCGCATTGAGTCCGGCAAGCTGGAGATCGAGGCCGTGCCCTTCGATCTGTATGCGGTGTTGGACAACGTGGTCAATCTGGTGTCGGAGCGGCTCGAAGAGCAGGGGCTGGAGCTGTTGTGCAGCGTAGACCCGGAGATTCCCAAGACCCTGATTGGCGATCCGCTGCGCATCGGCCAGATCCTGATCAACTACACCAACAACGCCGTCAAGTTCACGCGCAGCGGCAATGTGCGCATTGCGGTGCGCATCGAGAGCACCCAGGGCGCCAGGCTGTTGCTGCACTTCAGCGTGTCCGACACCGGCATTGGCCTGACGCCGGCGCAGATTACCCGCCTGTTCCAAAGCTTTGAGCAGGCCGACACCTCGACCACGCGGGAGTTTGGTGGCACCGGCCTGGGCCTGGCCATCAGCAAAAGCCTGGCCCGCGCCATGCAGGGCGAGGTCGGTGTGGACAGCGTGCATGGCCAGGGCTCCACCTTCTGGTTTACCGCAGCCCTGCACGTGGGCTCGGTGGAAAAACTGGTTCCGCGCCCCAGCATATCCCTGCATGGCCGGCGCGTTCTGGTGGTGGATGACAATGCCTCCGCCGCGCTGGTGCTGAGTGAGCAGTTGCAGGAGCTGGGCTTTGCGGTGCAAACCGCCAGCTCGGGGCAGACGGCCATTGCCGTACTGATGGCGGCCGAGGCGGCAGACATGCCGTATGACTTTGTCATGATGGACTGGCTGATGCCTGGCATGGACGGGCTGGAAACCGTGCGCGCCATCCGCAGCGCGCACATCCGCAGCGCACCCTTCGTACTGATGGTGACGGCCCACCGGCGTCAGGATCTGGTGAAGGGCGCGGCCTTGCTGGGCATTGAACATGTGCTGGCCAAGCCGGTCAACAGTTCCCTGCTGGTCAACACCATGATGCAATTGCTGGGCCTGGCGTTGGAGCCGGCGTTGCCGACACCTACTTCCGCGCCCAGCACGCTGGAGAGCCAGTTGGGCGCCCTGCGCGGAGCGCGCATTCTGCTGGTCGAAGACAACGACATCAACCAGCTGGTGGCCTGTGAAATGCTGCGCAGCGTGGGCCTGGAGGTGGAGCTTGCCAGCGACGGCCAAGGCGCGGTGCACATGGTGCAGGCACGCCATGCTGACCAGCAGCCCTATGACCTGGTGCTGATGGACATGCAGATGCCGGTGATGGATGGCATCACCGCGACGCAGCTCATCCGGTGCCAGTATTCGGCACAGGAGCTGCCGATAGTGGCCATGACGGCCAACGCCATGCAGGCCGACCGGGAGCGTTGTCTGCAGGCCGGCATGACGGGTTTTGTCACCAAACCCATAGCCACCGACGAACTGTGGCAGGCGCTGCTGGCTGGCATCAAGGTGCGCGCCGGTCTGGGTACTGCACCGCCGGTACAGCTGGAAGCTGCCGCTCAAGAGCCAGCTGCGGACGCCGCAGTGCTTGCCCCGGCGCTGATGGACGCCTTGCGCCGCATCCCGGAGCTACAGGTGGACCAGGGTTTGCTGCGCACCTTGCACAGACCGGCACTGTATCTCTCTATGCTCAGAAAGTTTGTCGCGTCCCAGGCCGATGCGCTGGTGCGCATCCGTCAGCATCTGGCAAGCGCCAATTGGGCAGAGGCCGAACGGGCCGCCCACACCCTGAAGGGGGTATGTGGCAACCTCGGGGCAATGCGTCTGCAGGACAGTGTCGCCACGCTGGAGCTCAGCCTGCGCAGGGGGGGTGATGCGCCTGCTAGGACCTTGGCACTGAACGACACCGAAGCCCGGCTACAGGCGTTGGTGCAGGCCATACAGCAGACGCCGGATCTGCTGCCCGCGCGAGTCGCCTTGGCAGCAGATGCCTTGAGCGACGCCGAACGCCAATTGGCCGCCCAGGTGTTGGAGCAGATCAAGGCTTGTCTGGTGCAGGACGACGCCAGCGCCGTAGAACTATGGGAAACCCATGCCCGGATACTGCGCCCCTTGCATCCGCGCTGGGAGGCAATCGAGGTGGCCCTGACGGGCTTCGAGTTTGACGCCGCACAGCTGCTGCTGCATTCGCCATGAACTTGGCCGGAGCGTCATCGCGCCGGTGAATGGACGCGCCTTAACTGCGCCTGACCGGTCGTGTCGAAACCGGCACACGCAGGTCGTCCAGGTAGTCTTGCGCAATGTGGATGCTGGAGGCCACGCCCACGCTGTGCAGGGAATGCGCCAGCCAATGCTCGGCGCAGCGCTTGCCCAGGTCGCGCAGGCGGTAAATCAGATCGGCATCGGTCTCGGCCTTGCTGGACGCCGGGTAGGCATCGAGCTCCTTGCCGCCGTCAATGCGGTGCATCAACACTTCTTTGTAGTGCGCCGGGTCCAGCTTGCCCTCGGCCAGCAGGCGCTTCACAAAGTCGATCGCGCGCATCTCGGCGATCAGGGCCGCGTTGAAGGTGATCTCGTTCAGACGGTCCAGGATGTCGGCCGCATGGGTGGGCAGGCTGTTGCGACGTATCGGGTTGATCTGCACCAGAACCACGTCGCGGCTGTCGCAGTTGTAAATCAACGGGTGAATCGCCGGGTTGCCTGAGTAGCCGCCGTCCCAGTAATGCTCGCCCTCGATCTCCACCGCCTGAAACACGGTGGGCAGGCAGGCCGAGGCCATTACGGCTTGGGCCGTGAGGCGCTTGCCGGTAAATACCTCGGCCTTGCCGGTGCTGACCTTGGTGGCCAGCACAAACACCTTGACGCCCTTGAAGGCGGCCAGTTTTTCAAAGTCTATTTGTTGCTCCAAGAAGTCCTTGAGCGGGTTGATGTCCAGCGGGTTGGTCTGGTAGGGCGAAAACGACTTGCCCCAGAAACCCGTCATGGCATCGCTCAGCTGCTGCCCCGGAGACTGCTGGCCAGCCAGCGCCGCCAGCCCACCAAACAGCATGTCAAAGGGGACGCGTTGGGCCTGTGAAAGGGTGGTTTGCAGAGCCCCCATGGACACCACGCCGTCCCAAAAGGCCTGAAGCGAAGAGCGGGCCGATTCGCGCATGATGGCGGCCGGTTGGCCCTGGGCCTGCGCCAACCCATGTGCCATGGCCACCGCGTTCATGGCACCGGCGCTAGTGCCGCTGATGCCCTCAAAGCCCACGCGCCCGTCCTCCAACAGCGTGTCCAGCACGCCCCAGGTAAAGGCGCCGTGCGAGCCACCTCCCTGTAACGCCAGGTTGATGGGGCCCTGGCTTGCCGGGGTGGAACTGCTGGATTTGGGTGCGGTCATGGGCGGCTTTCTGGAACTTCAAGGGCTTTATTGTTGCGGATTAAGCAATGCACCAATGCTTGGTGTGCTGTTTCTTAGCTGGAGATGAAACGTTACAGTTCACCTTACAACCTCGGCTCATGCCGCAACCCCTTGATTAAACAGGACACACCATGAAACTCTTGCACATCGACTCCAGCGTTCTGGCCGACAACTCGGTATCGCGCAAACTCACCGCTCAGATCGTGGCCGAATGGAGCGCCAACCACGCCGGAACCACGGTCGACTATCTGGACCTGGCCACGCAAGCCCCCAGCCACCTGTCGGCCGACTCCCTGGGCTTTCGCCTGCCCGCGGGCGCCGACCTGAGCGATGTGCAAAAGAGCGAGAACGCCATCTCCGAAGCCCTGGTGCAGCAGTTCCTGGCGGCCGATGTGATTGTGGTCGGTGCCCCGCTGTACAACTTCTCCATCCCCAGCCAGCTCAAGGCCTGGATTGACCGCGTGGCCCAGGTCGGACGCACCTTCAAGTACACCGACAAGGGCCCGGCTGGCCTGGCCGGTGGCAAGACCGTGATCGTGGCCTCCACCCGCGGCGGCATGTACTCCACAAGCGAAGGCGGACGCGCCATGGAACACCAGGAAAGCTATCTGCAAACCGTGTTCGGTTTCTTTGGCATCAGCGATGTGCGCATCGTCCGCGCCGAAGGTCTGGCCATGGGTGAGGCCGGCAAGGCGCAGGCCCTGGCCTCTGCGGATACCGACATCAAGTCGGTCACTGCCGCCAACGCAGCCAACGTCCAGGTCGCTGCATAAGGCCACTGCATGGCGGTGGCCCCGCGCCACACCATGCATGCGTTTCACAGCAAACCCGGGCTGCAGCCATGCAGCGCCGGGTTTTTTGCTTCATATCAAGCGGTGCGCACTTGCGACACCGGTGTGCGGTGGGCATGGACATAATCGGCAACCTTTTGTCGCCCACTGGAGATGCCCATGCCCCGCAGCAACACGCCCGATGACACCGTCATTCCCGATTACCAGGAGTTCCTGGCAGCGTTCACCGCCGACAGCCTGAAGCCGCAATTCGCCGGCGATTTTGAAAAAGGCATGAACGCGGCCATCGAGTGCTGTGACCGCCACGCACAAAACGGCTGCGTGGCGCTGTACTGGGAGGGGCAGGACGGGCGCAGCACCAGCCACACCTTTGAAGAGTTGAAAGACGCATCCTCGCGCTTTGCCAATTTTCTGGTCAGCCAGGGCGTGCAGCCGGGGGACCGCGTGGCCGGCCTGCTGCCGCGCATTCCGGAGCTGCTGGTGGTGATTCTGGGCACCTGGCGGGCCGGTGCCGTCTACCAGCCGCTGTTCACCGCCTTTGGCCCCAAGGCAATTGAATACCGCGTCTCTTCCAGCGAGGCCAAGCTGATCGTCACGGATGTGAACAATCGCCACAAGCTCGATGAGGTACCCAACTGCCCGCCGGTGGCCACCATCGCTGGCGCCGCGCCGCTGGCGACCGGTGACTTTGATTTCCGCGCTGCGCTGGCCCGGCACAGCGCCAGCTTTGAGCCGGTGATGCGCACGGCCGACGACGCCTGCATGATGCTGTTCACCTCCGGCACCACCGGCCTGGCCAAGGGCGTGGCCGTGCCCAACAAGGCGCTCAAGGCCTTCTACATGTACATGCGCTACGCGGTGGACCTGCGCGCGGAAGATTCTTACTGGAATATCGCGGACCCGGGCTGGGCCTATGGCCTGTATTACGCAGCCATCGGTCCGCTGCTGATGGGCCACGCCACGCTGTTCTACGAGGGCTCGTTCACGGTGGACAGCACCTACCGCGTGATCCAGAAGTACGGCATCACCAACCTGGCCGGTGCGCCCACCGCCTACCGGCTGCTGATTGCAGCCGGGGGCGACAAGGCCTTGCCGGTCAAGGGCCAGTTGCGCGTGGCCAGCAGCGCCGGTGAACCACTGAACCCGGAGGTGATTCGCTGGTTCCACGAGCACCTGGCCTGCCCGGTGAACGACCACTATGGCCAGACCGAAATCGGCATGGTGCTGTGCAACTTCCATGGTCTGCGCCATGCAGTGCGCGCCGGATCTGCCGGTTACTCGGTTCCCGGCTTTCGCATGGTGGTGGTCAATGACGAGGGCGTGGAGTTGCCACCCGGCCAGCAGGGTACGCTGGCGGTGGACCGGGCGGCCTCCAGCCTGTATTACTTTGCCGGTTACTGGAAGGCGCATACCCCCGGCTTTGTCGGCCAGTACTACCTGACCGGCGACACGGTGGAGATGGACGCGGTCGGCAACATTGCCTTTGTCGGCCGTGGCGACGACATCATCACCTCGGCCGGTTACCGCATAGGTCCGTTTGATGTGGAGAGTTGCCTCATCGAGCATCCTGCCGTGGCCGAGACCGCCGTCATCGGCAAGCCCGACCCGGAGCGCACCGAAATCGTCAAGGCCTTTGTGGTGCTCAAGCAGGGCTTTACCGCCAGCCCGGCCTTGGCCGAGGAGTTGCAGCAGCTGGTGAAGCACCGGCTGGCCGCACATGCCTATCCGCGTGAGGTGCAGTTTGTCCATGAATTGCCCAAGACCCCGAGCGGTAAAATTCAACGCTTTTTGCTACGCCAGCAGGAAAGTGGTAAAAATGTCGACTAATTCACACATAGGAGTTTCACCATGATTTCAAAAAGAGGAATAGTCGCTGGCTGTATCGGTCTTTTTCTGGCCTGTTCAGCCCTTGCCCGCGACGTGGTCATCGACGTACGTACGCCGCAGGAGTTCCAGGGCGGCCACGTGGAGGGCGCACTGAACCTGCCGCACGACACCATAGGCCAGGACATTGCCAAGGCCAAGGTCGCCAAGGATGACCACGTCATCCTGTATTGCAAATCCGGCCGACGCGCCGATATGGCCATGGGCACGCTCAAGGGCTTGGGCTTTAGCAATATCGAAAACTATGGTGGCTTTGAGCAGGCTCAAAAGCGTCTGCAAAAGCCCTGAACACTGCGGTTCGCACCAAGAAAAGGCCTACGCCGGAATTCCCGGGGTAGGCCTTTTGCCTTATGGCCATCGCAGCGGATTGGGGCGTTACAGCAGCGAGTCCGCCGGCACGTAGGTCTTGCCCAGGGCCAGCGCCACGGCCTCGTAGGTTACCTTGCCTTCGGCCACGTTCAGGCCGTTCTTCAGATGCACATTGTCTTTGAGCGCCTGCTTCCAGCCCTTGTCGGCCAGCGTGACGGCATGGGCTATGGTGGCGTTGTTCAGCGCAAAGGTGGAGGTGCGGGCCACGGCGCCGGGCATGTTGGCCACGCAGTAGTGCACCACGCTATCCACCACAAAGGTGGGGTCGGCATGGGTGGTGGCATGCGAGGTCTCGAAGCAGCCACCCTGGTCAATCGCCACGTCCACCAGCACCGCACCCTTTTTCATCTTGGCGATCATGGCGCGCGTCACCAGCTTGGGTGCGGCAGCGCCGGGAATCAGCACGCCGCCGATTACCAGGTCGGCGTCCAGCACGGCTTCTTCCACGGTTTGGACATTGGAATAGACGGTGTGGATGCGGTTGCCGAAGATCAGGTCGAGCTGGCGCAGGCGGTCGATGCTCTTGTCCAGCACGGTGACCCGGGCGCCCATGCCCACGGCCATTTGCAGGGCGTGGGTGCCGACCACACCGGCGCCCAGAATCACGCAATGGGCTGCGGGCACACCGGGCACGCCGCCCAGCAGCACACCCATGCCGCCCTTGGACTTTTCCAGATGCGCGGCACCGGCTTGTATGGCCATGCGGCCGGCCACTTCGCTCATGGGCGCCAGCAGGGGCAGGCCGCCGCCGGGGCCGGTAATGGTTTCATAGGCGATGCAGATGGCTCCCGACTGGATGAGCGCTTCTGTCTGCTCGGGGTCCGGAGCCAGGTGCAGGTAGGTGTAGAGGATCTGGCCGGGACGCAGCATGGCGCATTCCTGCGGCTGCGGCTCCTTGACCTTGACGATCATCTCGGAGGCGGCGAACACCTCGGCGGCCGTTGCGGCCAGGGTGGCACCAGCGGCCAGATACTGTTCGTCGGACAGGCCAATCTCAGCACCGGCACCGGTTTGCACCAGCACCGAATGCCCGTGGGAAGTGAGTTCACGCACACTGGCCGGGGTCAGGCCGACGCGGTATTCGTGGTTCTTGATTTCCTTGGGTAGGCCGATGCGCATGGGGTGCTCCTGAGTGGTTTGTGGGAATTGCGCAGTGTGCCTGCGGCTCTTCCACTTGCAAACAGGGATGAATGACATTGCCTCTTCAGTAGCCGGGCTAATAGTAAGGCGTAGCCCGGAATCGGAGCCTTCCAGCTACTGCGGTGACTATCCTGGCTACTTTTTGGTGGCTGTGATCATCTGGAAGTTGCTGAAGAAGTAGGTGTTGCGCACCACCGTCCACTCCCCAATCGACTGCAGATAAGCCACCGGATCTTCCTTGTCCCACAGGGCCAGGCCATAGGGCTCGAAGACCTTGAAATACAGCCAGCTAAGAGCCCGCAGGATGGCAATGCGTGGGCGGTGAAACTCGCCAATAAACAGCTTGCCACCGGATTTCAGCACGCGGCTGGCTTCGTTTAAAGCCCGGGCCTTGAGCGGATGCGGCAACTCGTGCAGCAGGAAGAACAGCACATTCACGTCCACAGACGCATCGGGCTGGCGCATGGCGGTGGCGTCATCGCTGATGTATCGGATGCTGCTGGCAAAGGGCTGCAGCTTGGACTCGGCGTTGAGAAGTTCGTTGTTGACAATGTCGCTGATCAGCACGTCGCAGGTGCCGGACTGCACCGCCGCTTCCACCACGCGGGGCAGCACATTGCCAAAGGCNCAGGANGTGATCAGCACNNTNTTGCCNGCCAGATTGATGCGCTGCANCTCNGTCACGATGCGCGACACCAGGCGCGGGTACTGGAACAGCAGGATGGCNGAAATCACCGGCTGGTAGTCCACGAACTTGATCAGGCGCATGTTCGAGTAAATCGGGTACACATGCGAGGCNGCATNNTGTTNGGGTGACAGGCTGCGCAAAAGCAGGGCGCCACGGGTAAGCACAAAGAAGAACAGCGCGGTCAGGAACAGAAAAACGGTAAGTGCGGCAAAGGCGGTGAGTACAAAAGTCTTCATGCTGGATTGGCTTTTGGCCCTGTTGTTTGGGTGGAAGAGGTTTCCCTTGGCAAGCCATTTTAGGTTGACCGCGTGTTTGCCCAGCGATGCGAGGCCAGATGGTGAGCGGTTTGCGTGCCGAGTATGCGGCTGGCAGGGCCAGTGGGGGGTGTTAATTAGCCCATTGCCCTGTGCGCTGGCGCGTTAAACGGGCTCAGCGTCCACCATCCGGTTGCGAATGGCCAGGCGCACCAGCGAGGGCACATCATGGACCTCCAGCTTTCGCATCATGCGGCTGCGGTAGGTGTCCACCGTTTTGGGGGAGAGATGCAGCAGCGATCCGATGCGCACGCTAGAGAAGCCTTTTACCACCATGCCTATGATCTGGTGTTCTCGGGGTGACAGGGTAGAAATGGTGTCACCCTCCTTGGCCGACCGTGCAGCCAAGTCGGCCACATCCGAACCCAGGTAGCAATGCCCGCGGGCGGCGGCCTCGATGGCGGTTGCCAACTCGCTGCTGCTTGAACCCTTGAGCACATAGCCTAGCGCGCCGATACGCAGGGCCTCTGCTACCAAGCGCGGCTGAGCCAGCATGGTCAGCACGACACAGTGGCTGGAGAGCTTGCGTTGGCGCATCTCCGAGAGCAATTCCATCCCGGAGTGTCCTTCCAGATGCAAGTCTAGTAGCACCACCGTAGGCTTGACTTCCTGAATGGCCTCCAGCGCCCCGCTCAAATCGGACGATTCGCCCACCACCTTATGGCCCCAGGCCTGCAGCAGGGCCTGCAAGCCCTCGCGCATGATTTTGTGGTCATCCACCAGGTAGATACTGATCATGCCTGTGCCTGCCAGCACAGTCGCACACAGGTGCCGCCGACTGCAGACGGGCCTATCTCCAAGGTAGCCCCAATCGATTTGGCGCGTTCCATGATGCCTGCCATGCCGAGATGCCCGAGCTTGTTGGCTTCACCTGGTCGAATACCCCGCCCGTTGTCCTGCACCTCCAATTTCAATGACATGGCATCGCCGGAGACGGATACGACCAGCCTGGAAGCGCCCGAGTGGCGCATAGCATTTTCCAACGCCTCTCTCGCTATCATGAACACAGCGTATTCGCAGGTAGATTCCCAGCGCTGCGTCGCCAGACCTGGCGCCACATTCAATACCAGGTCCATGGATGTGTTGCGCATGGCGCGGATGCGCATTTCGTTGTCGAGTGCCGCCACCAAACCGCTCCCTTCAAGCAGGGGCGGCTGCAATTCCACCAGCACCACACGTACCTGTCGTATGGCCTGATCAATCAGCGACCGCATCTGTAAATCCAGCCGCTGCGACTCTTTTGAGGTCTTGCCAGTGCCCAATGCGGCGCTGGCATCGTGGACCACGCGGAGGGCCGCTATGGTCTGGCCGAGCTGATCGTGCAGTGCCCGCGCAATGCGCTTGACCAGGTCTTTTTCCTGGGACATCAGCCGGTGGGTGAGATGGGACAGCCGGGTGCGCGCCGCCTGTCGCTCAACATCGGCCGCAATGCGCTCGGAGACGTCACGCAGTATGCTGATCAGTACCTGACTCTCTCCCTCCATCATCTGCGCCATGGAGCCTTCCAAATCAATCTCACGTCCATCCGCGTGTAGCCCCTTGAGCAGGCGTACGCCCATCATACGCATGGCCCCGTCAGACGCGCTCGCATAGGCCGCAAGCTGCTGTGTATGCATGGTGCGAAAGCGCTCGGGCAGCAACTGACAGACGGTTTTTCCGTAGACTTCGGAAGCCTTGTATCCAAACACACGTTCGGCGCCCGGATTGAATGTCTGGATGTGGCCCTCGCAATCGGTGCTGATGATTGCTTCGCTCGAGGCGTCGACGATGGCATTATGCCGCTCGGACAACGCATTGCGCTCGAGCTCGGCCAGATAACGCGTGGTCACATCCCGCGCCAGAACAATGCGGGCATGCGTTCCGTTCAAATCAATATCCTGCGTGTCGATCTCGACATGAATGACATTACCTTTGCCGTCCATCTGTCGCCAACATTTTTGCGATCTCTGCTCCGGCTGCTGTTTCAGGCTCTCCTGTAGAACCGGCCAGTCCTCGGCATAGTGGAAATCATAAAAATGCAACTCCACCAATTCCTGCACCGAATGTCCGTAGCACCTAGCTGCAGCTTCATTGGCAAATAGAACGCGACTGGAGTCGGGCTGGTACACCAGCATGGGCAAAGGATTGTGTTCAAACAGCAGTTGATAAACCGACTGCTGTTGCAGACCGGGAAGGCGAACCGGGGTATCCATATCAAGTCTCCCTGCACTTAAGGGCGGGTTTGAGAACATTATTGAACTGGCTACATAAGAACCATACGAAGCGCAAGAAGTCCAAGAAGGACCGCGCGATTTTATGTTCAATGAAATGTAACGGATTTTCTCAAATCTCGATAGTGGAGCAGAAACCCAGACCCATCCCCCGGCTGAGCCCGCCCGAGCCTAGTCAATGGCAATCTGCTTGGTCTCTGCCTTGGGCGCACCGGGCTTCTTGGGCAAATCGAGGGTAAGCACACCGTCCGCGTATTTCCCCGTGGCCTTGTCCTCGTCCACTTCCTTTTCCAGCGTAAAGCTGCGCGACATCTGCCCGTAGTGCCGTTCGTTGAACAGTACCTTGCCGCCATTGGACTCTGTGGAGCCTTGGGTGCAAGCCTCAATGCTGACCACATTGCCGTCCACGCTCACGCTGATGTCTTCCTTCTTGACGCCCGGCAGGTCGGCATGCACCTTGTAAGCGCCATTCTTCTCGACCACTTCTACGTGCATCAGGCCATTATTCAAGCGCATTGCATCGGAAATGCGACGCGCCATGGTGTCAAATTGTTGACTAAAGGCAGGGTCCAGCAAGCCCATATTTGGGCGGAACATGCCGTCAAAAAATCCATCATCCAAGCGCCAAGGCAGTGCCAACTGGCGAAAGACGCTTTGAAACGCTTCGGGCACGTTGGTCGATTGGGTAGTGAGTCGGGTCATGGTCTCTCCTTTGAAATNGATGCAGCGGATCAGCCCACTGCAGGCCTCCATTTTTCCTTCTTCCTCCGATTGCGAATTGCGAAATCGCAAATGCAACGGTACCGATCAAAAATAGGATGTGGTACTCGCACGGAGCGGGCTATTCCACGGAGTCTTTGCGATGCGCACACTATTTCTTCTATTCATGGCCTTGATCGTCATGGGCCTGTCGGGCTGCGGCTACAACCGCTTTCAAAGCGCCGATGAACAGATCAAGGCCAGCTGGTCTGAGGTGTTGAACCAGTACCAGCGGCGCGCCGACCTGGTGCCCAATTTGGTGAGTACGGTCAAGGGCGAGGCTGCTTTTGAGCAGCAAACCCTGACGCAAGTGATTGAGGCACGCGCCCGCGCCACTGCCATTCAGGCCACGCCGGAACTGGTGAACGACCCCGATGCCTTCCAAAAATTTCAGCAGGCACAGGGCCAGTTGAGTGGCGCCCTGTCACGCCTGTTGGTGGTGTCGGAAAACTATCCCAACCTCAAGGCCAACCAGGCCTTCCGCGATTTGCAGGCCCAGCTTGAAGGCACCGAGAACCGCATCACGGTGGCTCGCAACCGCTATATCCAGGCGGTGCAAGAGTACAACGTGGCGGTGCGTTCCTTCCCGAGCAACTTGACTGCCATGCTGTTTGGCTACAAGCCCAAGGCCAATTTCACGGTGGAAAACGAGAAGGAAATTTCCAGGCCGCCAGCGGTGAACTTTCAAGCCGCACCTGCGGCGCCCGCAGCGCCAGGCGCCGGAAAATGAGGGCAGTGCTGCGCCGCGCCCTTGCGGCGCTTCGCCAGTTGTTGGCGCTGGTGCTGTTGCTGCACCCGGTGGTGTATGCCCAGCTGGCCGTGCCGTTTCTATTGGGTCACGTGACCGACCAGACCGCGACCCTTACGCCGCAGCAGCTAGCCACACTGGAGCAAAGCCTGGCTGCGTTTGAAGCGCGCAAGGGCAGCCAGCTTGCGGTGCTGATAGTTGCCAGCACGGCACCCGAGGCGATCGAACCCTTTGCCCTGCGTGTGGCCGAACAATGGAAACTGGGCCGCAAAAATGTGGACGACGGCGCCATTTTGGTGGTGGCTAAAAATGACCATGCGCTGCGCATCGAGGTGGGCTATGGGTTGGAGGGCGCGCTGTCCGACATCACCAGCAAGCGCATCATCGAAGAAACCATCCTGCCGCGCTTCAAGCAGGGCGATTATTTTGGTGGTGTGCAGGCCGGTGTCACGCAGATGATGCAAGTGGTGAACGGCGAGCCGCTTCCAGCTGCGGCCTTGCCTGCGCAGGACCTGTGGGGCAGCCTGTGGCAACACGGCCCGGGGCTTTTCATTCTGGCGCTGGTGCTGGGAGCGGTGTTGCGCAGCACCCTGGGCCGCTCTGCCGGCTCACTGGTGGCCGGCATCGGCGTGACGGCGCTGGCGTGGTTTGTGGTGGGCTCGGTGCTGGTTGCCGTGCTGGCCGGTGTGGCAGCCCTGCTGCTCACCCTGCTTGGCGATGGCGCGCTGCCGCGTGGCACAGGGGGTCTATATGGCGGTGGCCGCGGAGGCTTTGGTGGTGGCGGGCTGGGCAGTGGCTTTCGGGGTGGTGGGGGTGGCTTCCGGCGGCGGCGGCGCGTCGGGCAGGTGGTGAACATGTCCATTTCACGCATTCTCAAGCACCTGAGTTACCCTGACTGGCGCGTGCGCCGCGCCTTCCCTGAGGCCTGCCGGAACGTCATTGCACAGGCGATTCACGCGAGCGAGCAGACGCACTCCGGCGAGATCCATTTAGCCATCGAGGGCGCACTGGACGGCTTGTCGCTGTGGAAGGACAAGACCGCGCGCCAGCGCGCCATTGAGGTGTTCTCACAACTGCGGGTATGGGACACCGAGCACAACAATGGCGTTCTGATTTACGTGCTGCTGGCAGACCGGGCGGTGGAAATTGTGGCCGACCGTGGCATTCATGCCCGCGCCGGAATGCATACCTGGAATGCTATCTGCCAGCAAATGCAGGCAGCGTTTGCGAGGGCAGAATTTCAGACCGGTGTGGTGCGCGGCATAGAGGCCTTGAGCCACTCCATGCGTGAACACTACCCCCAGCGATGAACCAAGCATTGAGCTGCCGACAAAAAAAGCAATGTCTTTGCACCCTAGCCATGCAGGCCCGCTCCCTTACATGAGTGTGCTGAAAGAATACCTATTTTCTTGTACCAGATCCATGCTTGCTTATAGACATGGGAATGTACCTTTCAAGGAATGAATGCCTGACCGCGACCACCGCAATGCGTATCGCCTTGTTGCGCTCGACGCCGCTAAGCGCAAGCCTTCGAGCGATCAGCACAGCTTCACAACGCTCCGCCTCGCACATGTCTGTCGTCGGTCTCTCAAAATCAGCTTCCACAAATTCCATAGCCCAGCCTCCTGTCTGCGCATTTGATTCCATAAGCACAGCAAGGGGCTTGACAATGCGCAAGGTGACGTTTCCAGCGCGCTGGGTAGCTAATGTCGACCGCCCCGCGGTACGGAGAGCTTGGTGGGCCTGATCTGAATTTGCAAGCCGCGCAAACCGACGACCTTGCGCGCCGCTCGCTCCACCTGGAAGCGCGTTTGGTGTGTGTCAACTTCGCCAATGAGGGTCACCACCCCGTTATCAACATGAACGTCAATATCGGATACATCGACGGAAGGAATGGCATCAAAGAGCTCCATCAAATCGGTCATCAGTTCGGCGTCGGTACGCATGCTGTGTCTTCCTTTGTTAGTGCCTGCGCCAAGGCGGTGCTGCGTGCGCGGTATGAAATGTAGGCATCGCACCCGATTGGAGTATTGAGAATTCACAAGATCAGGCATAGGCTGCAGGGTCAGGAAGGAAATTTTTAATGAACACTGAAAGTGTCAATATCTCCCTACAGACAATGGTGTTCCGGATTACTACATTAGAGACGGCGCTGGTATTTGTACCCGCCGGGTGCACGGTGCTGGGAAATAAAAAAAATGAAAAATCAAACCACGCTCGATACCACGGTCCCGAACTACTCTGTAGCGCGCATGTCGCGACAAGCATTGCATATGCAGTCGGACTGGGCTACCTTGGGTGAGGTGATCAAGCTACTTCAGTACGATGGTCACTGCAGTGCTCCCAAGGACGTTCCGGAGTTCCGGCGTCGTCGCGTGCATGCGGGTCAGTCGGTCTTTGTGATGGGCCAGGAATTCGGTGGCATTTATGTGGTGCGTTTCGGTGCTCTCAAGACGGTTCTCACGCAGGCGGATGGCAGTGAGCATGTCATTGCGTTCGCCCTTCAAGGTGATCTTCTGGGTGCCGAGGGTGCATGCAAACAGCATTACTGGTGCGAGACTTTCGCGTTGACTGAATGCGAGGTTATCCGCTTACCGGCTGACGATTACTTCTCGCCGGGGCGTGCCGGGGACGGTGTTGAGCACATGATTTATTGGGCTATCAGCCGCGAAGTTGCTAGACGCCAGAGCTGCCACGCCGTAACGCACGCAGCGAAATCGGAAGTGCGGGTGGCACGGTTTTTAGCTGGGTTATCCGAGCACCATGCCGCTCAGGGTTTGTCGCCGCGGCGCATACGTCTGCCAATGACACGCCGCGATATTGGAAGCTATATGAGCGTGACGCTGGAGACGGTCAGCCGAGCCTTGTCCGCCTTGAGTCATATGGAAATTATTGAGGTTTCCAACCGAGATATTACGATTAAAAATATGGAAGCGCTGGTGCATTACGAAGGTTGATGGCGCATCTCTCTTAACTCGGTAGTGTCGTCCTGATGTCATGGGTCAACCTACCGGCTGCCTACGAGCTACGGCGCCTGTTGCTAAATCGGTGCTGGTATTTGCGCCGCTTTAGCGCGGGCACAGATCGGCACATTGCCTCCCTGGGAGGTAGTCACTAGAGGCAGGCACAGTGCCGGTGCACTTGGCAGATGAATGCCCCAATGGGGTCAGGCAAGATACTTGCCTCCGTTCATGGAAAGCGTGGCGCCATTGATGAAGCCGGCACCATCTGCCACTAGGTAGACCACGCCGCGGGCGATCTCGTCCTGCGTGGTCAGACATCCCCAAGGTACCGCCTTCAACACCTGCGCCATCACCTCAGGGCGGATGGAATTCAACATGGCAGTGTCGGTGTAGCCGGGTGTCATGGCGTTGGCCGTTATATTGCGCGCAGCGCCCTCCAGAGCCAATGACCTCGTTAACCCTATCATGCCGGCCTTGGCTGCGGCACAGTTGGTCTCTCCCACCTCCCCGGAGAGGCCATTGACCGAGCTGATGTTGACGATGCGCCCGAAGTGTCTTTCACGCATGCCATCGATCACTGAGCGGCACATATTGAAGCAGCCGCTGAGATCCACATCCACTACCTCGCGCCATTGCCATTCCGTCATCTTGTGCCGCATGACATCGTGCGTGATTTCAGCATTGTTGACCAGCACTTCCACCGGGCCCAGCGCGCTCTGCACCCTTGCGATACCGTCGCGACAGGCCTGCGGGTCGGCCACGTTCCAAGCAAAAGCGTTGATGCCGGTGCGTGCCTCAAACAGGTCTGCAACTTCGACGTTATGTCCATAGTTAACGGCCACGCGGTAGCCGGCCGCCAACAAAGCCTCTGAAATAGTGGCGCCAATGCCTGCGGTACCACCGGTGACCAACACCACGCGTGAAGTGCTTCCCATGCTTGTATTCCTTTCTGAGCACGTCGTCATACACTGCCATTTTTTGCAAACTACAAACCTGCGCCAGTGCGAATTCGCAAGAACGAAGGCGCAAGAGCCGAACGTTTATCGGAGTTTCCAGTGGCCAGAAGTGAGACGCCTTAAAATTCCCCACATGACCTCTTCCGTATCCGCCCCCCTCACCACCCACGACTCCACCCGCATTGATGACACGCGCATCGGTGCCGTGCGTCCCCTGATCACGCCCGCGCTGCTGGAGGAAAAGCTGCCCGTGCCTCAGGCCGCGCAAGCCCTGGTGGAGAGCAGCCGCGCCGCCATCTCGCGCGTGCTGCATGGCGCGGACGACCGGCTGATTGTGGTGGTGGGCCCCTGCTCCATCCACGACCACGCGCAGGCCATGGAATATGCGCGGCAGTTGAAGGTGCAGGCCGATGCGCTGAAGGACGATTTGCTGGTTGTCATGCGCGTGTACTTCGAAAAGCCGCGCACCACAGTGGGCTGGAAGGGCTATATCAACGACCCGCATCTGGACGGCAGCTTTGCCATCAATCAGGGCCTGGAAATGGCGCGCAAGTTGATGCTGGAGATTCTGGAACTCGGTCTGCCGGTGGCTACCGAGTTTCTGGATTTGTTGAGCCCGCAATTCATCAGCGAGCTGGTGAGCTGGGGCGCGATTGGCGCGCGCACCACCGAGAGCCAGAGCCACCGCCAGTTGGCCAGCGGCCTGTCATGTCCAGTGGGCTTCAAGAATGGCACCGATGGTGGATTCAAGGTGGCCAGCGATGCGATCCAGGCGGCACAGGCTTCGCACGCCTTTATGGGCATGACCAAGATGGGCCAGGTGGCGATTTTCGAAACCCGCGGCAACAACGACTGCCATGTAATTCTGCGTGGCGGCAAGCAGACCAACTATGCCAAGGCCGACGTGGATGCTGCCTGCGCGCTGCTCAAGGGTGCGGGGCTGCACGAACAGGTGATGGTGGATGTGAGCCATGCCAATAGCAGCAAACAGCACCAGCGCCAGATCGTGGTGGCAGCCGATGTGGCGGCGCAGATCGCCGCAGGCGACCATCGCATCTCCGGCATCATGATCGAGAGCCATCTGGAAGAAGGGCGCCAGGACATCACGCCCGGCGTGCCGCTCAAGCATGGCGTGTCGGTGACGGATGCCTGCATCAGCATGGCGCAGACGGTGCCGGTGCTGGAAGCGCTGGCAAGGGCGGTGCGCGCACGCAGGGCCTAGGATCCTTCCAGCCGCATGGTCCCTTAGCGGCGCGGCCTGCACAACCGATTGCACATTGCGCTTTCGCAATCCAATAAATCGAGTAATTCGCAAAATAACAAGATGTGATGGTTGGTGCGAGTTTGAGATGCGGTTGAAAGAGGTGCTTTATGGATGCGAGTGACAACAACGACCGGTTCGGTTCGAAGAACTTGCTATATGACGGCGCGGCCGCTATTGTCAGCGCGGAGATACAGCACCTGAAGGGTTGGCGTGGCCGGGAGCCCCAGGTGGGTCTGGCGCTGTCGGGTGGAGGTATCCGCTCTGCCACGTATTGCTTGGGCGTCATGCAGGCACTGGCCTACCGGCGTGCGCTGCCCCAGGTCGATTACCTGTCCACGGTATCGGGCGGTGGCTACATTGGCGCTTCACTGACTTACTTGCTGCACCAGTCGGCCCAGAGTGTGGCAATCGACGGGTCCGATGCGCCCTTGAGGTTCGACGTGTCTCGCGAGAATTTTCCCTATGTCTCCTACCCCATGGTGGGAGTGGCGAATCCGGCCGCCGGGCCGCAAGATACGCAGCTTCGCCAGAATGAAAACTTCAAGGGTCGGCTGTTGCGCCGCTTGCGCCAGAGTGCCAACTACCTGGTTCCGGGCGACGGCATCACGATGCTGTCTCTGGCTGGCGTTGTGCTACGCAATTTGGCAAATAGCTTGCTGGTACACGTGGCCTTACTGGTGCTGTTTTTTGAAGTGTTGTTCCTGAATGGTTGGCTGGCTTTCAAGTCTCACAGCGAGGTCGGCATGGCACTGAATTTTCAGGCGCCCAATGTGTTTCTCGGTTGGGCTGGAATGCTCATCGTGGCCTACGGCCTCTTGTCCATGCTTTACATCGTTTGCACGCGTGCCTTTGATGCCCTGGAGCGGCGCGGCCACCGCTTCTCCTACGGCATGCGGCGGTTTTATGAGGCCACGGTCCACTACCTGTTTGTCTCGGCCCTTGTATTGCTGGTGGTGGGTGGCCTGCCATGGGTTTATGAACTGCTGGCGGGAACACGCCAAGTCGGCATCCCGGACTGGCTGCAGGCGCTGGCCAAGACCGACAAGGGCAGCCCAAGCGCCACCGGCGTGGTGGCCACCCTGATTGGCGTCATCGGCAACGTGTGGGGCCTGCTGCAGGCGCGCAGTGGCAACAAGCACCGCATACCGACCGGGCTGGTGGTCGGCCTTGCCTCTGCGCTGCTGGCCTTCGGCTTGCTATTGCTGGTGTACATGCTGACGGGCTGGCTCCATGCGAATGCGTCCACGGGAGGTGACCGGGCCATTCTTATGACGGCCGGGGCTGTGCTGCTGCTGTTNGGNTGGTTGCCGGAGGCCAATTACGTTTCATTGCACCGGTATTACCGGGACCGGCTGATGGAGCTGTTCCTACCCGATCCCCAGCGGATACGCGATCTGATGCTGGTCGGAGTGCGACAGCTGGAGTGCTTCGCTAGCCTGCAGCTAGGCGACGCCACGCTGGTGGGTGACCTGTGCCGGGTGTCGGCCGCCAGTGACAACAAACTGCTGCGCGGCCCCTACCCCCTTATTAACGCCAACGTGGTGCTAACGGCCTCGCACCACCCCCGGTACCGGCCCCGTGGTGGCGACAACTACATCTTCAGCCCGCTGTTCTGCGGTAGCCGTGCCACCGGCTGGAACCCCACAGACCGTACGGCCGGCAGCGGCTTCACACTGGCCACAGCCATGGCTATCTCAGGTGCGGCCGTGAACCCTGACGCGGGGCCGGACGGGCAGGGCATTACGCGCCAGCCGGTGTTGTCTGTGCTGATGGGACTGCTCAATTTGCGTCTGGGCTACTGGGCCCCGAACGGAGTGCAGACCACGGAAAAAAGCGGCAGCAGCCAGGGCATGCGTTGGCTCAAACCCAACCTTCTCTATCCGGGGCTGTTCGAAACCTTTGGCCGCTTTAACCTGAACGAGCATGCGCGCTATTCGCTGCTGACCGACGGCGGTCATTTTGAGAACTTGGGCCTGTATGAGCTGGTGCGGCGCCGACTCAAGCTGATCATCGTCTGTGACGCCGGCGCCGACCCGGACTTCAAATTTTCCGATCTGGCCAACGCCATCCAGAAGGTGCGTGCCGACTTCGGCGCCATCATCGATATCGATGCCGAGCAACTAGCCACCTTGGTGCCGCAGCCTCAGGGCGCTGTGGACAAGCAAGTCGGCGCAACCGCGGCGCGGGGCTATCTCATTGCGCCCATCCGCTACTCGGTGCCTATAGACCAGGCCCCGGAGGCGGGGCGCGAGGTGGGCACGCTGATCCTGCTCAAGGCCACTGCCTTCAAGGGTGAGCCGGCCGATGTCTTCAGCTACCGGCGCGAGCATCCGGAGTTCCCTGACCAGTCGACGCTGGACCAGTTTTTTGACGAAAAGCAGTTCGAAAGCTACCGCGAACTGGGCTACATCACGGCCGACCAAATGCTCAAGGAAATCGAAGCCAGTCGCTTGGTTCCGGGAGACGAATACCAGACCTGCAAGGGATACATGGCGCCCTCCAAGCACCAGGTGGCGCGCCTGCTGTTCGGCCTGCCACCCGGCTAAAGGTCCAGACTATTTTTTCTTGTTGTAAACGTCCACGCACACAGCGGCCAGCAGCACCAGCCCCTTGATCACCTGCTGGTAGTCAATGCCTATGCCCATGATGGACATGCCGTTGTTCATCACGCCCATGATGAAGGCGCCGATCACTGCACCCAGCACCTTGCCGACTCCGCCCGAAGCCGAGGCGCCGCCGATGAAGCAGGCGGCAATCACATCCAGCTCGAAGCCGAGCCCGGCCTTGGGTGTGGCGGTGTTCAGGCGCGCTGCAAAAATGAGGCCGGCCAGCGCAGACAACACGCCCATGTTGATGAAGGTGTAGAAGGTCAGGCGCTCGGTTTTGATGCCCGAAAGCCGTGCCGCTTTTTCGTTGCCACCCAGCGCGTAGATACGGCGACCGACGGTGGTGCGCGAGGTGACAAAGTCATACACCAGCATCAAGAGCAGCATGACGATCAACACATTGGGCAGGCCCTTGTAAGAGGCCAGCATGTAGCTGAAGGCCGCAATCATGCCAGCGAACACCAGGTTCTTCACCATGAACAGCAATGCAGGTTCGCTTTCCATGCCGTGTTTGACGCGCTCGGCGCGTCCGCGCACCTTGCTGATCAGCAGCACCAGGGCCATCAGAATACCGGCCACCAGTGAGGTGATGCGCAGCGTCTCACCCGCAAACGGGTCCGGAATAAAGCCGGTGCTGAGCAGCTGGAAGTCTTCCGGAAAGGGGCCGACCGAAGAGCCTTCGAGCACGGCCAGAGCCAGACCCTTGAACACCAGCATGCCGGCCAGCGTGACGATGAAGGACGGGATTTTGTAGAAGGCTACCCAGTAGCCCTGGGCCGCACCAATCACACCGCCTAGCACCAGACAGATGATGGTGGCCGGCACAAAATGCATGCCGTGGTTGACCATGAGCACCGCTGCACAGGCACCGACAAAGCCGCTGACCGAGCCGACCGACAGGTCGATGTGGCCGGCCACAATCACCAGCAACATGCCCAGCGCCATGACGATGATGTAGCTGTTTTGCAGGATCAAATTGGTCAAATTCAGCGGCTGGAACAGCGTGCCGTTGGTCTGCACCTGGAAGAAAATCATGATGACCACCAGGGACATCAGCAGCCCGTATTCGCGCAGGTTGTTTTTCAGAAAACTGCCACCGCCTTCGGTCGCTTGGGGCTCTTTGGTTTCTACAGTTTGGGTTGCCATTTCAGTTAGCTCCTGATGTCA
>TBL_comb47_HYPODRAFT_10002322_pt1 | contig 23566 bp, 17 predicted proteins | sample TroBogypolimnion_40_FD_10682 | JGI IMG/M metagenome (IMG submission 10682)
AAGCCGGCCTCCGCGTGGTGCCGGTACCATTCCCTCTTCGCGCGACGGCGGTTTTCCGCCGGCACAAGATTTTATTTCATGCTGACAATTCGAGATCTGAAAATGACGTTTGGCGGGCGCGTGCTGTTTGAAGACGCGTCGTTCGCCGTGAATTATGGCGACCGCGTGGCGCTGGTCGGTCCGAACGGCGCGGGCAAAACCACGCTGTTTTCCATCATCCTCCGGCAACTGGAACCGGATGCCGGCACGGTCGTGCGCGACGAGTGGACGATGGTCGGCCACCTGCCGCAGGAAGCCGAGGCGAATGGCGATGAATCTATTTTGGAGGTGGCCACCGGCCGCGTGGACGAATTGCCACGCTTGGAAAAACGGCTGCACGAATTGGAGGCGGCCAAAGATGTTTCTTCGCCGGAATATCTGGAAGCCCATGCGAAACACGACGCGCTGAATGATCCGCAGGCGGAAACGAAAGCGAAAAAAATGCTGCGCGGTCTGGGTTTTCGCGATGCCGACTTCGACCGGCGGGCGCGCGAAATGAGCGGTGGCTGGATTATGCGGGCGCGGCTGGCGCGGCTGCTGGTGATGGAACCGGATTTACTGCTGCTCGACGAACCGACGAACCATCTGGATTTGCTTGCGCTGCTCTGGCTGCAAAATTACCTAAAGAATTATTCCGGGGCGGTACTGCTCATTTCGCATGATCGCCAGTTCATGGACGAAGTGGTGACGCAGGTGCATGAAATTTCCGAGCGCAAGTTGGTGGATTATCCCGGCAACTATTCCGATTATCTCCGCCAGCGCGAAGAGCGATACGAGCAGCAGCTCGCGCGCTACAAAAATCAGCAGCGCGAAATTGCGGATCTCCAGGCATTCGCCGACCGGTTTCGCTCCATTCCCTCGAAAGCGGCGCAGGCGCAGAGCAAGCTCAAGCAGATTGAGCGGATGGAACTCATCGAAAAACCGCTGGCGCCGCGCAAGCCGTTTCGATTCCAAATTCCGCCGCCGCCGCGCGGCGGGCAGCGCGCTGTCACTTTGAGCGGCATTCACATGGCGTACGGCACGCACGCAGTTTATTCCGGCCTGGATCTGACCATTGAACGCGGCGAACGCACCGTGCTGGTCGGGCCAAATGGCGCGGGGAAATCCACGCTGCTGAAAATTCTGGCCGGTGTGGTGCCGTTTCAAAAAGGCGAACGCGATCTCGGCCACAATGCCAAGATCGGCTATTTCAGCCAGCACCGCGCGGCGACGCTCGATCCGGAAAAAACCGTGCTCGACGAGGTTTTGGCCAGCGCGCCGGCAATGCGCGAAGATGACGTGCGCGGTGTGTTGGGATCGTTCATGTTCCGTAAAGATGACATTTACAAACTCACCAAAGTTTTGAGCGGTGGCGAAAAAAGCCGGTTGAACCTCGTCAAATTTCTCGTCGATCCGCCGAATCTGTTGCTGATGGATGAGCCAACCACGCATTTGGATATTCACACCGTCGAGTCGCTGACGCTGGCGCTTGAACGCTACGAAGGCACGTTGGTTTTCATCTCGCACGACGTGCATTTTATCCGCCATCTGGCGACGAAAGTGTTGCATGTCAATGCCGGTCAGGTGACGCCGTATGTCGGCGGCTATGATTATTTCTTGGAGAAAACCAAGATGGCGGACGATGCCCGCGCTGCGCTCACGGCGAGCTGACGTAACTGCGGTCAGCGGGTAATTTATTTAGTTCTTCTCTGCGCACCCACTGCGCGGCCTCTTCCGCATTTTTCCATCCCGGCCAGCTTTTTTGAATAGATAAAATAGAGCGCGGATTTGGCAATAGAGGGTGAGCCGGGCGTCCGGAAATTTGGTGCATTGATAATAAATGAGTGAAGATTTGATTATCGGCATTGCCGGTTCCGGCGGCGACGGCGTGGTGTCAGCGGGCGAATCGTTGATCACGGCGGCGGCGCTGGAAGGTTATCATTGCGTCATGACCAAGAGCTTCGGCTCGCAAATCCGCGGCGGCGAGGCTTCGTGCCGGCTGCGGCTGGCGACCCAGCCGGTGCTGAATCCCAACGGCCCGCTCGACGTGGCGGTGGCGCTCAACTGGGACGATTTCAAAAAGTTTGGCGCGGAGCTGCCGGTCGAAGCCGCGACGATTGTAATTTACGAAAGCAACACTGGCGTCGCGCCGGATAAGTTGCCGCTGCAAGGTGTGAAACCGGCGGTGGTCTTCAGCGTGCCGATCACCGCGATGGCGGCGGAACACGCTGGAACGGATAAGGCAAAGAACATCGTCATCGCCGGGCTGCTCGCGGGCTGGTTCGGCATCGGTCGCGAAAGCATGTTGGCGGGCATCCGCAAAAAATTTGCGAAGAAAGGTGCCACCGTGGTGGAAGGCAATGTCCGTGCATTCCAAGCCGGACTGGATTTCACCGCTGCCAATCCATTGCCGCAAGATCGCAAGTTGTCCACTCCGCAATCCGGCGGCCAAACCAAGCTTTTGACCGATGGCAACGACATGTGCGCGGCGGCGGCCATTTTTGCCGGCTGTACTTTTTTTGGCGGCTATCCGATCACGCCTTCGACGGAGATTATGCAATTTCTGGACCGCGAAATCTGGAAATACGGCGGCACCGTTTTGCAGGCAGAAGACGAAATCGCCGGCATCGGCGCGGTGGTCGGCGCGTCGTTCGCCGGCAAGAAATCCATGACGGCAACCTCCGGTCCCGGCATGTCGCTCAAGACGGAAATCCTTGGCCTGGCGAGTCTTGCCGAATTGCCGCTGGTGTGTGTCAATGTCCAGCGTGGCGGCCCATCTACCGGTATGCCGACGAAAGCCGAGCAGTCGGATTTGTTTCAGGCGGCGTTTTCCGCGCACGGCGATTGCCTGCGACCGGTGCTGGCACCGACGAGCGTCGCCGATATTTTCGGCGTCACGGTCGAGGCGTTCAATCTCGCCGAATATTATCAGACGCCGGTGACCGTGTTGTCCGATCAGGAGATTGCTCAACGCAAGGAAACCGTTGACCCGATTGACACTTCGAAATTTCAAATCATCGAGCGCCGGCGGCCAACCGGTCAGGAGTTGGTGAATTATACCCGTTTCAAAATCACCGAATCCGGCATCAGCCCCATCAGTCATCCGGGCATGGTCGGCGGCAATTATCTCTGCGCCGGCATCGAGCACAACGAACAAGGCCGCCCCACTGCCAGCGGCGAGATGCACGCCCGCATGAACGAAAAGCGGTTCAATAAATTTAACCCGCTCAAAAATCGCCGCGATCTCTTCACCATCGAAGGCGATCCGGAAGCGCCCATCGGCATGGTGAGCTGGGGCAGCGTGGCCGGCGTGGCGCAGGAAGCGTTGCGGCTGGCGCAGGCGGAAGGTTTGCAGGTGAAACTGCTCGTGCCCCGGCTGCTGTATCCGGTGGCCGAAACGGTCTATCAGGATTTCTTCGCGTCCGTCCAGCGCGGCCTGTTCATCGAACAATCCTATCAGGCGCAGCTTTATCGCCTCGTGCGGATGTATGTGGATTTTCCCGCCGTGGTCAAACCGTTCGCCAAGAGCGGCTCGAATCCCATCCTACCGACCGAAGTGCTCAAACGCCTGCGCGAAATGGTCGTCTCCATTCAAGGCAATCAACAACATCAACCCGAAGCCGTCGAAGACTGACCCAGCGAAAAATTTCCAGAAAGCGATTTATAATATGTCCACACTCGAAGCTCCTGCGAAACCGATTTCGCTCACCAAATTCACGGCCGGCGATTTCAAGAGCGACCTTAAACCGATCTGGTGCCCCGGCTGCGGCGACTTCGGCGTCGTCACCGCCATCACCCGCGCGCTGGCGAACCTCGCCCGACCGCCGCATGAAATTGCGTTCGTCTCCGGCATCGGCTGTTCGAGCCGCATTCCCGGCTACACAACGGCTTACGGTTTCAACACCGTGCATGGACGCTCGCTGCCTATCGCGCAAGGCATCAAGCTCGCGAATCCCGAACTCCTCGTGCTCGTGGCCAGCGGTGATGGCGACGGTTTTTCCATCGGCGGCGGCCACGTTGCACACGCCGTTCGGCGCAACATCGATATCACCTATATCGTGATGGACAACCAGATTTACGGCCTCACCAAAGGTCAGCTTTCCCCCACGTCCTCGCGCGGACGCAAGACCGTCACCTCCAGCTTCGGCAGTCTTGAAGACCCGGTGAATCCACTGCTTTATGTCATGGGCTACGGCGCGTCGTTCGTGGCGCAAGGCACGCCCGCTGACATGAATGGGTTAGCCAAAATCATCGAGGAAGCGATTCGTTTCCCCGGCTTCGCGTTCGTCAATGTTCAATCTCCGTGTGTCACCTACGGCATGGAAGAGCAGCAGCTCAAGGCGCACAAGACGAACATGCAGAGTTTGGAAGCGCTGGGCCACGACACGTCTGACCGCGCGAAAGCCACCGAACTCGCCCGTGAATATGGCTCCAAACTCTACACCGGAGTTTTGTACCGCAATCCCAATCCGCCGATGACTTACGGTCAAGGCGTGATTGAGCGTCACGACGCGCTCACGAAGCAAGCCGTTCCGCGCCACGAAATTCTCAACCGCTTCAAGCCGACCAGTTGAACCGCCGAGCGCCAAGGGCTTTTTTCTTTCGCGATCGCGATGAAAAATAGAACAGCGGCGCAAGCCAAGCTGGACTCATATTTTTTCGCCCGCCATCGGATAGCAACCATGACAGCAAGTGAATTTGACGGAAGGTCAAGTCGCTCCACTCATTGCTGTTAGTGCCGTCCATCGCGAAACAAAAAACCTCGTCGCTAAGCCATTGTGCCTGCGATGAGAATGGGGTCATGCGCCAACTGTTGCGGCACCGGCACCGAGCTGCTTTCACCGAATCTAATCCGTTGCCTTACCTTGCAAAATTTGGGAGCTTAGCCCGCAACATCGTTCCCCGAATGCGCACGCGGCGATTTGTTTAATTGTGTTTTATCTCGTCCGCAGAATGCAATCTGCGGTCGGCGCGCGGCGATAGGAATGACTTGAATGATTCCGTGAAGTTTGTAACTACCCCCATGCATGCCCGCACCTTGTTGCATCGTCTGCTCGTGATGTTGGCGATGGTTCGCGGTTGGCCGGTAATTACGGTGAACAGCCAGAGCCGCACCGTCATCTGCGCGGGAACGCTCCCTTTGGCTACCAAAAATGAAAGTGAAAAAATACCTGAGCATCGTCTTGGCAGAGGTTTCACTTTGATTGAATTACTCGTGGTAATTGCCATCCTCGCCGTGCTCGCGGCGTTGCTATTGCCGGCGCTAGCCCGCGCCAAACAAAAAGGGCAGCAGACGGTTTGTCTGTCCAACCTCAAACAAATCGGTCTGGCTTTCACCGTGTATCTCAACGATCACGCCGAGCGGTTCGCCGACCGGCGCGATTTGAAATCCGCGCTGCCCGGCGGTTTTCATCCATGGACGAGTTGGCCGCCATCGGATCCGCGCGGTGGTTGGGCGGCGATGGTTTTGAAAGGGGCGGGCGCGGCTGATAATTTGTGGTCGTGCCCCGCCGCCATCAATGCGCTGGCGGGCAATGCTCCGCAGTCGCTGCAAGCGGGTTCCACCAATGGCAATCCGCCGTTCGTGCGCTATTGGCTCTGGCGGTTTGACCGGCCCGATGAACCGGTAGGGCTGGAAGATTTCTGGGGCAAAACCACAGCGCAATGCGTTTCCGATTTGCAATCGGCCAATGATCCGACCGTCGGCCCGATTACTGGACCGGTGGATGTGGAACTGACGGTGGACCCATATTTTCCTAGCACCATCGCCACCGTGGAGGCTGCGTTGAAAGGGCGGACGATCCACGCCGGCGGCCGCTGTCGCGTCTTTCTGGACGGCCACGTTCAGTTCATCCGTGATGCGAGAACTCCATTCTGATTTCACTGCGGTGGTGAAGTTTGTTTGCACCCGGCAAAAAATGCGCACGGTTCAAATTATTTCGGCGACCGTGGTTCGCGGGAGTTAAATTTGACAGGTTTTCAGATGTGGTTGAAAATAGTGAGGGTTTTCCGCCAGAAATAATTTTATCAGCCGCGGGCATAAATATTTTTCAAAATGAAACATCACCACCTTCATTCCCTCCCAACTGCGCGGCGGAATTTTTTTGGAATCTTACTGGCTGTGTTCGTCTTATGTCTTCGCCAAACTTGGGCATTGCCCGATACGCTCACCCTTAGAGCTACTAACACTTGGTCGCAGCAGCCGGTGACATTTAATCTCCAGCGGTACAATTTGCGGGCGACGAATTATTCGGTGCGGATTTATTCCGACGCCACCAATTTTACTTTGCTGCCGACGAATCAGATTCCTGAGGTGAGCACTTATCGCGGCCGCATCAGCGGCGATCCGGGAGCGGTGGTAGTGGGGACGTTTGGCGCGGATGGGAAATTTTATTACCACGTTAGCTACGGTTGTCGCTGGCAAGGCAGTATTTCCGAATACGATCCCTACGACACGACGAATCGGCTTTCGTGGGGCGGCATGGGGGCGTTCGTGGCGACGACGAATCTTCCTAACCTCGGATATGTTTATGTTTATCAAGCCAATATGCCGCAGCACATCAATTGGAGCACAAACAATTACCCCGCCAACGCCGCGGTCAGCTTTGGCGGTCCGCCGTATTTGAACAATCTCAAACAGGTGCCAGTCCAGCGCGCCCGGCTGGTGCTGGATTCCGATTATGCACGCTTTTTTTCCAATCTGGCCGGCAGCAATGTCACCACCGCGATTCTGATGCAGGAGAGTCGCATTAACGATGTGGATTACGAACAGGCTCGCGATCTCGGTCTCTGCTACCAAATCGTCTGCGTCTGTGTGCGCACCAATACGCAACTGCCATACACCACCACCACCGGCGATTTGGCCGAGGAAAATTCCTTTTGGAGTCCTGACCCCGGGTACAGTCATGGCGTTGCCACCAACGGCTGGTTTGACATGGTTCATGGCTCCGTCAACGTCGCCACCGCCGCCGGCTGGGCTTACGATCCGGGCGATTTCAGCGTGATGGATCCGAGCTGGTCCGGCTACGCTTCCGGCCACGAAATGGGCCATAACTGGGGCCAAAACCATTACACTTCCACCCGCGATTACACGGGTGATAATTTCTGGCACGTTGCGATGGACGGCTCCGGTCTCGGTTATTCGACGCTCGATGCCAACATCGCGCAAGGCTTGCGCCGAACCTCTTCCAAAGGCGGCATCGAATGGGTGCAATACAATTACCAACTCGCGCCGCACGCCACGCCGGATCTTGCTACGACCAAAACCAATCAATCGGTTAGTCTCAACGTGCTACTCAATGATTACATCGCCAACAGCAACGCGCTGACCATCGCCGCCTTTGAAACTAACACCGCTGCCGGCGGCACAGTGACGAATCTCGGCAACGGAATTTTGAAATACACGCCGCCCGCCAATTTCATTGGCTACGATCTGTTTCATTATTATGTCACCGAACCTTCCGGCCTGAAAAGTCTGACGGCGGCAAAAATTCTCGTGACCAGCGACGCCAACCCGCTGCTTGGCGAATGGCCGATGAACGATGCCATCGGCACCAGTGCGGCTGAAGCGACCGGCAGCGGCTCGCCTGCCGCTTTGTTCGGGTCAGCAAATTTTGCTTCCGGCTCCGTCCCCGGCGTGGGCGGCGGCACCGCGCTGCATTTGGATGGCGCTGGTTACGCACGCTTCAAGGGCACTTGGTTTGATGCGTACAATACTAATCTCAGTGTTTCGCTCTGGTGCAAACCCGATGCTACGCCCGGCGGCGAACAGATGTTGCTCATGAAAGGTTCGCTCGACGCGAACAATTCTCCCGGCATCCGCCTCGGTTTGAACGCGACGTCGTTTTTTTTCACCGGCTGCACCGTCGGCGGCCAAAGCAGTTTTAGCGTCACTGCCAGCGTCATTCCCCAAGCGGGCGTTTGGTACCATTTGGTCGGAGAAATCGACCGCACGAGCGGTTTAATTCGGCTCTTCGTCAATGGCATCGAATACACCGGCACCGCCAACACGCGTACGATTCCGGCGGGGGAATTTATCGCCGCCGACAACTGGCCCGTGCTCGGCATGGCCAACGACGGCAACGGCAACAAATCCTGGTACACCGGCGCGATTGACGATGTGCGCCTCTACACCAAAGCGCTTTCCGCCGGCGAAGTTTCCGCGTTATATCAAGGCGGCGGACTCCTGCCCACCGGCGGACCGCATCCGTACGATGGCGAAAATAATGTGGCATTGCAACCGGCTCTAACTTGGCAGCCCGGCGGCACGAATAATTTCAAATATCAACTTTACCTTGGCACGAACGCCGCCACCGTCGCCGCCGCCACCACCAACGCGCCGGAATATCAGGGGTTGTTGACCAGCGCCGCGTTCAGTCCCGCCGGCAGCTTAGCTACGAATGCCAGTTTTTTTTGGCGCGTGGATGAAGTGTACGGAACAAACATCGTGCCGGGACCGGTGTGGAGTTTTGCCACCGCCGCCGACTCGATTCACGGCGGACTGAAGCTGTATCTTTCGCTCGACAACCGCGACACCCTCGGCACCAACACATACGACCGCGCCGGGGCACCGTTCCACGACGCTGGGCTTTACAACTCGCCCGGGCTGACCAATGGTGAAGTGTACGAAGGCATGGTTTTCAACGGCACCAGCGCCTACGTCGAATCGCCGGCGCTGAATTTGAACAGTACCAACGTCACTCTGCTGGCGTGGATCAACAGCGCCGGCGCGCAAAGCTCTTATGCCGGTCTGATTTTTTGCCGTGGCGGCACCACCGTTTCCGGCTTGGATTTTCGCGGGACTACCGGGCAATTGGGTTACCATTGGAACGGCGACGCCAACACCTACAACTTCGTTTCCAATTTGTCACCGCCCACGAACCAATGGGCGTTGGTTGCAATCACCGTTCAAAATAGCCGCGCGATTCTCTATTTGGGCAAAACCAACGGAACGCTGCAAACCGCGACGAATAATTTTTCGCACGTGCTGCAAGCTTTTGACGCGCCGCTCGATGGCGCGCGCGATGCCACCGGCGGACGCAATTTCGCCGGCGCGCTGGATGAAATCGCCGTGTGGAACCGCACGTTGAGCGCGGCGGAAATTGGTCAGATTTTGACCAACGGCATGAACGGCATCAATTTCGCCGGCGCGCGGCCAACGGCGAACACGAACACGTTCACCTGGACCGGCAGCAGCGATTTTTACTGGACCAACCCACTTAACTGGGCGACGAATGGCATTCCCGGTGGCGCGAACACGGTTTATTTCAACGATGCCGCCGCCGGCAACACGGCGACGCAAATCGGCACCAATCTCGCCATCGCTGGTGTGAATATTTCCGGCGGCATCCGCAGTGTTGGTATTTTTGGCACGAACACGCTGACGCTCGGCGCGGGCGGCATTGTGTTGACGAACACTTCCGCCAATCTTTCGCTGGGCGCGGCCATCGCACTCAGTTCCGCTCAGACGTGGTATGTGCCGGATGGTTCCACGCTGACATTGACCAATAAACTTTCTGGCACCAGCAATCCGCGCCTGACGAAAGATGGCAACGGCGTGCTGAATTTGAATAATAATTCCGCCGCAACGAGTTACGCTGGAGTGGTGGCGGTCAATGGCGGCACCGTGAATTTGCCCGCCGGTTGGGGCAATCCGTCGCTGACCGGCAATGTTAGCATCGGCACGAATGGTACGGTGATTTTCAATTCGCATCCGTATTCGTACAGCGTGGATAATTACACCACCAACGCCGGCACCATCATTGTCAACAGCGATAATCACTTGTCTAATCTGGAATTACGCGGCGGCCAACTCACCGGCACCGGCGATCTCCGCGTCGGCGATTATTGGGGTTACAACACCGGCGGCAAATGGGCGAGCCGCTCCAATGCGCTGACCGCGATCATCAATGTCGGTTACCTGGCGCTGTACAACGTCAACACCACCTTCACCGTGGAAAACGGGACGGCCGAACCGGACCTGTTGGTGTCTGCGCCGTTGAAAGATGGCGCCAATGGCGCGGCGAGTTTCACCAAAACCGGTTTCGGTTCGCTGACCTTTACGCAGCCCAGCACGTATTCCGGCAACACGACCAACGCGCAAGGCACGCTCAATTTGAGCGGTGCGGATAATATTTTGCCGGTCACCACGGGCCTTTATCTCGCGACCAACACGATTTTGAATTTGAACGGCATCAACCAAACCGTCGCGCGGTTGACAGGAATGGGCGCGGTGAATCTCGCGTCCGGATCATTCACCGTCGCCGAATCGGGCACCAATATTTTCGGTGGCAGTTTTTCCGGCGGACCCAACGGCCAAATCGCCACCGATTATCAAACCGCTCCGCCCGGCGGCATTGCCATGGCTGGCACGGGCAAGTTGACCCTGACCAATGTGCAAAATTATGTCGGCGATACTTGGATCGCATCTGGCACGCTGGCGCTCAGCGGAGTCGGTTCCCTCGCGACCAGTACCAATCTCGTGGTCGCCGGCGGCGCGACGTTGGATGCTTCCGCGCGCACGGATGCGACATTGCGCCTCGCGACTTGGCAGACACTTTCCGGCTTTGGCAATGTGTTCGGAAAAATTGTCGTGGCGTCCAATGCCGTCATCGCGCCCGGCGGCGGAGCAATTGGCACGCTCACCTTGAACAATCAACTCAATCTGACGGGCGGACAGACCTTGTTGGCCATTAGCAAATCCGGTTCCACGCTGGCGAACTCGGCGCTGGTTGGCATCACCACCCTTACCGGCGGGGGAACGCTGATTGTGACAAATCTTGCTGCGGACGTGTTGGCCGCTGGCGATAGTTTCAAGTGTTTCACGGCGACAACTTACACTGGCAGCTTCACAAATTTTTTTCTACCGCCGCTCGCGAATAATTTACTTTGGGACACGAGCAAGCTCACCGTGAATGGAACCCTCGCCGTCGCGGCGCCGGTGGTCATCACCAATCAGCCGCAATCTGCGGCGGTGTTTGCCGGCGCCAGCACCAGCTTTTCCGTTGGCGCGACCGGTTCGCCGCCGCTTGGCTATCAATGGTTTTTGAATGGAACAAATTTGCCCAATGCCGCCGCGCTTGCCACCTTGCTGTTGACCAACGTGGCTACCAGCGCCGCCGGCAATTACACGGTGGTGGTGACCAACTCCGTCAGCAGCGCGACCAGTGCGATAGCCGGATTGACCGTGATGATTCCGCCGGTGCTGAGCAATGCTATTTGGTTGGGGAATGGCACGCTCCAATTCAATCTCAATGGAAGTTTGGGACAAACCTACCAAGTGCTCAGCACCACCAATTTGCAACTGCCACTGGCAAACTGGCAAGTGCTCACGAATGGCCAATTTGGAAACCAGCCAGCGACCTTCACGGATTTTGCCGCGACAAACGGGGGCGAATTTTACCGGATCGTCTCACCATGACGAACGTGACAAATAGATTGCGGACCTTTCCGAGGTGGAGGGTAGCAATTCGAGTCCTAAAAGAGATCCCTCCAAAGCGAGCATAATCGAGGCTAAACAAACGAAGCGCTAAACCGTTGACACCCTTAATAAAAAGTGGTGGCAGGAGCCGGAATTGAACCGGCGACACAAGGATTTTCAGTCCTCTGCTCTACCAACTGAGCTATCCTGCCTTAACCAAACGGAACGAGGTGGTTTAGGCATTAATGCCCATCCATGCTCGATTGCATTCTGACTTGCGAAGCTGGCAGTGGTTGCGGGAAGCAAACTTATTCAGGCCAACGCATCGCCAATCAACTCCCAATTACCGCGAGCGAACGAACATTATGCAGGTTGTTACGGCAAAGGCAAGTCTGTTCCGATTACTGGATCAAACAATTTAGGATTGCCGCAAGCACTATCCCGTGGATGATGAACCTTTGACCTCGAGGGATTGTTTTTGGTGCTGAGTCCATGATGGAGCCGCGCTAAAATCGAACTGCACTCGAACCCTGCACGGCACAGAAATTCATCGCGGCGGATAATCGGCACGTGAATGAACTGGGTATGCCTGCGATGTGGCGGATGCGAGGTGATTAGAGAAAAATAAAAAATTGCATAATTTATCATTCGGGATTAATAGTGCAATGTGGATGACGAGCAAGAAAGTAAAGCACGGTTGAAACGCCGGCTGAAGCACCGACTGGTTCGCTGTATCTGGATAACCGTGGCGGCGTCGGTGGTGGGGCTGGTGATTTATGGAATTCTTTCCTTGCTGAATTTCTTGCCGCAGTTATTTCAAGACCCAAATAAGGCACCGTAATTATTAGGTGATCGTGGTTTCGATGCTGCCAATTGAAATGGTTTCTTCCAAATACTTGGCGGGTTGCAGGGAGTGAACGTCGGCCTTGACAGAACTATTTCCCAAGGAAATTTCTCGGTTGATATGATTTGCTTTAGCCAAAAACGCAGATTGAAAACATCCTTCCTTCCACCTGTCCATGAGGTGTTGCTTTGATGCCTTGATTAGGGATGCGATTGCAATGGATATGCAATGCAATTGTTTGCAAGCCGGTCGAGAAGTTTTTGGCATCTGGCAAAACCCCTTCTATTGTTGGCTTTTTCCGCTTGGCATGACCAGTGCTTAACTCGGTGTGAATGGAGAAATGGATTCTCCGCGAGTTATGAAACCTGCTATTGCCTCTCGGTGCGCAGTGTTTTTTATGATGAATAAAAAACAGGCAAGGAGGCTGTTTGCGCGGGGAGGCCAAAGTGGCGGACGAAAAATATTGGGCGTTATCGTTTTGTCGGTTATGGCCAAAGCGGCGATTGCCGACAGTGCGTTTTCTCCCACCACGGTGTTATTGACGCCGCTGAAAACGCCATCTTCCAGTCAGCCGCCGGCGCTATTTTCTCTGGCTGTCATTTGTGCTTTCTCCTATCTGTTGGTCAAGCTGGGATTTCATCTCTACTGGCGGTGGGAGCAATCGCATCACCATCATTTTCTCGTTCGCAACCAAGCAAAAAGTAATATGCAACTTCAATCACAAATCCAGAAACCTCCTACATTAGCCCAATTCATCGCTCCGGCCAAAAACTCCGCCTCGCTGCCGGCCATCAACGAAGCGGAAGCCATTCGCATTTTGCGAACGTATTTGGAAGGCTTGTTCCCCAAATATTGCCCGCATTGTCACCACCGGTTTGCCAATTTCCGTGACTATTTGCTCGCCACGCAATCCTTGGGAGCGGTCATGCCCTACGATGCGGAACTGGGCGATTGGCAACCGCTAAAACCCTTGGGCACATGGATGTACGCCCGGTGCCGTTGCGGCACGACGCTGGCGCTGAGCACCCAGGCCATGCCGCTTTCCCGGCTCTGGGCCTTGCTAGACTGGGCCAGAACAGAAACCCAGTCGCGTCACAAATCGCCCCAAGAATTGTTGAACTATTTGCGTGACGAAATTAACCAGCAGGTTTTGCTGACGATGGAACCGAAAGTATAAAAGGGCCGCGTGAAATGAGTCGGTGACTAGCCCTAGATGTTTTTGCGACTAGCATTACACCAAATTTGATTAATAAAAGTCGGTGCCGAAACCGCGTGCGTCCGCCGGGGCTTTGTCCTATCATCCGCCGGTTTGCTAATCAAGTTATGACTTTACCCATTGACCCGGCTCCGCCGGCGACGACGGCCGTTGCGAGCAAGCGCAGCGATCTTGAAATCAAGGACGCGCAAATTATTTTTGGCTCCATCTGGCGGGAATTGGAAGCGGAATTTGGCCATGAACACATGCGCTTTCCCAAGGAGATTATTCTGCTGGGCGGCGCGCCGGGGGCGGGCAAAGGGACCAACACGGCGTTCATCGCCAAGGTGCGTGGCTTGACGTGTCAGCCCATCGTGATCAGCTCGTTGCTGAATTCACCCGAAGCCCGCAAGCTGAAGGATGCCGGCAGCATGGTCGGCGACCGGGATGTAATCGGGCTGGTGCTGCGGGAATTATTGCGGGAGGAATATCACGACGGCGTAATTTTGGACGGATTTCCCCGCACGCAGGTGCAGGTGGAGTGTTTGAAGTTGTTGGTGGACAAAATGCATGCACTACGTCGCGAATTTTATAATTCGCACCTGAGCATTCATTTTCGCCAGCCGACGATTCACATCATGGTGCTGTTCGTGGATGAAAAGGAATCCGTGGCCCGCCAACTCAAACGCGGGCGCGAAACCCGGGCGCGGATGGAATTGGCGACGCGCACGGCCGACGCGCCGCTGCCGGAGGACCGCCCGACCGATCACGATGAATCGTTGGCCCGCCGGCGTTATCGCGTGTTCAAGGAGCAAACTTGGGAGGCGCTGCAATCATTGAAGGAAATTTTTCATTATCACTTCATCAACGCCCAAGGTCCCGTTGCCGAAGTCGAGGAAAACATCCTGCACGAACTGGAATATCAGAGCACCCTCGAACTCGATTCGCGCACGGTGGATCGGCTGCGCGGCGTGCCCGTGGCCAGCCAGATCATCATTCACGCGCGACAGGAATTGGTCAAACGGCTCGACAGCTATGAATTGGAACACGGCGCGTTGTTCGCCGGCGTTGTGGCGTTTATCGAGGAAAAGATTTTGCCGATTGTCCTTCGCCACGCGATTTCCGGGACCGCGCATATTAACACCGAAGACAAGCTGATGGATGAACCGCTGGCGTTGGCGATGTTGATTGATGTGTTTTCGGAACGCGGCTATCACGCTGGCGTGGACATTCACCGGATAGAAATTCCCGATCAGATTGATCTGGCCACCGGCAAAGTGAACTGTCGCGTCAAAAAAGTTTATCGCATCGAAATTCGTTTCCAAGGCTCTGAAATCCGGCGCGGCTAAATTGTTAGCTCAAGTTATGGGAAAAAGTGTGTGGGGAAAGTTTGGAGCGGGTGATGGGAATCGAACCCACGTATGCAGCTTGGAAGGCTGCCGTTCTACCATTGAACTACACCCGCAACGGGGAAATCCTATCGCCATCCGCCCGCTTGTCAACTCGTCGCTCGTCAATCTCGCTAAAATCTGTTAACCACCGGTCGGCGGCGTTCGTCTCAGGAAGCAGCCTATGATTGCCGTCCGCCGAACTTTCCCGCCGCCTCGGCGGGCGTTTACCTTGATCGAATTGCTCGTGGTGATTGCTATTATTGGCATCCTCGCGGCGATGTTGTTGCCCGCCTTGGCCCGCGCGAAGGAGTCGGGGCGGCGTATCGCTTGCACCAGCAACCTCCGCCAGCTTGGTCTCGCCATGCGCATGTATGTAGACGACAATCATGATACGCTCCCGCCGCATATCGTCAGTTCGCGCTGGCCGGACAAGTTTTTTGAATATTACGGCAAAAATATCAAATTGCTCTTGTGCCCGAGCGAAGTCACCAATTTCCCCGCCACGATTGGTCCGTCCAACAACATTGCCGATGGCACGGCGCGGAGTTATTTTATCAATGGCTGGAACGATTATTTTTTCAACCACCTTAGCGCGGCAGATTATGCCACGCTGTACATGCGGGGAATTTACCCCATCGGCTTGAAAGAAAATGCTATTTTGCATCCCAGCGACACCATTGTCCTCGGCGAAAAGGAGGCGTTTCGCGGTGATTTTTATATGGATATGCTGGCCGGCAATGGCGATGACTTTGCCGGTGCCGTCGCCCAGGACCGGCATGATGGCCGCGGCGCTGGCACGGGCACCGGCGGTTCCAACAACACCTTCGCCGACGGCAGCACGCGGTTTTACAAATTCGGCACCGCGTTCAATCCGCTCAACCTCTGGGCCGTGAGCGATGCCGATCGGTTGGCCAACTCCATTCATTTCTGACGCGCTTGCGTCGGCGCATCCGCGCCGTTAAACTCCGCGCGATGAATTCGCTGTTTCTCACCGGCGGTCGCGTGGTTGATCCCGCCAACCAGTTTGATTCCGTTGCCGACGTGCTCATTCTCGCTGGCAAAATCGCCGCCATCGGCAAAAATATTTCTCCGCCCGCCGGCGTGGCGACGCTGGATGTCACCGGCAAAATCGTTTCGCCCGGTTTGATTGACCTGCATGTTCACCTGCGCGAGCCCGGCCAGACAGCCAAAGAAAATATCGCCAGCGGCACGGCGGCGGCGGCACGCGGCGGCTTCACCTCGGTCGTCTGTATGCCCAACACCGCACCGGCGATTGACAATGCTGGCACGGTCGCGCTCATTCGCGAACGCGCTGCTCGGGAAGGCGTGGTAAATGTTTTTGTCACCGGCGCCATCAGCAAAAATCTCGCCGGCGAAGAACTCGCGCCCATCGGCGGCCTGAAAAAAGCCGGCGTCGTCGCCATCACCGACGACGGCCATTGTGTGCAAAATAACGACCTCATGCGCCGCGCCTGCGAGTACGCCAAGATGTTTGACTTGCCGCTGTTTGATCATTGTCAGGATTATTCGCTCGTGACCGACGGCGTGATGCACGAAGGTTACTGGAGCACCTCGCTCGGTTTGCGCGGCTGGCCGGCGGCGGGCGAGGAAATGATTGTGGCGCGCAATATTTTGCTCGCGGAACTTACCGGCGCAAAAATTCACTGTCAGCATTTGAGCGCGGCCGGCAGCGTGACCTTGCTGCGCGAGGCGAAAAACCGCGGCGTGCCGGTTTCGGGCGAGGCGTGTCCGCACCATTTCACGTTGACCGATGCGGCGATTGCGGGCAGCGAAAATTTCTGGAGCGCGGATGGCCGCGAATTGGCCGGCACGCAGGGCAGCGTATTGCCGCAATGGCCGAAATACGACACGCATTTCAAGATGAATCCGCCGCTGCGCACCGCCAAGGACCGCGACGCGATTCTTGCGGGGCTGGCCGATGGCACCATTGAAATTCTATGCAGCGATCATGCGCCGCACTGTGATTATGAAAAAGAAGTCGAGTTCGATTACGCGCCGTTTGGCATCACCGGCTTGGAAACCGAACTGGCGCTATCGCTGATGCAGTTGGTTCACACCGGTCGCCTGTCGCTGGCGGATTTGATCGCCAAGTTCACGGTGCATCCCGCGCGATTGTTAAATCTCAACAAAGGCACTCTGAGCGTGGGAGCCGATGCGGATGTGACGGTGTTTGATGAAACGGCGGAATGGATTTTCAACCGCGCCGATTCCGTCAGCAAATCCAAGAATAATCCATTTTTCGGTTGGAAGCTTAAGAGCCGGCCGGTGGCCACCATCGTCGCGGGCAAAGCAGTTTTTCTTGAACGGTCCACTTTTCCGGCGGTCTAATTTTCGTCAACACAACTAACCACCATACAAAACAATGAAAAAACTACTCATCGCAGCCCTCGCAGTGACGGTGTTCTGGCAGGCAAACGCGACGGAAGCAACTTGGCTCACCGACTTGCCGAAAGCCGAGGCGCAGGCCAAGGCGGACCACAAAATCGTGCTGGTGGATTTCACCGGATCGGACTGGTGCGGCTGGTGCATCAAGTTCCGCAAAGAAGTTTTGGACACGCCGGAGTTTCAGGAATACGCCGGCAAAAACGTGGTGTTGGTGGAACTGGATTTTCCGCATAAAAAAGCCCAGCCCGATGATTTGAAAGCCGCCAACGCCGCGCTCAAGAAACAATACGAAGTAAAAGGTTTTCCGACGCTGCTGGTGCTGGATGGCACGGGCAAGGAAATCGGCCGGCAAGTGGGTTATTCTGAAGGGGGGCCGAAAGCTTTCATTGCCAAGCTTGAAGGCTATAAAAAATAATCGCTCAGCCTCACCGCGTGCCGCCCACGCGGAGCATCACTTCATTGCGCCGCAAAAATGACGGTGTCCACGGCGGGTCGAAATAACCAAAAATCGGCCCGTCAATTTTTTTGAGGCCCTGCTGCGCCAGCCACGCTTCCAACTTGGCGAGCGCGGCGGTTTCGTTGCCGGCATTGCGCCCACCGCTAAAACGCAGCACGGCGAAGCGGCCGCCGGCGATTTCCCGCACCTGCAATTGCGCGGTCGCCGGCTGCGGGGCGCGGGCCAAGGTCATTTTTTTCGGCATCACAAACGCCATCGTGGCGTTGGTCGTTTCGCCCGCCATGAACACCGGCGTGGTCATGGCAATTTTTTCCTGTGCCGCGTTTTGACCGCTGATGTAGCGGAACAATTGCATGAAACTGTCGTTCGCGCCGTGCATTGGTGCTTCTACCACCACCATCGCCGGATAATCGCGTAGCTCGATTTTCCCGTCGGTGCGGGCCACTTGATAAGGAGCTGATTCATAGCCGGCGCGGACGGCGGCACAGCCGGCGTTTAGCAGCACGGCCAGCAGGGCCACGCTCAACAACAGAAGAGTGATTTTCATAATCATTTATTTTTCCGCGCCCAATTGCCTGCGCAAAGCGGCGGCACGATACTCGAAAATCTTTTCCACGTCACGCCGGACGAACAGCCGGTTCACCAATGCGCCGCCGGGCACGGCGTAAACGACCTCGTCGCGGCAGAGCGTGCCGCCATTTTTTGCGACGAAAGTGTGGGTGTGGCTCCAGCGGCGATAGGGTCCGCGCCGTTGTTCGTCGCAAAAGCTGAAAGGTGGATTCCACGCGGTGATTTCTGTCTGCCAGCGCACCGGCACGCCGTGGATCCGCAACTGGTAATCAATCAGCGCGCCGGCCCGCATTGCGATGGGCGCGGGGGTGAGGACGTGGAAATTCAGCCACGGCGGCGTGATGATCTCCAGATTGCGGGCTTCGGCAAAAAAAGGAAAAATCTTTTCACGCGGCACCGGCAGCCAGAGTTCCGTGGCAAAAACGTGCGTCGTCATCGCCGGCAAGGTAGCGCATAAATCACGATTCGCCAATGGCTTCGTCCTTGAACCGGCGCCAAAAAAACTTTATCCTACGCCATCTTGATGAAGGCGATTTTGGCACTGGCAGACGGCACGGTTTTTCACGGCACTGGTTTTGGCGCGCAGGCGTCGGCCAGTGGCGAGGTTTGTTTCAATACGTCCATGACGGGTTATCAGGAGATTCTCACCGACCCATCCTACCGCGGCCAGATTGTCACGATGACGTATCCGCTGATCGGCAATTACGGCGTGAACACGCAGGACGTGGAATCGTGGCGGCCGCACGCGGCGGGCTTTGTGATCCGCGAATTGTCACCGGTGGTCAGCAACTGGCGCGCGGATTTTTCGCTCGGCGATTATCTGGAGCAGAATGGCATTCCTGGGATTCAGGGCATTGACACGCGAGCGCTGACCAAAAAACTCCGGGTGCGTGGCGCGCTGAACGGCTTTCTCACCACCGAAAAAATTTCCGCCGCCGAGGCGGTGCAGCGCGCGAAGGAATTCGTCTTCGTCGGCGTGGATTACGTTCGCGAAGTCACCCACCGGCAGGCCTTTCGCTGGGATGAAAAAGACGAGCAGAGCGGCGCGTTTGACCTCGTGCGCGGCAACAAAAATGCCGATGCGCGCCAATGTCGCAAGCCGTTGCCGCCGGCGGATATTCCGATTGTTGCGTTTGATTTCGGGATGAAATACAACATTCTGCGCCGCCTGCGGCAGCATGGTTTCGCCACGCAGGTGCTGCCGGCAACCACGACCGCCGCCGAGGCGCTCCAGCACAAGCCCGCCGGGATTTTTCTTTCCAACGGACCCGGCGATCCCGCCGCGCTGAGCTACATCGTCCGCGAAGTGAAGACGCTGCTGGACTCCGGCATTCCGATTTTCGGCATTTGCCTGGGCCACCAAATTCTCGGGCAGGCGCTGGGCGGCAAAACCTTCAAGCTGAAATTCGGTCATCGCGGCGGCAATCAACCGGTGAAGGATCTCGAAACCGGCCGGGTGGAAATCACCTCGCAAAATCACGGGTTTGCCGTGGACGCCGCGTCGCTGCCGTCTGACGTGGCGGTGCATCGCATTAATTTGAACGACCAGACTGTGGAAGGGCTGCGGCACAAAAAGAAGCCCGTTTTCTGCGTGCAATATCATCCCGAAGCCGCGCCGGGGCCGCATGATTCCACGCCGCTGTTTGCGGAGTTCCGCCAGCTCGTCGAGCGGCGCGGCTGAATTGCTACGATTTCCGTTTGACTTGAAACGACACCGCCGCCCATAATCGCATAAATAAATATGGCCAAACTAGTTATCCTGAATCAGGGCATGACCGGGCGGACGTTCGAGTTGGTGGTCGAGCGCACTACGGTCGGTCGCGTCGAGGATAATACTTTTCAGATTGCCGACGGCTCGGTGTCCAGCCATCACGCCGAAATTATTTTGCGCGGCACTGACATCGTCATTAAGGATCTTGATTCCACGAACGGCACTTTCATCAACAACGAGAAAATTTCCGAGACCGTGCTCAAGCCCGGCCAGACGTTGCGGTTCGGTCAGGTGGAACTTAAAATTGATGACGGCAAACCCGTCACCGCGCCCGCGCCGGCTCCCGCTCCCGCTTCCGCTGCGCCCGCGCCCGCGCCCGTTCCGGCGGCGCCCAAGAAAACTGGCGAAGGCACCATGATCATGCCGCGCGGTGTGAGCTTGGAGCAATTGGAGCAGGGCGGCACGCGGCCAACGGCGTTCGACACCAACACCGCTTTTGCCAAGAAGACGAACAAGGCGAACAAAATATTTGTCATCGTCGGCATCGTGGTCGGCGTGGTCATTGTGGCGCTCATCCTGTTCCTGTTCACGCAGGCCAACAGCCATCACTAAGCGCCCGGCGTTTGCAGCGGCCGGCGGCTAAATATTCCCATGGTCAAACCCTGGCAGACAATTGCTTCCCGGCCCGTCGGCGATTTTCGCATCTTCCAAATCCGCAGCGACACCTGCATCAATCCGCGCACGGGTAAGGAACACGATTTTTACATCCTCGACAGCGTCAACTGGGTCAACATCATCGCTGTCACGCCCGATCAGCGGCTCGTGATGATCCACCAGTACCGCCACGGTTCGGGCACGGTGGACCTGGAAATTCCCGGCGGCATGATGGATAAGGGGGAGTCCGATCCTGTGGCTGCCGCCGTGCGCGAGCTGCGCGAGGAAACGGGTTACGCCGGCGAAAATGCCCGCTTGATCGGTCGCGTTCATTCCAATCCCGCCATTCTCAGCAACACCACGTTCACCGTCCTGATTGAAAACTGCCGCTGGCAGCACGCCGTGGAGTTTGATGCCGGCGAAGACTTGACCACCCACCTTGTGCCCGTGGCGGAATTGCCTCAGCTTGTGGCCGACGAAAAAATCAGCCATTCCCTCGTGGTCGTCGCGCTCTACCACTTCGACCTCTGGCGGCGCGGGCTGAAAAAGTAGCCCGGTTCAGCCGTTTGCCGGCCGGGCCGAGATTTCCAGCATCCGCTCCATCGGCACCCGCGCGCGGCGGATGATTTCCGGCGGCAGCTCCACGCGCGGCGCGAGTTTTTTCATGCAGTCGCGCACTTTTTCCAAGGTGTTCAGCTTCATGTATTTGCATTCGCTGCACCGGCAGCCATCCGTCGGCAGCTTCAGCGCGTTGAACACCGGCGCGCAGAGAAATTCCTTGTCCGGACATTCGCGTTGCATCCGGTGGATGATGCCGCTCTCGGTCACGATGACAAAGCGCTTCGCCGGGCTGGCCTTGCAATAGGTAATCATCTTCTCGGTCGAGCAAACCGCGTCGGCGAGGGCGCGCACTGCGCGCAGACTTTCCGGATGCACCACGACCTTCGCGTCGGGAAACTGCTGCTTGGCCGCCAGCACGCGCTCGCGCTGGAACTCCACATGGGCGTAGCAGTTGCCCTTCCACAACGTCATCGGCCGGCCGGTCTGTTCCATCACCCATTGGCCGAGATTTTCATCAGGGACGAAGAGCAAATCCCGATCCTTCGGCGCGGCGTTGACAATTTTCTCGGCGTTGCCGCTGGTGACGATGACATCGCACAGCGCCTTCACGGCGGCGCTGCAATTGATATACGCAATCGTCCAGAAATTCGGGTTGGTCGCCTGGAGCTGGGCCAAATCCGGCGCGGGGCAACTTTCCTCCAGCGAACACCCCGCGTCGCGGTCCGGCAGCACCACGATTTTATTCGGATTCAATATCTTCGCCGTCTCCGCCATGAAATGAACGCCGCAGAAGACGATGACCTCGGCATTGGTTTTCGCCGCCTGCTGGGCGAGGCCGAGGGAATCGCCTACAAAATCCGCCACATCTTGAATCTCCGGCACCTGATAATTGTGCGCGAGGATGACGGCGTTGAGCTGCTGCTTAAGGCGGAGAATTTCCTGCGCGAGCGGCGCGAATTGGTTTGGGGCCATCGCCCCGCGCGGCTGCATATCTGCGACATCAATCATGCCAGCAAGTTACCGAGGCAAGCCGCCGGCGTCAATGAAGCTGGCACGGCTCCCGCCATCGGCATACTACTTCGCTGGGCCCAGAATTCGTTTTCATTTTTCTCTGAATATCAGCGCCGGACTGGTTTGTAAATGGCGGTTGAAAACCGTGGCGGGGTCATGAGTGTGACGGGGCGGCCGAAAACTGTGGCCCGTTCATAAACAATGAAGGATGCACAGCCATATGAAGCAATGGAGCGAGATACGCGAACGCGTGTTGGTGGATGCTGAAAGTCGGCGGCAGATCATCTGGGAGACGGGATGGTATTTGGACACCCTCAAGCAAATACTGACGCACAGCGAACTGCCGGGCAACCGGCAACGCAAACCCCGGTCCATGACCAAGGTGGGGCCTTAGCTCAAGCGGGTGGAATCGATCTTCAAGGAAGATCAGGCCATGGCCTGCAAGCGCGGCACACGGCCAAGCGCTTGTCAGAGGTAGGATGCCGTTTGGACCCACCTTCAAAGGATGAGGTGCAGTTTTTACGGGCGCGTTTAAATCGGCTAAAACCTTATGACTTGATTGAATTATTGGCATTGCTAGTCCAATACAGCTTTGCTGAAAGAAAAGTTTTCCTGAATCTGATGAAAAGTCCAGCAATCCGGTCAAAATATGATTTTCACCAACCAAAGCTTAATCGGCTGTTTCCTGAGCTGAAGCCAAAGAAGAATGGCAGGCGTGGGCATATCTACCACTGACCGACTGCAGGCACCGACAACTGCTTTTGCCTTTCACCGACAACTGTACTCACGCCCACATCAGCCAAGTGAACATCGTCTTGTTTTTGGGGATGTCTAGGTGGTCTGTGCCGATATAAAATTGGGGCTATCTGAAATGGGGAACCGGTAGGAACCCCCCCAAAAAAAAGTGGTTCCGGGAAATAATAATTACTGCTTCGAACTTACGCACACGGCTTTGAACAAATTTCAAATTGTTATGCCAAAACGTTATGCGAACGACTTTTGGATTTTCCGAAACACCGATAATCTCCTTTATTATCAATGCGATTATCAAAGTGGTGTCTCTATTCGACACCGCTCGAACCTTTTTTCAAGGACAATCGTGATTTTGTAGGGTGGTTTTTTCCTGCGTTTTAGGTATCCCCACCCCTGTCCCCGCCGTGGGGACAGGGGGGTGCATCACAATCCACTTTATTCATAATGCTTTTATTCGGTTTTGCCGTTAGGCTTCACCCCCGAATACCTAGTGTTTTGGCTCGCGCGGCAGTCTCCAATGAGTCCTGCCGCGCTCGCCAAAAATCGCAGCATCGCTCACGCGAACACGAGTACAGC
>TBL_comb47_HYPODRAFT_10002327_pt1 | contig 23533 bp, 24 predicted proteins | sample TroBogypolimnion_40_FD_10682 | JGI IMG/M metagenome (IMG submission 10682)
AACTTTTTAGTTTTAACAACTTTTTTTGTAACTTTTTTTACTACTTTCTTTTTTGCCTTAATCTTTGTTTTAGGCCTAGATATTTTTGTAGATTTTTTAATATTGGCTATTTTGCGAGAACGAATAACCTTCTTTTTAAGAATTTTCTTTACTAATTTCTTTGTTTTTTTCTTTGATGTTTTCGGCATCTTTTTAAACCCTACCATATTTATCTTTATATCGAACAATATCAGCCTCATCAAAATCTCCAGTAGCTATTTCAAGAACGATAACGCCAAAATTTCCAGCTGATAGGCTATGTTTAGTGTGAACAGGAATCTCCAATTCATCACCATCTTTTATATTATATTCTTTGTCTCCAATGTAAGCAATTCCCTCTCCTTTTATAACACGCCAAAATTCTTCTCTTTTATTATGACTTTGTAAACTCAAAGATTCATTAGGTTTTACAGTTATTATTTTTACTGTGGACGGTAAATTATGGGTAAATTGCCTAAAGTTTCCCCAAGGCCTTTCTTCTTGATATATATCAGCTTTTTTCATTATTTTAATTATAACACAAATATATTCTAACTAATCCACCCCCGAAGATATTTAGCCACTTCTTCTGGCCCTGATACTTGAATTGTATCCATGCCTATCTCTTTTGGAGCGTAATCATTCCCCCCAGGGAAAATAGCATCTCCAATAAATAACATGTCTTCTTTTTTAAGCCCAAGTTTATCTAACAGCCTCATGAGACCAGTTGCTTTTGTAAAACCCTTAGGAAGTATATCAATGCTTGAACTGCCATTAATCAAAATATCTACTTCAGGTAATTGGGGAGCAATGAGTGCTTTTATTTTTTCTCTTTTTTTTCTATCTGGATCCCAAAGTCTTTTTATTTCTATAGGTGCTTGTTGCCCGTTAGGTGTAAAAGTTACTTGAGTATCTCGATCCTCAATGATATCCCCTATCGGGTTTGGCGGTATTTCATATTGACTAGAATCAATTACATATTGTAATAATTTTATTGCTCTTTCTTTCACATTCTTATCTAAAGGCTCTTTGTCGGTTAAGATCCATTCTCTTTTTTCAACATCATATTCATATCTCTGGCTTCCACTAGTAGGTAATATTTTTAAATTATGGATGAAAGGATCAAATGATTTATCATTTAAAAACGGAGGAAGAAATTGTGTCATAAATTGTTTAAAACTCCCACCGCTAGTGACAACGACTATTTTTTGTTTAGTAAGTTCCTTTACTAGAATTGCCATCTCTTCTGTTATCGGTCGTTTGCTTACAGCTAAAGTTCCATCAAGATCAAAAGCAATAATTTTTTTATTTTTAATCATTTTATTTTTTTCTTTTTTTATTTGTTGCTTTTTTTACTAGATCAGAAGAGCTTTGAACTTTACCACCATACCCTACACTATATACCATTTTGATGCCAAGTTTTTTATGAATCTCTCTCTCCTTATACAACGAAGAATCAGGATTATTCGCATCCTTTTCATCTCTATCCCCTCCATTGGCAAAAATATGCGGTTTTATTTTTATTAATCCCGCACAAACACTCATATCTTTAGTGCCTTCTATGTGATCACTTATAATAACTCGATCAACTGCCTCAAACGCCTCGATGATTTCTTTTCTTTCATGCTCGGGCATAAAAACAAATCCCTTTTTTACTCGCAACCAATTGTCGTTATTTATATAGACTACTAATTCATCCCCCAACTTTTTTGCTTCATTAAACATCCGAACATGCCCAATGTGTACTGGATCAAATCCCCCGCTTACCATTACTATTCTTTTCTGTTTCTTTGATTTTTTATTACTTTTTAGCTTGTTGTTTTTTGGCATATATTAATATATTATCAACTATAACCATGCAAAGCAATAATAAAAAAACAGCCGTTGCGTTAAGCTCAGTATTCTGGAGTATATTTTTGACTGCCATTAAGGCTGTCGTGGGGTTTTTAACTGGTTCATTGGGGATACTATCAGAAGCACTACATTCATTACTTGATCTTGGTGCAGCCGTCTTAACCTTTTTTGCTGTTAAAATTGGAGATAAACCTGCCGACAAAGAGCACCATTATGGTCATCTGAAGATAGAAAGTATCTCAGCCTTAATCGAATCTGCTTTACTATTTTTAACATCTTTTTGGATTATCTATGAAGCGATAAAAAGATTATTCTTTGAAAAAATACAAGTTGAAGTTACATGGTATGCATTTTTAGTAATAATTGTTTCAATATTTGTTGATATCTCTCGCTCAAGAGCGTTAATGAAGGTTGCCAAAGAAACAAATAGTCAGGCACTAGAGGCAGATGCACTTCATTTTAGTTCAGACATATGGAGCTCTGGCGCCGTTTTGTTGGGCCTTTTTTGCGTATATTTTAAAATTCCAGCAGCTGATACGCTTGCGGCACTTGTTGTCGCGATTATTGTTTTACGTGCAGGATATAAATTAAGTAAACGCACATTTGATATTCTGATTGACACAGCCCCAGAAGGAGTGGAAGATCTAGTTAGAGAAATTGGAGAAAAAAATAATAATGTATTGAGTGTTGAAAGAGTCAGAGTTCGTCACGTTGGCACAATCACTTTTGTTGAAATAAGTATATGTGTAGACAGAAATCTCTCTCTAGAGAGAGCAAAAGAAATCGGCAAAGGTATCGAAGAAGAAATAAAAAATAAAGTACGAAACGCTGATGTTACGATACGAGAAATATTAAGTATTAATTAAAGAAACAAAAAACCCTCGATTTTACTCGAGGGTTTTTTGTTGTAAATTTTTAATGTTCAGTATGTGTATCTACTGTGTGTGTAGTAGTCGTAGTATTGCCATAAGGTCCTCTATAGAAATACCTTCTGTAAATAAGAATAAGCAATAGGATGATAATAATAATTAGTAACCATCCGATAATTCCAAGACCCCAGAATCCTGATAAGAAAGCCAAGGCCCCGAGAGAGCTACCGCTACCTTGTGGATTATTCAAGACATATGCAATAGCATTTTCTTGAGCACCACTTCTGTTTGTGTAGATAAGGAGTGCAGTCGTTACTATTTGACTATTGTTTGAATTAAGTGAATCAACACGTGCAATCAAAGAAATAGTGCCCTGATCACCAGAATTCAAATCACTAAGAGGAACGCTGAGAGTTTTCGATGCATCCGAATATGTTCCTTGTGAAGAACTTAAGAAAGTTAGACCATCAGGAAGAACAACTTGCACCATCGGATGAGTTAGAGTTCTACTTCCAATATTTTTATAAGTTACTGTGTAATAGACAGTATCACCTACTCTAAATGATTGAGAATTATTTTCTATTTTCAACATTATTGGAGAACTCGTACCGACAACAGTTGTTCCTTGGATGACCACTGGCTTTACGTAAGCTGAGAGTGTTTGAAACACTTTCAAATCACCTCTTGATATGCCACTGTTTCCACAATTAGAAACTAGACGGAAATAATAAACTGTTCCAGAAGGAAGACCAGAGATTACATCTGAAAATGAAGTATTTCCATTTGAAGAACGAGCTCCCGTTTGGAAACCAAGATCTGAAGTTTGTCCGTATTCAAAATACGTATTATAACTTCCGTTACCTGTAAGCATACCATTTAATGTTGCGCTACTTTGAGTTACATTTGTTGGGATAGTAGTGACAGCACAAGAATTAACTGGATTTACATAAGGATTTACAAATACGGTTACTGACTGAGTTTGCTGTGCCCAATTTGATCCATAATTTTGTCCGTAGGCAGTGAGAGTATAAGTCGTAGTCCCCGTTGGGTAGACAACTTGATTGCCTGCTGTCGAAACATTGTAATTAAGGTTTGAAATAGATACTGATGTACAATTACTTGTGCTCCATGTTAGCGTTGAAGATGCCCCGGTATTAATAGAGGTTGGGCTTGCACTGAAATAAGAAATGTAACAATTATTGTAATTATAATTGTTTACTGTTACCGTCACAGACTGAGTTTGCTGAATTCCACTTGTTCCATATGCAGTTAATACATAGGTTGTAGTATATGTAGGATAAATAACTTGTGAACCAGATAAAGGAACACTATATCCTAGATTCGAAATGGAAACAGAATTACAGCCGTTAGTATTCCAAGACAAAGTCGAAGTTCCTCCAGTGTTTACATATGTCGGACTGGCGTTGAAATAAGAAATACTACAGTTGTTTTGATAATTGTTTACTGTTACCGTCACAGACTGAGTTTGCTGAATTCCACTTGTTCCATATGCAGTTAATACATAGGTTGTAGTATATGTAGGGTAAATAACTTGTGAACCTGTGACAGGAACATTGTATCCAAGGTTTGAGATAGTTACACTGGTACAATTTGTAGTACTCCAACTTAAAGTTGAGGTTCCACCAGTATTAATGGATGTTGGACTTGCGTTAAAGTATGAAATAATACAATTGTTCTGAGTCTGAGTTACGTTTACAGTTACAGACTGAGTTTGCTGTGCCCAATATCCTGAACCATATGCAGTTAAAGTATATGTAGTAGTAACAGAAGGAGTGACAACCATACTTCCAGAATTATTTACACTTCCGATACCTGAAATAGCTACTGATGTACAATTGGTTGTGTTCCAGGCAAGAGTTGCTGAACTACCTTGCTGTATTGTTGTACTTGTTGATCCATTCGCAGTGAAACTTGTAATCGAACAATTTTGCTGTTGATTTACCGTCACTGTGACAGATTGAGTTTGCTGTCCGCCATTTGAACCATATGCAGTTAAAGTATATGTAGTGGTTTGCGTAGGATAAATAACTTGTGAACCTGTGACAGGAACATTGTATCCAAGGTTTGAGATAGTTACGGACGTACAGTTATTTGTATTCCAAGTTAATGTTGAAGAGCCCCCTGTATTTATAGAAGTAGGAGATGCGGTGAAACTTGTAATCGAACAATTTTGCTGTTGGTTTACCGTCACTGTGACAGACTGAGTTTGCTGAGCTCCACTTGATCCAATTGCAGTTAGGACATATGTAGTGGTTTGTGTAGGAGATACGGTCATTGAACCAGAAGTGTTTACACTTCCTATGCCAGAAATAGTTGCTGATATACAATTTGTTGTATTCCAAGCGAGGGTTGAAGAACCTCCTGAATTTACAGAAGTTGGAGATGCAGTGAAGCTTGTAATTGAACAATTAGAAGGAGGCGGAGTATTATTGCCGATTTGGAAACCTACAACAACACCACCCTGAGAACTCCATCCTGGAGCAATATCTCCAATATTAAGTCCAGTAGGGGTAACAACTTCTGAACCTGATTGTCCATTTAGTAACGGAGCTGGTGTCTGTGTTTGATTTGGATACCACTTAGTTGTACTCCATGTCATTGTTTGTGCGTTTGAAATATTTACTGTAACTGGACCAAATGTATAATTTCCTTGTGGTGAAGTTATTTGTCCAGTAATAGTATGCGTAGTTGAAGAAGCGCTAGAATAACTTAAACTGATATGTGTACTAGTTGCTGTCGTAGATCCTGTATTGTGATAATAGGCTCGAACGTTTATAAAATCTCCTGGACTTGCACTAACAGAAGAAAGAGTCCAACATGGATCATTAAATCCAGTTTGGGTTGTCCAGTTTGCTACTGCTAGATTTGGGAGACAGTCATTTGAGGCTCCATTCCAAGTAGCGGTGCTCGACGCTGCAAAAACGCTACCTCCTATAAAAAGAAGAGCGAAACTAACGAATGCTATTATTTTTTTAATATTGTTTTTCATATAATTTTTCTTGTTACTTTTACAATTTTAAACCTTTAACGTTTCGACACGTTCAAGACTTAAAAAAGTAAGGGATGAAGCGATGAACGGTTCATCCCTAACTGATATAAATAAATTCTTAGAATACTTAATGAAAAGTTTTTAGTGCGTTCTTGCCCCACCACCAGAATATCCACCTGAACGTGATCCACCGCCGCCACCTGAGCGAGGAGAAAATGAACCTCCGCCTCCAGATATATTGCGTGATCCGCCACCGGAATTTCCAATTGAACGAGAAGCAGAATAACTTCCGCTACCTCCGCCAGAAGAACGAGAGGGTTGAGGATTATATCCACTACCAGAGCGAGCTCCAGACGATGGACTGTAATTATTTCCACTACCAGAAGAACGTTGTTGTGGGCTGTAACTGTTCCCAGTTGAACGGGAGGCAGAATTACTTCCAGAACGTTGCGGATTGTTATATACCTCATCGGTTCTATTAGAACGGTTAGCTTGATTTGTAACTAAATCAGGCGAACCATGCCTGGCTGACGGCACTGAAAATTTAGTGCGTTCAACGGGGGCATTATTTGCATAACCGTTACGAGCCTGAGGAATATTCGATGTTCCACTAGAGCGCTGCTGTTGTGCTGATGAAGAATTCCTGTAATTATTGCCCGCGATTGTGCGGTCTTCAATAATAGGTTTTCTTGTTACAATCTGGCCACCTGTTCCTTGACGAGATACTGACGAGTAATCTCTTGCAGGCGGTGTTCTTTGTGTGCGATCTTCTATCGTTGGCTTGGTACGATTTGCCATAGCTTTTGTACCATTTCCAGGATTGCCTCTTGGGTTTCCTCCTTGATTTCCAGGATCACCTCTGGGACTTCCGTCCGGAGGATTTCCTGGGTTACCTCTTGGATCTCCACCCGGGGGATTTCCAGGATTTGGAGCCGGGCCTCCTCTTGTGGGAGTAGGTGGACGATTATTCCATGTAAAAATATTATTCGTATTATTGTTAATAATCGTTGTATTGTAATTATTAACAATTTCACATGGGTGATACTGAAAAAATTCAGCACCACATGAGAACCACATCGGTGGTCCCCAATTTATCCAAGATGAGCAATAATAAGGTTCCGCAAGCGGATAATACACATAGGTTGTTCCATCTCCATAATAACGTACCGTCTGTTCCACAATTGTGTCAAAGACGTATGTTACATGATGAATAGTGTCATAAAAATAAGCATATGACCCACCATTGGCAGGTTCATCGCCTTTTTCAAGCTGAGCAACCTCTTCTTTGGGTAAAGGAGGAGCAATTGCATTTATACATTTGCCCTTACAAAAGATTTTCTTTACCACATCCTGGTAGACCCCTACTGGGCCCTTGTAATATTTTCCAGGATAAAAAGCAAGTTCATCTTTTTTAGGATCCCATCCAGAATTCTGATAACTGTTTTCTTGTAAAATCGTATCTACTAAGTATGACTTTGCAAATACATTTTCAAGGTTTATCTCTCCAGTTAGCTCCAGAAGATAATTTCTTAACTGTTCGGCCCTCGGACTGTCTCCGACTATCGAATCCTGAATTTGCTGCCAGGTGTAGTCTGAGTACGGGAACACCGGTTGATACTTGTGCTGCGCATTACACTCTCCAAACAGGATAAGCATAAATGCAATTACTAATAAACTTTTCATATTGTCTGATTTTTTGATTTTTATTTTTTGTTGGTTTTCTTAATATTCCCTTGGAAATACTAGGAAAACCAACAGAAATTCCACCAAGAATCAAACATTTTTAAGGAGCATAATCTAGACAAAGTATAGCATACTCAGGTTCAAAAGTCAATAGGTCTAGAGGTTCTACTTATTAGGACGAATTGGCCATAAAATAATTACATATATTATATGTAACAACAAAAAAGGCCTTATTTTATAAGGCTAAATATTAGATATCCCTCTTTTCATTTTTCTTTCCATAAATAGCAAAATTAAGCTCGTTTATCGTCCTTCGAAATTTTTCCTCATTAATATTGTCGGGGTCCTTCATCATTGAATTCAAAAGAAAAGCGAGTCCATCAACTTTTAATATTGAGTCCCTTGCTTCACCGTTCAGATTGATCACCTCTTTGGATTCTTTGTAGTCGTGATATAAATCAGTATACTCTTTCAACTGAAAAGGATTGCCTGATTTGATTTCTTCTTTCAACATATCTTTTACCGCTTCGATCCCTCCACTTTTGTAGGCAAAAACAAGAGGATCATATTGCGCATAATAATCCATCGATATCATCGTTTCAGGATTCATTCGGAGAGCCACCTTAAGATTTTCCTCATTCTGAAATTGTTTTGGTTGTTCTATCATTGAACTTATTATAATTACATTTTTTTAAATAGGCAAGGACTACTCTTTCTTATTTTTGCAAATAAATATTGTCTGATGTTATACTTAAACACATGATAAGAAACGTAAACAAAGAACACAAGGAAAGATTAACTTTCCAAGAAAAATTAGCACTAAAAATCACAAAAGGAGTCGGTAGTATGTACTGTGCCTATATTTTTGCAGCAATCGCATTGATAAGTTTACCAGACGCAGTTAGAGCAGGTAGAGCAGCCATAGTAGCCTGGATCGCTCAAACTTTTTTGCAGTTAGTACTACTCTCTATCATTATGGTTGGGCAAAACGTAGCTGGAAAACGCTCAGAACTTCGGGCTGAAGCTGACTACGAAGTAAATCTAAAAAACGAAAAAGATATTGGTGAGATAAAGAAAGATCTCGAAGAGATAAAAAATCTTATTAAAGAGAAAAACAATTAAATATTAACTATCTTTATTTTGTTTTTTTGCTAGCATTGCTTCTACGTGTTTTACGCGAGCATCCATTTCATGAATTTCTTTTTTTATTCTAACACTTTCTTTAACTTCAAATTTAACTTCTTCTTCTGTTTTTTCAGTAAGCTGCTTCTCCCCTCGTAAACCCGAGATGATTGTTTCTGTACCTATGAAGCTAACTACAAAAAGACCTGTAGAAACAAGTAACGAAACCCCAAATGCAATTGAAAGTGGTCCATCCCACCATGGTAGTTGAGAAAAACTAGTAGTAGAAACTTTATCTCCTATTGTGAAATATTCCATTAGATAATCTACCGTATGCCATACCCCACGCCAAAATATAATAACTCCAGTTCCGCCTATAAATGCATATAATACAGGGTGGTGACTAAGTGTAATCCTGATTTTATCCTTTATACCATGCCAAACCTGATGTATTTTTCTTAATGTATTCATATTAGCTATTATATATATTTATTTAAAAAAAGAAAACCCATGTTATTGGGTTTTCTTTTTGAGATTATTTTTTTCCTTTTCTTGAAGCCTTCTTTGCTAGCATAGCTTTCTTGATTGCAAGTCTCTTTTTTGTCTTGTGTGAATGCCTTGACTTAGTTTTTATACTAAGTGTTGTTCCTCTTTTTGCCATAAATTTATTTTAATTACTAATAAGATAACTCTCATTATACTCTAAATCAAAATAAAGGAAAGCTTAACTTAAGATTTACTGTGTTGTGTTACTTTTTTCAACAACACCCTCCTTGTTTTTCTTATTTACTACACCGATTAAAATCAAGGCAGTTACAGCAACTCCAAGTATAAACATTATTACAGCAATCAAACTATTGCCTTCTAGCAACCCGGGTTTATTTGTATCCGCTGAAGCCTGTGTAGTCGGAATATTTTTTAAAGTCACAGCTTCTGCCGTCTTTGTGAATAAATACCCTGGGCTCTTTGCAATAATATTTCCCGAGTTATTTACCGTAGCAGTATAAATAGTATGATCACCATTTTCCAATTCTTTGTTTAATGTATATTGCCAATCTCCTCTACTATCAGTTTTTACTGTTACCATAATGGGTGTACTGTAAATGTATATTGTAACGAAACTGTTTGGCAAAGCCTTTCCTTTTATTTCTATCTGTTTATTTTCTGCTAATGCCACTTGATCAACTTTATATACTGGAACAGTTGGGGCAATAGATTCTGCTGGTTGTTCAGGGGTTACTTTAACTAAATCTTTTTTAGTTGGATCAAAACCTAATAGAATTTTATCTCCAGCATTAACACTTTTACCTTCATAACTAGAAACAGGAGATGGTTTGATAGGATCCATATTATAAACATAGACAGAGTTATAATCTGAAATTCCATCTTTGTTGCTATCTTTATAAAGAAGGTCTCCTCCTTGTTGTGTTAAGGCGGCAGATTGGTTGGTCACCGTTTGAGAAAGATTGTCGAAGGCAATAGACATCCCACTATTTAAAATCGGAGTGCTTTCTATTTTTGATATATTTGTGTTTTTGGTTGCAGTTGATTTAATACTCTCGATTCCTTGATTAATTTGATTTTGTAAATTATCAATGTCTGAAGGTGAAATCGCAGCTACAGCTGAAAAACTATCATTAACTTTTTGCAAAAGCTCATCTCGTAAAGAAAAGATTTTTGTTTTGTCTATTTCTTGCCCTCCAATAGAGGCTTTATCGATGATATCATTTACACTATCGTTTATTAATTTTACTAATTGCCCTTTTGTGTCATCAACCGCATTTTGTATTTGTTCTACAGCAAGTCCTATGTTTTGTATCTGTAGTGGTACACCAGCAGTAGGAGCCACAACGACATTAGTTTCCCCTATCGGTTCAGGAACAGCTGCTACTGTTCCTGAAGTGGGCGAAGTCGTATCTTTAGAAGTTGTCGGTTGCGTAGTTGAAGGTGTGTTTGGGATTGTTGGGTTTGTTGTACTGGATATTGCTGATTGTGCTGCAGTAGGAGTATTTGGAGTAATTTGTGTGCCAGAAGTTGTAGTTAGAGAAGACGGGGTCGATGTTGTAAGTGGTACAATCGTAGTGGTGTTCAGAGGTGGAGGCAAAACTGTTGTCCCCTGTGTGGTCACTCCATATAAATAAATAAATGGAGAGCAAAGAGCTCCTTTGCAAGCTTGAATTCGATAGTCATAATAAAGATTAGTCCCAGAATTAACATCTGTAAACGTGGTTACATTCGGAACTGTCTGAATGACAAAATTATATGAAACGGCAGAACTAAGTTTTTTTTCAATCCTAAAACCATCTTCATTATTTGAATTATCTGTCCATTTTAGCGGAATAGATGAATAGGTCGGATTACCATTAATGATAAAGTTTGTAGGCGATATCGGTGCAGTATTATTTGAAGTAGGAATTACAAAACCTGTTAAAGTTGCATACGCAGAACAACCAGTCCCAGATAAACATGCTTGAACTCGATAGTCGTAAGAAACACCAGGAACAAGGATCGTAGAATTATCAATATAAGAGGTCACGTTTGACTGCTGAATTTGAGTGAGAGATGTCCAAACTGTAGACGTGCTTAGTTTTCTATCAATATTAAACTTATCTTCATTTATCGCATTGTCTATCCAGTGCAGTTGTATCGGTGGCATAGAAGAACTAGCTACGACGGTCAAGTTTGTTGGGGCACTTGGTATATAATTATTATTTCCCCCATTTCCCCCCGTGGTGCTTGGAATTAAAACACTCGGCAAGGTTGCATAGGTCGAACAACCTATATTTAATAAACACGCCTGGACACGATAATCATAAGAAACACCGGGAATAAGACCAGATGTATCGGTATAATTTGCGATACTTGTTCCAACCTGACCAATATAACTAAATGATGCAGTTGACCCAGTAATTTTCTTTTCAATTTTAAAACTATCTTCATTGCTTGAATTATCTACCCACGTAAGTGGAACTGATGAATAGGTCACTGTTCCATTTATTGCAAGATTAGTTGGTGGATTAGGAATATTTTGACCATTGCCAGAAGTCGGAACAGAAACACCAGATAGGGTTGCATAGCTTGAACAACTAGTTCCTAAACATGCTTGAACTTGATAATCATAGTAGAACCCAGGGCTAACCGTTGAATCAATATAATTTGTAATACTTGTCCCAATTTGGCCGATAGAGGTATAAGTCCCCGTAGTCGCTGCTCTTCTGTATATTTTAAAACTATCTTCGTTGCTTGAATTGTCTGTCCACTTCAGTGGCACAGAGGTTGAAGTTACTGTTCCATTTATCATTAATCCCGTCGGTGAATTTGGAGTTCCTCCCCCACCGCCACCACCGCCAGATGTAACTGTAACAGAAACATCGTTTGAAATTGGAGAGTAATTATTATTTGAATTAAATGCATTGAGATGATACGTGTAAATACCTGATGGACGATTAGAATCAACAAAAGTTGTAATATTTGGACCAACATTGCCAATGTCAGTCCAAGTTGGACCACGATAAATTTTAAAGCCTGCTTCATCTGAAGAATTATCAGTCCAATGTAAAGTAACATTATTTCCATTTACTACAGCAGTAAGATTTGTTGGAGCATTTGGAACAGTTGTTCCCCCTGGTATCAAAACACCGAGTAATTGCGTAAAGGGAGAACAATTACTCGAATTATTTGGAGAAGCACATGCCTGTATTTGATAATCATAGGAAGTTCCTGCAACTACACTAGTATCTGTCATCGTAGTAACAGAATATCCGTATGTCCCGATCGGAGAAAAATTATTACTAGTACCACTTATCCTTTTCTGAAGATTAAATTGATACACATTATTTGACCCACTTGGCATTGTCCATGACAGTGTAACAGGTGGCATGGTTGTACTATTTGTCAAAGTAGCTGGTGGAGGTGGAATAATGACAGGAATTAAAATTCCTGAGAGCGTTGTATAAGAAGAACAACCATAACCAGTAAGACAAGCCTGAATTTGATAATCATAAGAAGCTCCGGCAACTACAGCAGTATCAGAATATGTCATTGTCGGATAATTCATCGTTGTTAAGAAAGTATAAGTTGAACCTGTGCTTAATTTTTTCTGAATATTAAAATGACTTACCGCTGTTGTAGACGTCGTCCATGTAAGTGTAACTGGTGGCAATGTTGTGCCTGCGACAAAAGTCGTCGGTGACGGAGGGATAGCCCCACTTTGGGGAACTAAAATTGTAGGGAAAAAACCATAGTCTGAACAAAGGGCAGACGTCAAACAGGCTTGCACTCTATAGTCATACGAAGACCCAGCAGTTACAGCAGTATCATTAAAAGACATATTTGGTTGTTGTGCAGAAATCGGAGCATAACTTGAGTCTGTGCTTAATTTTTTTTCAACATTAAAAGTAATACCACTAGCAGTAGAATTTTCGTTCCACAACAACTGAATTGATACAGGACTTGTCATCGCTGTTCCACTTAAAATTGTAGGAACCGCAGGGGCATCGTCTGCAAAAATCAATCCTCTAACAACAAAAATAATTATTAAAACAGCACAAAAAATCAAAACTTGAAATAGTTTTAATTCCTTTGGTAAAAACTTAAAATTTATCTTTTTCATAAAAATAAATTAAATGATAATAATGCTAGCTAATTATTGGAAAAGAAAGTATAAAATGTGACCCTACTCCTTTTATTGATTCTACAGATATGGTGCCATTCATTTGTTTTACCATTTGAGCAGTTATCCATAGACCTAAACCTGTACCCCTTATGTTTTCAGTTTCTTTTGTTTTAATTCGATAAAACTTTCCGAAAAGTCCGACTCTTTCTTCTTCACTCATCCCAAGGCCAGTATCAATAACTCTTATATACAAACGCCCTTTTTCGGTATATTGCTTTACGGTCACCTCACCTTTTAATGTATATTTCACAGCATTACCAACTATATTTACCAAAATCTGTTTTAGGGAATTAGGATCAACGTTTATTGATTGATTATCTTCAACTTTTGATTTATCAAAAGAAATATTTAATCCTTTTTCTTTCGCAGTAATTTCCAGAGATGTCACAACTTTCTCAACTATATCACTTGGATTTATCTTTTCTAATTTAAATTGCATTCTCCCTTGATTGATCCTAGACACATCTAAAATATCAGCCACTAACGAATCAAGTTCTTTGGTTGCAATGTCGATTTTTGAAACAAAACCTTTTGTCTCAGTGGAAAGTTCTTTGGCTTCACCAATAAATTCTGCATATCCTCGAATAATAGTAAGTGGTGTTCGGAGTTCATGTGAAGCCATAGAAATAAAATCATCTTTTAGTTGATCTACTTCCTTTAATTTTTTATATAAATCCATGTAGTCGATTATTCTTGAATGTCTCAAGAACAAAAGAAGAATAAGTATGATAATAACAAAAAGTAAAATTCTGCTATTGTTTATACTGCTTTCTATCGCTATATCTGCCATAGACAACGTTTGCGTGGTCATGACTACGCCCAGTACATTACCGGATTTATCAGAGATCGCTCTTGCCGTTTTAAATAATCTCTCGCCGTTTCCAGAAATAGATACTGTTAAAGAATTATTTATGTCACTAGAAGCAAGAGTATACAAAAAAGAATCCTGTTCATCGGTTTTATTAACTTCATCGGGATTGTTTGATGCTACCACAACAAGAGAATTTGGAATTTCCTGTAAATTCGTATCTATAAAATTCTTCTTAACAACAACTTTAAAATTCTTGATTGTCTCATTTGTATTTATTATTTCCCCAATTTTTGTATTTAAATATTCTGTATCGTTTATTTTATCTCCTGCAAAAGACACAAAGGCATCTTGGAGTGAACCGACACGAACGTTTATCAAACGTTCTTGGGCGTCATTTGCTATACCGATAAAACGCTCAGCCATAAAAATAAAAGAGCCAGTAATAAGCACTGCCACAATGATGGTGTATATCAGTTGAGGATTGTCAGCTATTTTTTTAATTCCTCTTTTTATATTCAGAGAAATAAAACTAAACATGTTTAAATTATACCATATAATAAACAAAAACAGCCCAAATTGAGCTGTTTTATATAATATTTACTATTAACTTACAAAGGTTAGAGCTATACCCATCTTGTCTCCACGACCAGTTCGCCCAATACGGTGAATATAGTCTTCATAAGTAGCTGGTACGTCAAAGTTAATGACGTGAGTAACATTTGGAATATCCAAACCTCGAGCTGCCACATCTGTAGCAACTAAAATCTGGCTATGGTTTTCACGGAAAGCTTTTAGTGCATTTTGTCTTTTTGCTTGATTTTTATCTCCATGAATAGATTCTGCTTTATATCCCCTTTTAATCAAATCCTTTGAAAGTTTTTCTACTCCATGTTTGGTTCTACCGAAAATAAGAACTTTAGAAAATTCTTTTTTAGACAAAAGCCCATGGAGGGATTCCACCTTGTCTTGTCCGTGTGGTACTCGCACAATATTTTGTTCTACATTCCTAGCAGTTTCTCCAGTTTTAACAGAAATTCTCTCAGGATTAGTTAAAAATTCTTTGATCAATCTATCTACCTCGCTTGTTATTGTTGCTGAAAAGAAAAGTGTTTGACGATTTGGCGCCATGCGAGACATAAGAAAACGCATATCATTTACGAAACCCATATCAAGCATTCTGTCGGCTTCATCGAGCACAATAGTTTGAAATTCATTTAAATGAATAACCTTACGATCAACGAGATCTTTTAACCTTCCAGGTGTCCCGATAATAAAGCTATGCATTCTACGTAGGTTTGAAATCTGATTATGCATGCTCATTCCTCCAACGCAACATACTGAAAATATTTTTAGTTCTGCTCTAAATTCTATAAGCTCTTGGTTTATTTGAATTGCAAGTTCTCTAGTAGGAACTATTACTAAAACTTTTTCATTTGGCTTTTTAAGAATCTTATCAAGAAGTGGAATAAGGAATGCTGCTGTTTTACCTGTTCCTGTATTTGCTATACCTACAACATCACGCCCGTCTAAGACAAAAGGAATCGCCTTATCTTGTACAGGAGTAGGAGTTACGTATCCTTTTTTTATTACATTGTTTTTTATCCTTTCATCGATTTTAAAATCTGCAAATTTATTTGCTGGAATGTACGGTGCAGATTCTATAATAGGATCAGCTTTTCTAATAAATTGAGATTGATGGATTGATTTTCCACCACCAAATCGCCCACCGGATCTACCGCTTCGATTACTAAAATTTTTCTTTTGACCTGCAAAAGATGTCTTACCAAAGCGAGAGCTTCGGCTGTTATTTTTTTTATACATAAAATATTTTCCAGCCTATAAAATTAAAAGTAAGACGGACTGGACCCCTCCCTTCAGTTTCCATAAGACTATCACAACGACTGACGTCAGAGATAATACGTTATATATAAGCGCTACAAGCGCAAGAAAACCAATGAGAATACAACTTACCTTTTAAATATAAACTATTATGAATCATTTGTCAAGGAAATATGGTAACGGTCAAATAAAAACAGCCTGCACAAATATTGTGCAGGCTGCTCACCTTCATAGGTGAAATCTTAATTACTGAGAAGTTCGCCTTTGAGCGCCTTCATGATGTTTTCAGCAAACCGGCCAGGATCAAGGAGATTGTTGCAAAAACCCTTCACCTTGCCTGAGTTCAGTGCTCTTTCGACACTAACTTCAGCACTTGCCCTTATCTCTTCCTGAACTACTTCAGGGTTTTCCTTCAAGGTCTTGAGAAAATTTTTTCCTTTGTCGGGCCTTTCATCAAGTGTATTTCTAATTTCTTCTACATACCATTCTATAATAGACATGGTATTTTCATTTGTTTGTGTTTGCATATTCTTTGGGTTTAAGTTTGTAACATTAATTGAATTATTTTTATTTCCAAAGCTTGGGGACAAAAATAATTCAATTAATGCAAAACTAAATCCAAATTCAAAGAACCTTTATTAACTCAATGATAGCATATAATTTAAAAAAGTCAATCTCTTCTTTTACTCTCGTCACATCAAAATTAATATTATAAAAGGAGAAACAAAAATGCCCCACTGGCCTTTCGGCAAATGGGACACTCCTGTTAAAGACTAAGCTTTTGATACTTGCGTAGCAGCTGGGCCTTTTTCACTTTGAGTAACTTCAAAGGAGACAGTATCGCCTACTTTTAGTTCATCAAATGTGACACCTACAAGCTCCTTTGAATGAAAGAATAGATCCTTTGCCTCGCCTTCGCGGGTTATGAATCCGTATCCTTTATCCGTGAGAGTTTTGATTGTTCCTGTCATCATACGATTATTTTTTACTATTTTTGCTTGAAACTTCGACGATGTTCCCGTGTCTAAACACGTCCGCTAAGTCTAGCATAGTATTTTAGATATACCTATTTTATTAATTAGCTTTAATTGTTTTAGTTGTAGTTTTTGATTTAACTTTTTTAACAACTGGTTTTTTTACCACAACAGGAGCTGGATCTTTTGTCGTGGTTCCCTCGGTCAAAATGACAATACGGCCGCTAATAACATTCCCTTTTGACATAATCCTAACTGGTGGCAAATTTTCATCGCCTATAAAAATATCAAATTCACTATTAGCTTCTTTTACCTGCGTATTAAAATTACCATCTTTGTCAGCTTTTCCTAAAGTAACTTGTTTACTTAAAACACTTTTAAACAAAACCTCAACACCTGGCAGTGGCAAAGTAGCAGCAGTTGCTACTCCCCCTGTGAAAATCATTATAAAACTTAAAATTACAGTAAATACAAAAAATTTTGATTTCATACCCAAGTTATACTTTAAAACAAAGAAAAAATCAATAAAAAAAACCACTGTTCGCAATTGCTACTAAGTGGTTTAACCCTTATTCAAGGAAATATATTTTTCCCCGTAATATGCAAGCTCTTTGCATATTGGACAGACGCCTGCATATCCACCTCCTTTTGGATATAATTCCACTAGGACATGCTTTTTACAGCTTAAACATTCTAATTCCTCTGTCCTTGGATACGATTCGCTCTTTGTTTCATTCATAGCATTTATGCTTAAATATAAGAGGAAAAAACTACAATTAATCCAATCGCAATCGCGGTAAAAATAAGGATGAGGAAAACTTTTGTTCTCTTTTCCATAACTTGAGTTTTTATGTTAGACATATAGAATTTTCCAAACCTCCAAAAAAGAAACTTGGAAAATTCTATATGTAAAAAAATTTTCAAAAAACTACCAACAAAAAAGATATTAACATATTTAGTAAAAAAATCAAGTATTTATAATACTACTCCTTTTTCTACCAAAAATTTTTTAAAATCATCAACAAGATTTTGCTTCCCTTCTTTCTGCCAATCATCAACTGTTTTAATAGCAAAGCTTTTTGCTTCTTCTAAATTATTACCTCTTACTAGAACAGTAATAGTATCCATGGCAGTCTTTCTTGCTATCTCTTCATAGTTAACTTGTCGTAATCTTTCTCCCATTTTTTGATTATACACTGGTTTAAACAAATAGAAAACCGCCCTCCAACGGTTTTCGTTGAAAAGCGGTTAAATATTTAACGATGAATAAATTTCCTTTTAGATTTATTGTTATACGGCCCATAGGATTCAAAGAACCCAATGACTTTGGCTTTTTTAATTTCAACAAAAAATCCACAGGAAATATCAGGATGGATGGTAGATACTATTTCTTTGTACATACGTGCTCCACCTCTTTGATTAAGCCCCTTGGTCAAAACAAAAACAGTTTTTCCTACCAATAACTTGTTAGTGTCAAAATTTTCAGTACTGCAGTTGGTACAAATAGTATCTATTTTGCCATCTGAATATTCGACCCTTGCATATTTGAATACAGGTTGTGGTGATATTTCTCTTATCACCATCCAGACAAGAATAATACATCCACCAGCGATCAAGAGATAAGTTGTGCCTTTCGTAATTTTTATTTTTTTAATTTCATCTTTTTGCATTTTTCTCTTTTGATTCCTGAAACCTAATTTCAGTAAAATTAAAATAAGCAGAAAAATTATCAGCAAAATCAAGAGAGTAAAGTAAAAACCAACCCAATGATAAATTATCACCCAAAAGCCCAAAATAAATAAGGCAAAGGATGTAAGAAGCGTAATAACGAACGACAAAATAATGAAGTTCGTTTTCTGTTGAAGACGTGCCCTTGTAATACCAATTGCGTATGAAATTACAAATACGAAATACAGAAAAAGTATTCCGACAATAAATGAAAAGTAAAATACCGGGTCTTTCATGTTTTGGATTTTTTATTGTTAATAAAATATGTAGATTGATTTTCTAAATTTCCATAAAGAAACTCAGAAAATCAATCTAATATTCATAACAAAATCAGATGTCAAAGAACTGCTTATTATTTAGATAATAGCATTATTTTTTAGATTTGTCAATCTGGCTCCCAGCACTAGAGGATGTGCAAATGAGTATTGGGCAAAATTAAAGGGCCCTGTACTTTTTTAAAGTATTTTAAGGGCCCTCTTGCGAACATAAATTGTAAAACCTTAGCAAGCCACTTGTTCTGAACCTGCCATGTTGTTGGTAAGTCTTGCCTTTGCACAAGAATCACAAACAGGAATAATCACCGCATGTTTCCTTCGCTTTAATCCAATGGTTACAGCTCCCACAAAGTGTCGCCAAAACCACTCAGTGCAACTTTCACTCGGTTTCATGTCCCTGATGGCATAATGGATAACATCGATCTTGTTTTCACAAATCGAGCAAAACCATGATTTCTCCATACTTTTAATCTTTTAGGTTAAAAATTTATTTACACTGTGAACACTTTGTCATGAAAACAAGGAAACTCCATAATAACATCAAGGATCCACAAATGAAGGATATCGAAGAAAATATTACTTCAAGGCAATTAACATGAACTCCAAAAAAGGATAATATTCCAGCTATAACCAAACAAATGGAAATAAAAACGGAAAAAAGACTAAAAGAAATAATTGTAATTTTACTGTGAATAAAATACATCACAACAAAGATAACAATGTTTAGAGTAACAACCCCTATCAAAAAAATAATTTTTGGTAGTGGCTCCTTCCCAAAATAAGGGAGGATGATATTCTTACAAAGAAAAACTACTCCCACTACAAAGGAGATGATTACCACATAGGCAAGGGCAGCGAAAAATAAAGTCACAAGCACCTTTTTGTTTAAAAAATCTTTCATCTTTTAAATTTTTTATGTTAGACATTTCTTTTCACAATACTACCAGTAGTCAAAGCTACCTTTATGGTTTCACCATCTTTTTTCATAAAGAGGTAATGCCCATTTGATTTTTCTTTTTTCCAACCTTCGTTGAAAAGCTTTTTGATTGGTAAACAATACGGTTTCATATTTTATGGTTTTATGGTTGTCAAAAAAGACTTTGAAAAATCTTCTTTAATCACCATAAAACCAAATGTCAAAAAACTGTTATTATTTGAATAATAGCATTATTTTTTAGATTTGTCAATCTGGCTCCGTATAATAAACAAATTTAGAACTTCAAATTGGGATAAAATCAAAAACGAGCTTAAATTTAGTGGTATTCTTGAGCTATTCCCAAACTTATCACTTCAGGATTAATTTTATTTAATTAAAGCTCTTGCTTCTTCAATAAAAGCAATATCTCTAGGAACTATATAAGAACCACCCTCAATAGAAACTGCTCTACTTTCATTCAATACTCGTATTGCTTCTTCATAAGACAGCCAAACAACCTCAAATCCTTTTGCTTTCTCGCTTTCTGTAAAATCTGGTTTTCCCTTAGGACCTTTTACTTTAGCTAAATAACAATAAGATGTTTGTTTAAGAGTAAAGATCTTTCTGTGCTCAACAATATAACCAAGCTCATTTATAATTTCAACATCACATCCTATTTCTTCTTGGCATTCTCTATAAAGAGCTGATATCTTATCTTCTCCATCTTCTATACCTCCACCTGGCAATTTATAATAATTTTCTTTAGACACATGCAGAAGAGCAACATTTCCTTCTTCATCAAAAACAACAGCCCTACCTGCTTCTCTTGTTCTATAACCCCTAACTTCTTCTTCAGAAACATTTTCTGGGTTTATTATCTTAATTAATTTCATATTATTTAATGCCTTAAGATCTCAATCTTGGTTTTACCTTTTAATGTAGATATTTTAACTGTTCCACCTATCGGAAATGTAATAAATGGATTTGAGTGACCAAAATCAACATTTGCTATAATTGGTATAGATGTTAATTCTTTTTTAGTTTGAATTATGAATTTTAATTTCTCAATAGTCATTTCAGCCTTTTTCTGAAATCGTCCTATAATAATACCTTTTACTTTCTTAAAATTAGGTTGATGAATTAGAGATTGTAAATTTCTATTAAACTCTACCCCAAATGAACTTCCTGTCATATCATCATCTTCTAAAAATAAAATAGAATTTGAAATATTAGGCATAAACTCTGTTCCCTGTAGTAAGTTAAAAGTGCATAAATTACCACCTAAGATAATACCTTCTGCTTCACCTTTATTTATAACTACATATCCCTCGTTCTTTTCAAATTTTCTATTCTCTTGATCTCTATACCAAGCATCATCTGACCATAATTCAGAAGATTCAACTATATACTTTTTATCTTCAACTAAACACTTATTAAAATATTCTAGATTATATTCAAATCCTTTCTTCATAGCCCAAGTAGAGAAATGTAATCCCGAGTAAGTAACCAACCCAGTTTTAGCCGTAATAGCATTTCCTAAAGCTGTTATATCAGAATATCCACATAAAATCTTAGGATTATTTTTAATTAACTTATAGTCTAAATATGGAAGTAGTTCGTTTGAATTAAAACCTCCAATTACAGTTAAAATTGCTTTAACTTTTTTATCTTTAAATGCTTGGTGTATATCTTCTACTCTAGATTTTACAGAGGAAGACATAAACATATCACTCTCTCTACAGTTTTTAGAAAAGGTTACTTTATATCCTTGCTTCTCAAGATTTTCTTTAGCTAATTTTATATTAACTTCTGTTACTAAAGATAAACTTCTTGATGGAGCAATAACCCTTATCTCATCACCTTTTTTTAATTTTGATGGAATTATGTATTTCATAATTTGATTATATCAAAAGTTTGAATTCTATCCAAAGTAAGTAAAAATAACTATTTTAAAATTTTTTTCCTAATAAAAAAGGGATGTATGTTATAATGTATATGTTGGTGAGTAATCACTAGCCAGTAGAGATTAATGTATTTGTCGTTCCAGAACCCTTTCAGGAGCGCACACTTACAATGTGCTCTACTGAAAGGGTTTTTTCGTTTAATAAAATGAATGCTTGAGTTGTGGAAGTATTATATAAAGATTAATTCTGATATAAGAAAACAAATTCGAAGTTGATCATATCTCAAGTATTCTCATTACAATGCCAGTATCACTGCTCTTAACAGCAAATAGTGGCTACATAGAGGAATCGGATAAGCACGTTAAGGGACCATGTTGGAAAAGATATGAAGGAGCATGGTCTAAAATCTAAAGAGTTGAGGGTGTATTCTAATGAATAGGAGCTTCCATTAGAAAGGTTACTTGCACAAATGCACACTTCAGCAAAAGACTTTGGAGTAAAATCCATTGTTCTGTCCACCAAGCCTTGGGTTAAAAACCAGCCGTACGCTAGAACGCATAATTACGAAACCATTCTAGCGGAACCATTTGAGTATTTATTGTTTTGACAAAGTTTCATTGTTGCTCGACTTAAGTTATCCTCCTAATATGGAGGTCTCCAATTTTGGAGGTAGAGTTGAAAATATTACCTGCTAACAAAGAAAACGATGTATCGCTTATTCGCTAACCTGATAACAACGATCGTTGTTTTAGATTATTTGAAAGATTTATCATAACTTCTAGCTTGTTTATGAAATTAAGCTAAAGGAAATTTCTTTTAAATCAGTCTAAAATGAATGGTCCGAGTTCGGGTCCTTCATTTTATTACCTTTTTTTAAAATATTTCAAATACCAAGTAAAACACGTAACTTGTTATTTGAAATAAATATAAGTTATGTGTTAGTTTAAATATGTTACACTATTACTCATTACTATGAGCGTGGGCGTGGCTATTACTTAATTATTTTTTTAACTAAGATGGTATGCAAACTGTCACACCACTGGTATACCAATGGTTGCCAGCTGGTATACCCAGCTCTTAAGATTTTATAAATCCTGCGAAATCTCTAATGCATCTTCTGCATCAAGTCCTGTCTCATCCATAACTTCTTGAAGCTGTTCTGCCTCTTCAAAGGTTAAACCATTGTCTTTAGCTATTTCAAATACTTCTTCGTCCATAAATTAATTATACTTTCGCGTATAAATGCTCTTGAAAATCAAAGAATGTTGAACGAATCGAATCTACTTCTCCAAGAATATTTATAGCATCAGATATAGCATTATATTTAAGATTGAGTAATTGTGGCAATTTTTCTTCATCAAGCTCTTCAACTCCTTTTTCTTCATACTTAGAAAGTACAAAGTTTAAGAATTCCTTATTCTTATCATCTACTCCTTCGAAAATATTTTCTTTAGAATTAGCTATTCTTTGCTGTCTCGTAATCAAAGGGGTGTTATATGATAAATAAGAAAGAACATCAAATAAATCACAATCCTCTGCGTTAACTACCTTCTGAATATTATCTAATTGCTCTAAATCAATTCCTAAATCAAATAATCTTTTTAGAAATTCCTTTCTAGTTATTGGGTTAGACCATATCTTCCTTAATTCCTCTTCATTTTTAAATAAATCTGGCAATACACCATATATTTTAGTTATAAATTCTTCTGAAGAAAGTGGCTTACCATCTGCTCCCTCTATACGATAAAATTCGAACTCATTTTCAAAACAATACTGAAAGTTAATCTTACGCTCGACTTTTTTCTTTTCTCTAAAGTTATTACTACGCTCGGCTAATGTGCTAATTTTAATGGAC